>FZPS01000164.1_pt94 | contig 151950 bp, 121 predicted proteins | sample 1817821 | NCBI WGS metagenome assembly FZPS01 (sample SAMEA104158645, study PRJEB21678) | metagenome | place: Germany | collected 2015-04-21 | reverse complement strand
ATGCAAAAAATTTACCTTTGCGAATAAGAGCAATTCTATCACATCTGCCGGCCTCGTCCATATAGGCAGTAGATAATAGTATAGTAATACCTTGCTCTTTCAGACGTGCCAGCATATCCCAGAACTCTTTTCTGGAAACTGGATCTACACCTGTGGTGGGTTCATCAAGAATCAATATTTCAGGTTTATGAATCAGCGCACAACTTAATGCCAGCTTCTGTTTCATTCCTCCCGAAAGAGCACCTGCACGTCGATTCTTAAAAGGTTCAATCTGCTGGTAAATATCTTTAATGAGATGATAATTTTCTTCAATTGTAGTGCCAAATACTGTTGCAAAGAACTTTAGATTCTCTTCTACACTCAAATCCTGATATAGTGAAAATTTGCCCGGCATATAGCCAATAATCTGTCTTATCTTTCTGTAATCTTTCACAATATCATATCTGTTCATAATAGCTGAGCCGCTATCAGGTAGAATAAGTGAGGCAAGAATTCTGAACAAAGTGGACTTTCCGGCACCATCGGGACCAATCACTCCAAATATCTCTCCATCATCTACCGTGAAAGATATCCCGTTGAGGGCATTTTTTTTCCCGCTCTTTCCGTAACTCTTATGTAAATCTTTTACCTCTATCATCTTAATTAAATTTCACTTCGCCATACATGCCAATTTTAAGAAATCCATCATTAGGTACAGCTATCCTAAGTGCATAAACCAGATTAGCCCGTTCATTTTTGGTCTGTATGGTTTTAGGAGTAAATTCTGATTTTTCTGATATCCATTTAATTGTCCCTTTATACGATTTCATACCTCTTTTGCCATCATCAACACTAACTGTCACCAGATCATTTAACTTAATCATAGCAAGCTGATCGTTTGTAACATATGCCCTTAAGTACATCACACCGGTATCAGCAACCTTAAAGAGAGGAGTGCCCATAGTAGCAAGTTCTCCAACTTCGATATATTTATTTAATACTGTACCTGAGATGGGACTTACTATGCGGGTTTTCTCAAGCTGATCATCAAGTTGTGCTATCTGTATTTCTAATGAGGAGCTTTGTGCTGTTATATGTGCAATACTTTTCTGAAGAGTGGATGTTTGTGCTGAAAGCTGACTCTCCAATACTTCCAGTTGAGATACAATATCATCTAGTTGTTTTTGATTTGCTGCATTAGCAGAAACCAACCTTTCCACTCTTTCCTTTTCTCTCTTCAAGCTGTTTATCTGATCTCTTAAAGCTGCTGTCTGAGCATTAATATCAGGCTGTTGAGCTATAACTCCTTTGGCATTGGAAAGAATGCTCATTTTATGGAGGTATAGCTGTGTGCTATCTATAATTCCTACTAGTTGTCCCTTCTGTAACTGATCTCCTTCATTCAAATTAAATTCTAAAACTGTACCGTTTGCCTGAGAGGACACAATTACTTCAGTTGCTTCGAATGATCCGGTAGCGTCGTAATTATCTTCTCCATCTTTGCATGAAATCATCAATAGTAGAATTGATATTGCAGTGAATAATTTAAATGGTTTCATAATTTAATTATATGTTATATCTTATTGTAGCCATGTTGTTATTTTTCAGACATTTAAGCCCGAAATAAGATAGAATTAGTTTTGATTTGTAATGTATTTAAGAGAATAAACAGACATTAGAAATTGAATCTCATGCAGAACCTTTGCCTGCTTGGCTGACTCTTCTGCAATAATTTCCTTCATCAGATCGGAAACGGTCATAGTACCATTCTCTACCTTTATTTCGGTAGTCTCACGTATCTGAGTATGCAGTCTGATAATTTCTTCATCATCCTGCATAGTTTTTCTATATTTTTCAATTTCAATTTGTTGTTGTGGTATCACTATATTCAGATTTTGAAGAAATATTTCTCTGCGTGAGTTGACTGCCGACTTTTGCAAATCAATCTTCCTGATGTCACTCTTCAAGGTGTATAGATTGCTGAAATTCCAGGTCAGTCGCACTCCTCCTAAAAAATAGGGGTTAAATTGGTTATCAAACATGTTTAGACCTGGTTTACCATAGCCTCCCTGAGCAAATGCACCAATAGTTGGCATTACACCTGCATTCAGGAGCGATTTCTGTGATTCTAAGGCATTCTCTTGTGCTTCAAACATCAGGATTTCAGGTCTGTTGATTATCGGCAGGATTGTTGTAATTCCTGGATCTGGTTTAACAAATACCATATCGCTATTAAGCTCTTCACCTATAAGTACCGACAACATTTGAATATACGCCATCAGATTTGATTCAAGATTAGTTCGCTGTTGCCTTGCTTTTAGCCGTTCAACTCTTACTATCATGAGGTCGGACTCGTTAGCTACACCATTTTGCATATAAGCTTTTACATTATCATAATTACGCTGAAGTTCTTTCTCCAGAATTCCAAGTTGATTTAATTGCTCTTTAATCAGTAAAACACCAAAATAGAGATTATTTACACGCTCTTTTAAAGTATATATCTCATTATTGAGCTGCCTTTTGTCTAACTCTGCATTAACCTCAATACTATTCTTTTGTGCCGAAACTCTTCCTCCGTCCCATATAAGCTGATTTAATTCAGCAACTACTCTGAATTGATCCCGATCAATAGTAGGAAGCTGAAATCCCGGTACTTCAAGATCAATACTTGTTACATCTGACTGCCATGTTCCTTGAGCAATAAAGGATCCCTGAGGGAAATATGCTTTATTAGCATTTGCAATGTTAAACTCTTTTGTTTTCTCAATAATATCATACATGGCAATTGCTGGATAGTTAGCCTCAGCCTTAACCTGACATTCTTCAATAGTTATATTTTGACCAGATATAAATGGTATGTACACTGAAGTCAAAACTATCGATATCAATAATGTTTTGAGTGGCATAATTATATTCTATTATTTTTTTATGGTTGCTGTTATCCATTCTAAAATCTTCTCTTTTCGTTCTGACACAAAATCAACAAACTCTTCTTTTTTTACTAATCCCGAAGAGATAATCAATGGTTTTGCAACGAATGGGAATATAGTTAGACTTAATATATTGACTATCATATGAGAAGCTGTCATTTCGATGTTTCTCTCCTTAAGCTGTTTCTCTATAACCGGCTGTGCTATCAATCGAGCATTTTCAGTAATCTCTTTGAAGAGCTCCTTGTTAATTGTCAGTTCATTAAGTATAAAGATTGGAAGTTCTTCATTTTCAATAAGCAATTTGGTATAATTTTCAGTTATCAGTCTGATCTTGTCTTCTAATGGAATAGTCTCATCCCACATAACAGGACCAATTGCACCTAATAGAATCCTGAACTTCTCTTGCACTACTTTTTTGTAAAGTTTCTCTTTACTGCCAAAGTAATAATTCAACAATGCCAGATTTGTTTCTGCTTCCTCTGCTATCTCTCTGGTCTTTGTTGCTGCATACCCTTTCTGTGTGAAGAGTTTATCTGCTGCTTTGATAATTTTTTGTTCTGTTGTATTCTTATTCATCATTTTTTTTCAATATTCCCTGCAATAGAAAGTAAATGTAATTTAATCACATGATTTAAACATCTGTTTAAATCTTTTGTTTAATCAGACATTATGTATTTAACATTATTTAGCGCAGATCAGAATAGCGTTATAATCTCCACATATTCATCAAACTATGACATGCATACTAAAAATAGTATCCATAACTAACGTACGGATGAAATCGCCGTGACAATTCAGAATAACCCAATTCAAGTCGCAGTGGCCCGGCAACAGTCAGATAAGAGTAACCCAAATTAACACCTAAAAATGAATCACCTTCAAGGAGTGTGTGCAGATGATTGTTATGTATAGTAAAATTAAGATTGGTATATAGATAGTTATTTGTAGTAAAATTGTAATGGATATTCACATCAGTTGAAAACACCATGTTTTCAAGAAACTCCATGCCGGTTGATCCCTGAAGTGATATCTGTTGTGGCATATAGTGTCCATCTGTTCTTCCTCCTACCAAATTCCTGTACATTCGAGGTACACTGTCGTTCATAATATATCTGGCAGTAATACGAGGTGTAATAAAAACTTTATCACTAAGAGAAAAAGGTTTTAACATTTTCATCCTCACCACATTCAGGGGTGCTTCATTTTCCATACTCACGAAGTTGTCAGTATGTAGTGAGTACTGAAAAGAAAAATACAGACCAGAGGTGGGGAAGAAATCTTTGTTGAGATTATCGTATACTCCATTCAGCAGATAATTAAAATAGAGAAGGTCATTTAATTCTGATTGGGGTGATTCGAAAACACTACCCATCGCCTTGTAGAAATGGAAATGTTCCATCTGAGCTCCAAGATGCAGCATTATATTTCCGAAGTAAAACTCAGAAAAAACGAGATTCAGGCTATTTCTTGTTATCCCAAGATTATATAATAATTTACCTCTGTCATAAATACTTAGATCATTTTTACCTATTTTGTAATTTATACCCCCTTTAAAAAATATTCCACGGTTTATAGAATAATCAATCATCAGAAAGGGATCACGACTTAGTCTGGTGGTTATATCGAACATAGAATTGAGTGAACTATTCAGCCTGATTGTGGTATTTGCAAGTATTGCAGCCAAATCATTACTGTCAAAATGTATTCCCAGATTCAACCGATTAGCTTCTTTTACATCAACTGTTATAATAAGATCAAAAGGATCTTCACCTTCAAATCTGTAATAGACTCTGTCGAACATCCCGCTACCATAAATCTTGGAAATCATATTGTCCAGCTCTTCTCTGGTAATACTACCATTATAATTGTCTATCCATCTGTTCAGATAACTTCTCTCTCTTTGCGTTATTCCTTCAACATATATATTATTGATTGTAAGTGTATCAAGCTCAAGATATGGATTTCTCTTTTTAGTTTGATTGTAAAAATTGGTGTCGATGGAAAGAGACTTTTTAAGTTTGGTAAGTTCATCACGATGTTCAATTGCAGCAGTAAATCCCCTTTGAATAATAGTATCAATTGCTGTTTTGTGAAAATCCATCATTCCAAAAGGATACACATCAGGTGTAATTAAAATATCAGTATCTGAAATATTATTGTTTAATTTATACTGGCCAATAAAGTTCCAAATCTGCTGAGTAATCTCAGAAATAGTTCCTCTGCTTTGTTCCAGTTCTTTCTCATCACGAGAAAAAGTAACTCCTATTACAATATCCGCACCCATGCTACGAACCAGATCCACAGGGTAATTATTAACTACACCGCCATCAATTAAAAGCATACTATCTCTCTCGACAGGTGTGAATACCCCGGGAATAGCCATACTTGCACGAATTGCTTCTGCAAGATTTCCTTCACGCATAACAATCTCGTTGCCTGTACGTACATCTGCTGATATACATCCAAATGGTATGGGCAAATCATCAAAACTGATATTATGATGATAACCTATTGTTGAATTCAGAAAAAGATTGTAAATATTCTGACCTGTATATACTCCGGCAGGTAGAGATACTATACGGGAATTTTCACCAAAAGGAAACTCATAGGGTAAGGAAACCACATATCTGCTTTGGTTATTTCTCCTGAATGCGGGTATATTTTCACGGTAAACACCATCACTCATAAGGTGGTTCCAGTCTTGTACCTGAATTAATGAGTCAATCATATCCGTGGTGTATCCCACTGCATACAGACCACCCACAACAGCTCCCATGCTGGTACCGGCTATATAATCGATAGGAATACCAATTTCTTCGAGTACTTTTAATACGCCCACATGAGCAAAACCTTTTGCACCACCACCACTTAAAACTACTCCAACCTTTTTCCTTTGAGGATTACTTCCAGGTGTAGCAACTTTATTCACCTCACTGCCTAAAACAACAATCACCAGGAATAAGTAAATACATATTATAGAAAGTCGTTTTTTCATTTGGCTAGTTGTAATATTAAATAATTGGATGTTACAAATATAACCAAAATTCATAAAAAGCGACTCTCTCTATTTAGGGGTAATAAATTATATAAAAAAATGCAATCTGGTTGGAAAAAGATATGACTGTTTGTGGATTATAAAAAGGTATATTATGGCAATATTCTCTAATATTTGTTAGAAGATGTTCGAATAAAAAGAGCGATTCGTTTTAATGAACCGCTCTTTTTATAAAAATTTATTGCTCCAATTTTTGTGACCCCGGAGGGGCTCGAACCCTCGACCCATTGATTAAGAGTCAATTGCTCTACCAACTGAGCTACGGAGTCATAATTTGATCGCAAAGGTAAATAAAAAAGGAACAAAACTACAAAGTTTGTTCCTTTTTTATTCCGTTTCAATATCCTTAGAGATCTGAAAGCTCTGAGCCGGCTTTAAACTTAGCTGTTTTTTTGGCTGGTATATTGATAGGCTGTTTTGTGCGTGGGTTGATACCTTTTCTTGCACTTCTTTCTGAAACTGAGAATGTTCCAAAACCTACTAATACTACTTTACCACCACTTTTTACTTCTTCGGAGATTGTTTCTAAAGTTGCGTCCAATGCTTTTTTGGAATCAACCTTGCTAAGACCAGATTTCTCTGCAATAGCGCTAATTAGTTCTGATTTATTCATAAGAAAACGTAAATAAAGAAATTAAACAAACTTTAAGTATGGGCTGAAGCCCTGATTTGGCGTCAAATATAGATTATTAAATGAAAACAATCAAGAAAAAAGGTAAAAAGTATTTGATTTTTCTGAAAATTTGCTTTTTATAGGTCTAAAAACCTTATAAGCTTCGAAATAATACGTATTTTTGCGCCTCAACAGCAGATTTCAAATCATGAATAATTATAGAAATAGCTTTTCAGGCATGTTACCTACTGTAACAAAAAATTTACTTATTATTAATGTTATAGTATGGTTAGCACAATTCGTTTTACTAAGGAGGGGAGGGATCGACCTGACTCAGCAGTTTGGTTTGCATTTCCCATTTTCTGATAACTTCAGGATATATCAGCCCATAACTTATATGTTTCTTCATGACCCTTACTCTTTCTCTCATGTATTCTTCAATATGTTTGCAGTATTTATGTTTGGAAGAACCCTAGAACAGGTTTGGGGTCCTAAGCGTTTTCTGACATATTATCTGATTACCGGGATTGGGGCTGGATTGGTTCAGATTATAGTGATGTACCTTAGAGTAAGTGCAGTTGTTCCGGCAGACATGTTTTATGCGGTTAATACTGTTACTGTTGGTGCTTCCGGAGCTGTATTCGGTATTCTGCTTGCCTTTGGAATGTTGTTCCCAAATGCACAGTTATTCATTATCCCGTTTCCATTCCCTATAAAGGCTAAATGGTTTGTAATAGGTTACGGTCTCGTGGAGCTGATTTTTGGTGTTTCAAACCGTATAGGCGATAATGTTGCTCATTTTGCACACTTAGGTGGCATGCTGTTTGGCATTTTTATGATTTTGTACTGGAGAAAAAAGGACAGGTCTCATGGCAGATATTATTGACAACTTAAAACTGAAATACAAGTCAGGTACTGTACTGACAAAGCTAATATTTATCAATGTTCTGGTATTTGCTGCTTTAAAAGTTATCGATGTTATCTTCATTCTGTTTAATATTCATAGTCTGGATCTGATAACATTACTGGGTGTACCCTCAAATTTGCAGCTACTTACACAGAGGTTCTGGACACCTGTAGCATACATGTTTGTTCACGAAGGTTTTTTACATATCCTTTTTAACATGTTGTGGCTCTACTGGTTTGGTCAAATATTTATGCAGTATTTTACAGGACGCACACTGGGTAGTTTGTATGTACTGGGTGGACTGGCAGGTGCTATCCTATACGTTATTGCATTTAACACTATTCCTTATTATCTGGATATGGGAAGGGGCTGGATGATTGGTGCATCTGCGGCTGTAATGGCAATTGTAATGGGTGCTGCGTTTTACAGACCTGAACTTAAACTGAACCTTCTCTTTATTGGACAGATAAAAATTGTTTATATTGCGATTTTCGCATTCGTTTTGGATTTCATGTCTCTAGGCAGTGCCACAAACCCTGGTGGACATGTAGCTCATATTGGTGGTGCCCTGCTGGGATATTTATTTGCCATACAATATAAAAAAGGTACAGATATTACCGGGTGGATGAGTCGCCTGATAGATTTGTTTGCAGGATTATTTAAACCTCACAGAAAGAAACCCAAGATGAAAGTGTATCACAGTAGAAAAGAGACAGACTGGGATTATAATTATCGGAAGAACTCAGAGCAGGAGGAAATTGATGCTATATTGGATAAGTTGAAGAAGTCCGGTTATAGCGGATTAACTCCTGAAGAAAAAAAGAAGCTTTTTGATGCCAGCAAGAAATAAAAAAAGAAAATTCAGAGATGTAGTGAAATTGGTTATATTTTTAACCAATATATTTGCTATTGCACTTCTTTTTAGTTCTTTTCTTGCATGGAATGTATCTACTCTAAAAACTAATCTCTTTTCATATATTGGCCTTGGTTTCGGTTTCATTTTACTGTTAAATATCGCATACCTTGTTTTCTGGCTTCTGTTCTCTAAATGGAAATATGCGGCAATCTGTCTGATCGCTTTACTAATATGTTATAAGCCTGTTACAACATTTTTTCCTATAAAAATAAATCAACCTAAGGCTCCTGAAAAGTCAATTCAAATACTTACTTATAATGTACAGGGATTTCCTAAGGAACGGGATAAGAATTCAAAGGAGCGACCTATTCTGGATTATATTTCAGAGACTGATGCTGATATTGTATGTTTACAAGAGTATCTGGTAAGCAAAACAGGTCAATCAATATTCTCACAGCAGGATGTAAACCGTAAACTGAGTATGTATCCTTACAGGTCTGTCACCGGCCTTGAGTCATCAGGCAAGTATCATATTCTGGGACTAGCTTGTTTCTCTAAATACCCGATAGAGGATACTCATGAAGTTGTGTTTGAATCATCCTATAACGGAGCTGCTGTTTACACTATAAATATTGAAGGTAAAAGATATACAGTTGCTAATGTTCATTTGGAGTCTAACAGTATAATGGCTGAGGATAAAAAACTTTATAGTGACTTCCTGCAAAATACAGATTCAGTTAAATTAGAAACTGTGACAACTAACATACGAAATCGTCTGGGTAGTGCTTATCGTATGAGAGCTAAGCAGGTAAATCAGGTAAAGGATTATATTAAGACGCAGGGTACACAAGGCACTATAATCTGTGGTGATTTTAATGATACCCCCATTTCTTATGCTTATAATCAGATGAAAAAGGGATTGCAGGATGCTTATGTATCCACTTCTTTTGGACCTGGCATCACTTATAACGAATATCTTTTCCTTTTCAGGATAGACTACATAATGCACAGCGATAATTTTAAGGCTTATCAGACTAAAGTAGATAAAATTGATCACTCTGATCATTATCCTTTAAGAACTTGGCTGGAGTTAGATGTTACTGAATAGATTAAATATCTGATTTGCACCTGAAAAATTAATTGATTAGTTTTGATTAAAACTCATGATTTGAAACTATCTTGCATCTGGGAATAACTACTTACCGGAATCATTTTAGTGTCGGAAGTCAATCTCCTGAATAATTAACAGAAACAAAGAAATAAAATGTATAAAATAAGTAAAGAATTTGCTTTTTCTGCTGCTCACTCTCTTTTTGGATTACCGGAGGAGCATCCTTGCAGTCGCCTTCACGGACATAATTATGTTGTAACTGTGCATCTTAAAGCAGATAAACTAAATCCTCAAGGGTTTGTTCGTGATTATAATGAACTTAGTTTTGTAAAAGATTATATCGATAAAAACCTCGATCACAGAAATCTGAACGATATTATGGCTCCGCTGAACTCATCTGCTGAAAATATTGCAAAAATGTTATTTGAAGCATTCAAGCCTAAACTACCGGAGCTTTATGCTGTAGAGGTGAGCGAAACCCCCAAAACTTCGGCTATATATGAACCTTAATGTAAACGAAATATTTTACTCCTTGCAGGGTGAAGGTGGAAGAACCGGACAGGCATCTATTTTTATCAGACTTGCAAAATGTAATCTTGCCTGCAGCTTCTGTGACACTGATTTTGAAAGGGGTGTGAAGATGTCTCTCGAAGAGGTTTTTAAAGAGATAGAGAAATATAACTGTAAATGGATTATATGGACTGGTGGTGAGCCGGCATTACAGCTGAATGACAAAATTGTTGCATTTTTTAAAGAGAGGGGCTACCTGCAAGCAATCGAAACTAACGGCACTAAAAGAATACCTTCAGGTATTGATTACATAACCTGCAGTCCCAAGCAGAATTTTGAGATAGTAAAGGAGTTAATCCCTGAGGTTGATGAACTAAGATTTCCAATTCAAAAAGGAGATCCTTTACCTGACATTTCAATTTTACCTAAGACAAACAGATACCTGCTAAGTCCAATTTTTGATAACGATAAAGTTATTCAGGAGAATGTGGATTACTGTATCTCTCTTATAAAGGATAATCCTGTGTGGGCACTTAGTTTGCAAACACATAAATTAATTGGAATAAGGTGACATGACTAAATTTTGCATTACCATATTAGGCTGTGGATCAGCAATGCCAACAACACTTCACAACCCACCATCGCAGCTAATAGAAATGAATGATAAGCTATTCATGATTGATTGTGGAGAAGGTACACAGCTTCAGATGCGTAAATTTAAGGCTCGTATGAGCAAGCTTCATTCTGTTTTTATTTCACACCTGCATGGCGACCATATCTTCGGTTTGCCTGGTCTGCTTTCCACGTTAAGTCTGCTTGGAAGAACTGCCGACCTGAATATTTATGCTCATAAAGAGATAGATTTTTTAATTAACCCTTTTCTTACCTATATGGGTAATCACATATCATTTAAGATAAATGTGATTCCTATTAATCCACACTCAGAAGAGATTATTTTTGAAAATTCTTCAATAAAAATTCACTCTTTCCCATTAAATCACAGAATAGATTCTAACGGTTTTTTATTTGAAGAGAAGAAATCAGCAAGTCATATAATCAGAGAAATGATTGATTATCACAAAATTCCCTATCATATGATTTATAATATCAAAAGAGGGGATGACTTTATCACTACTGAGGGAGATGTTATTAAAAACGAGACTCTTACTGTTCCGGGAACACCTTCAAAGAAATATGCATACTGCTCTGATACTGCTTATGACCCGGATGTTGTTAAGTACATAAAAAATGTTGATCTATTATATCATGAGGCTACATTTGCAGAAAGTGAAAATAAAAGAGCGGAAGAAACATATCATTCCACTGCAGGTCAGGCTGCAACTATTGCTAAAATGGCTGAAGTAAAGAAGCTTGTTATTGGACATTTTTCTTCCAGATATAATGAACTAGGAGTGCTTCTTAAGGAAGCATCATTAATTTTTCCTGAAACTGAACTTGCATCTGAAGGAAAAATATTTGAACTTTAGCTTTTTTATTGATGCAGCTAGAATTGATGTAATTTAGTACTATGAGGCTTTTCTATTTAGTATTGATCTCTTTTTGTTTCTCAGTTGGAACTTGCTTTTCTACTGAGCGCAATACTTTTATAGGGATGCCAGACAGCCATCTTAACTTTAATAATCAGAATCAATTTTATCACCAGCCCAATATAGGTCAGGATAGTGTAGTCATTAAACTTGCTGAGAATCGCCTCATAATCGAAAATCTGCCAAAAGACGACATTCTGGAAATTTATAATATTATGGGAGTAAAGGTCTATAACAGAAGGATAAATGCTGGCACAAATGAGTATATACTATCACTCCCAAAAGGTTATTACATATTAAAAATAGGGAAATTAACAAAGAAAATTGCAATAAGATAAGTTTTTATTCTCTTTTTCATATCTTTGTCAGTTGATCGAAGTAGATAATAAGGTTATCATTCTTCCAAAGAGTTAATTAAAAAGCTGGTAGATAAAACTATCTGCTTATTCAAACTAAAGTTATTAAAAATCAATCATTATGAACATCGCAATTGTTGGAACTAGCGGAGCTGTAGGACAAGAGCTGCTTCGTGTTTTGGAACAGAGAAATTTCCCTGTTAAAGAATTACATCTATTCGGCTCTTCAAGAAGTGCCGGAACATCATATAATTTCAAAGGTAAACAGATTGTAGTTAAAGAGTTACAGCACAATGATGATTTCAAGGGTATTGATATTGCATTTGTTTCTGCCGGTGGTAGCACATCGCTTGAATTTGCTGAGACAATCACCAAGCACGGAGCCATTATGATTGACAACTCAAGTGCATTCAGGATGGACGACGAGGTGCCTCTTGTTGTTCCTGAAATTAATGGTGAAGATGCATTAAACCGTCCGAAGGGAATAGTAGCAAACCCTAATTGTACAACAGCTCAACTGGTGATCGCATTAAAACCGATAGAAGATATTACTTATATAAAAAAGGTTCATGTTGCAACATATCAGGCAGCTTCCGGTGCAGGTGCCGCTGCTATGAAAGAGTTGGAAGAACAATACAGAGAACTTGTTAAAGGGGAAAAGCCTACAGTATCCAAGTTTGCTTATCAACTTGCATATAATCTTATCCCTCAGGTGGATGTTTTCACAGATAACGGTTACACCAAAGAGGAGATGAAGATGTATTACGAAACTCGAAAGATTATGCATTCAAATATTGAAGTTAGTGCTACATGTGTACGTGTACCTGTAATGCGTGCACACTCAGAAGCCATATGGATTGAGACCGAACGTCCGATATCTATAGAGGAAGCTCGCGAAGCTTTCAGCAAGGCAGATGGTGTAAAGCTAATTGACAATCCTAATGAAAAAGAGTACCCAATGCCACTCGGCCTGGAAGGTACTGACCCTGTTTATGTTGGTCGTATACGTAAAGATTTGACTAATGAAAATGGATTATCATTCTGGACTGTTTCCGATCAGATACGTAAAGGTGCTGCCTTAAATGCAGTTCAGATAGCTGAATACATTATCAAAAACTCTTAAATCCTTTCTCATCAAAGTAAAGTTCGGATAAAGAAGAATATTATAAAACCAGCTGTTATCAGCTTTAATAAAAGACCGGCCAAAAAACCTGCAAATGCTCCAGATGCTTGTTTTGCGGCCGGTTTTAATTTGCTGCCTGTTATTAATGCTCCAATCAGCGCTCCAGCGAATGGACCCAATATTATACCCCATGGTCCGATAAAGAAACCAAACAGAAGTCCTATTGTCGCTCCCCAGACAACCTTCCTATTTCCTCCCTTCTTCTTTGTTCCCCATATAGGCAGTACATTATCAAGTATTGAAATTACAACTGTCACCACACCAAGTATAATGATTGTAACCCATGATATCTCATTCTGAGTAGTTGGTATAAACTTCAGGGCAAGCAATCCTGCCCAGCATAACGGCAGCCCAGGGAGGATAGGAGCAATAGTACCAACTGCTCCAACAACCAACAGCAGCGCAGACAGTATAATCCAGATTAAATCGGCCATAGTTTAATCTTTAGTGTTAGCAGAGTGTTCATGTTCATGAAGATGATCATGCTCCATTAAAACTCTGTGAGGAAGAGAACCATGTCCCAATATCTCTATAGGACAAGACTGATAAGCATTTGTAAGCCATTCCTGAGAGATATCACTCCCAGAGTGATAATGAAGTCCCTGGTTAACACAAGCTATATTCTTAACTAAAGAAATGATGGTGCCAACATCATGCGAAACCAGCATTATGGCAATTTCTTTGTTTATATCACCCAGAAGTTTATAAAAGTTGGTTTCGAAAAGTTTATCAACATAAGTACTTGGTTCATCAAGAATAATAAGCTTTGGATTATCAATGATTGCTCTTCCAAGGAGAACCCTTTGCAGCTGCCCTCCTGAGAGTTCACCAATTGCTCTTGGAAGAAGCTCTTCGATTCCCATTCTCTCTGCTACATCCTTTACTTTCTGCCTGTCTTTTGAGGAATAACGTCTGATTAATTGTTTATGGGGAGTAAGTCCTGAAAGTATTACTTCAGAAACAGAGATTGGGAATTTTTTATCAATCTGATTTATTTGAGGGAGATAGCCAATGTTCAATGATGGTACAACCTTACCGTTGTTGTAAAACTTAATAACACCATCCTGAGGTTCAATTAGTCCCAGTATAGTTTTTAATAATGTGGTCTTACCTCCTCCATTGGGACCAATTATTCCAAGAAAGTCATCTTCAAATATGGTAAGCGACACATCACTTAGCACATTTGGTTTATTTTCATAACCTACATTCAGTCTCTCTATCTCAATTAGCTTATTCATCTATTTCTTTTCAATAACTACAGAAAACTTGCAAAACTCAAATCATAAGTTTTTCAATTATTCCACTCTCGATAAAATTTCAGCTATGCGAATCAACTCTTCGTCCCATTTGTAGCTTAATGGATCTATCTCAAAAATCTCTGCTCCTACTTCAGAAGCAATAACTTCTGCATTTTTTTTATCAAACCCTTTTTGAATGAAGAGGGTATTTATATTCTCTTTTCTTGCAACATCCACTAACTCTCTGATTTGAGATAAAGAGGGACTCTTTCCCTCAAACTCAATACTATGCTGATGGAGGTTGTAATCCTCTGCAAAGTAACTCAATGCGGGATGGAATATTATAAAGGATCTTGCAGGTATATCTTCAAGTGCTGTACTAATAAGCTGATCTATACTATCCACTTTTGCAACAAATCTCTCCAGGTTTTCATTAAATATATCTTCATATTCAGGGTATTCAGAGATGAGAGCATCTGCCATATTCTGAACAAATATTTTCACAGCTTTAGGAGAAGACCACACATGTGGATCCATCGATTCATGATGATGACCCAAATCTCCATCCTCATGGTCGTGAATATGACCACCCATCAGCTCAATTCCCGCTGAACAATCAACAACTTTGACATCAGGATTATTGTCTGATAAGCGACTGCTCCAAGCTCTCTCAAAACCAAGGTCTCCCACCTTGAAGTAAATCTTGCTTTTAGCCATTTCCAGCATTACCGAGGGTGCAGGCTCATAAGTTTCGGGACTGGTTCCCGGTGGCACAAGCGTATTTATTCTGAATATATCACCAGCAATCTGATTCAGAAAGTATCGTTGAGGTTCAATCGTTACTGTCAATAGCTCCTTATCATCAACGCCATCTCTTTTGGACGCTGAGTTACATGAAAGGAAAAATAAAAAGACAATTATTACAGGAAAATATTTTTGCATCTTGTTAATTTGTAGACAAATGTAATAATTTTCATTCTCTGATGGAAATAGTAAACAAAGATTTAATAAATTTGTTTGTGGGACTTATTTTCACAGTAGACCTGACAATACAATATTCTACACGATAATTTATTATGCAACATAAAATAATAACTACAGAAGATGGCTCACACACCCTGTTTGTGCCTGAACTGAATGAACACTATCATTCTGTTAATGGTGCAATCCAGGAGTCGAAGCATGTCTTTATTGATACCGGTTTCAAATACTTCCTGGAGAAAAACATCAATCAGGATGACCAAAAGAGTATAAATATTCTTGAAATAGGTTTCGGAACCGGATTAAATGCTTTCCTCACTCTGATAGAATCTCAAAAGTTGAATGTAAATGTGTTTTACCAAAGCGTGGAGTTATACCCTGTCTCTATTAAAGAAGCAGAAAAACTTAATTACTTCGAATTAATAAATCAGTCTGAACAGAAAAAGTTTAAACAACAAACAAATTTGAGTGAATCAGAGCATTTTAAAGTAATAGATAAAACACTTTTCATGAAGCTTCACACTACTCCCTGGGAGAGAGCAGTTGACATTTTACCCGGATTCACACTACTAAAACAAAAGTTTGATTTTAGTAAATGTGAGAAGATCAGAGCTGACAGACTATTCAACCTAATCTATTTTGATGCTTTTGCACCGGACAAACAGCCGGAAATGTGGACAGAGGATATTTTCGGCAAAATATACTCTTTATCTGATGCAGATGCTGTTTTCACCACATATTGTGCAAAAGGAGTGGTAAGGAGAATGCTGCAAAGTGCAGGTTTCAAGATGGAGAGATTACCAGGACCTCCAGGTAAGAGGGAAATATTGAGAGGATCAAAATTATTAATATTTGACACAGAGTAATTAACTGAACAAGAAATTTATCTGTTTGTTTTATTAACAGGAACTTTTACTAAAACATTAAATTGCATCAATATGAAACTAAGAATTATTTTAATTTCTGCTGTAATTATGATTTCCAATCTACTATTTGCCGAAAACTTTGAGACTGACACCTTTAAAACTAAGTCAAATAAAGAAGTTGTAATTACATTTATAAAACATGGCTCACTGATGCTTTCATACGATGGATTGTATATACAGGTTGATCCTGTAACAATGTTCGCTGATTATTCAACTTTTCCTAAGGCTGATTTCATACTTGTTACTCATGAGCATGGTGACCACCTGGACATTAAGGCAATTAATAATTTAACGAAAGAGGATACCAGAATCATTATTAATCAATCGAGCCGTGATATAATTTCGAAAGGTGATGTGATGAAAAATGGTGATAATCTTAATCTGAGAGAAGATATTCATATAGAGGCTGTTCCTGCATACAACTATACCGAAGGAAGAGAAAAGTTTCATCCACGTCATCGCGATAATGGTTATATTCTTACAATAGATGGTCTGAACATTTATATTGCCGGGGATACAGAAGATATTCCAGAAATGAATAATCTAAAAGAAATTGATATTGCATTCCTACCTGTGAATCAACCTTACACTATGACTGTAGATCAAGCTGTTAAAGCAGCTAACATGTTTAAACCAAAAGTACTTTATCCATATCACTTTGGTGATACTGATGTAGAAGCAATAAAATCAAGACTGGAGAATTCAGAGATAGAGGTTCGAATCAGGAGTATGGAGTAAGATATTTCATATGGAGTTATACCTGAATAAAAATAACAATTATGCAAGTTACACCTGAACATAACGAGAAGATTGCAAAAATCACTTTTGCATCAGTATATCCACACTATATTGCCAAAATAGAGAAAAAGGGAAGAACCAAAGAAGAGCTTCTGCAGGTAATTAAATGGCTTACCGATTATAACGAGAGTCAACTTCTGGAATTTATTGAAAATAAGACAACATTAAGAGAGTTTTTTGAAAACGCCACTCTCAATCCAAATGCCGAACTGATTACAGGAGTCATTTGCGGTTACAGAATAGAGAATATTGATAATCCAATAACAAGACAGATCAGATATTTAGATAAATTGGTTGATGAGTTGGCTAAAGGAAAAAGTATGGATAAAATATTAAGAAATCAGTCAAAATGAGTTCTTAAATATATTTTTATAATAACCCACATTTGTAGAGCGATAAGTTTGCTGATTTGTAAATTTATCGTTTCTTTTGTTGTATCAAAACTATTCTATGGAAATAGCTGCACGACTATCAGAAGCCGGGAAGGAATATAAAACCGGAGAATCTACAATTGTAGCACTACAACCTACAACTACCGAATTCAGAACAGGTGAGATTACATTACTGGTTGGTCCGTCAGGATCAGGTAAAACAACACTTTTATCGCTACTTGGATCTGTAATTTATCCTACCATGGGTAAAGTATGGGTTGGGGACACATGTGTTAATGATCTTTCAGAAAAGGAACTTGCTAAACTGCGATTGAAACATATAGGATTTGTCTTTCAGGGTTTCAATCTTCTGGCTCCGCTTAATGCACTGGAGAATGTGATGGAGCCCCTGTTGCTGCAGGGTGTGAGTCGGAAAGAAGCAAAGAGAAGAGCCATGAAACTTATCAGACAGTTTGGGATGGAAGACAGGATCTATAATCTCCCAAGAAACCTGAGTGGAGGACAACAACAGAGAATAGCTATAGCCAGGTCATTAATAACTGATCCTAAGTTAATACTGTGTGATGAGCCAACAGCATCTCTTGATCATAAAAGTGCCAAGATGGTAATGGAAATGTTAAGTCAGCTCTCACTTGACAACCGTGCAGTTATTGTAGTAACCCATGATGTCAGACTTAAAAAATATGCTGACAGAACCATATATGTTTCAGAAGGCAGAATTAGCGAAACGGCTATTGAGGACGAGTTTTAAGAAAATAAATTACATATGTACAGAAAAATAGCATTTTTTTTATCTGTTTTAATTTTAGCTTCCTGTGGCAGTAAACAGGAAAATAGCGAAACCGAGGCTACCTCAATTATTCCAGTGAATGTTGTAGGTGTAGGTAAGATCGTACCACAGGGAGGTGTGATTGAACTGGCTGCACCAGCAGCAGGTATAGTGATGGAAATAAATGCCAAGCCTGGTGAGAAGGTAAGTCGAGGTGATCTAATACTTACTCTTTACAATAGTGACGAGGAGCTTGCATTAAAAGAAGCGGATTCACGTATCAGAACACAAGAGATGTCTATTGAATCAGCAAAAATCACTATTGACCAGGAGCGTATTGCATACAGTGATCTGACCCGACAGTTGAATGATGCAAAAGAGTTACTTAGTGCAGGAGCTACAACAGGTGAAAATGTGAGAAAATTGCAGAGTGAGTTCGATCAAAAAACAGAACGATTGAAATTACTTGAGAATGACTACAACCTAAAGAAATCTCAACTCAATGAGATAAGAGTACAACGTGCCTCTAAAGCTAATGAACTGGATAAAACACTATTCCGTGCACCCTTGGATGGAACTTTGCTGGATATAACACCAAGAGAAGGAGAGGCGGTAAGTATGCATCAGCAATATGGACGTCTTTCACCTGATAAACCATTGGTTGTTATTGTGGAAATTGATGAGCTTTTTGCTGACAGACTTGATATAGGACAAACATGCTATATTAACCTGCATGGCGATTCGGAACTGGCTGCAACAGGTAAAATAAACAGAATCTCTCCCGACTTAAAAAAGAAATCACTATTCTCAGATAGTGGAACAGATCTGGAGGATCGTCGTATTCGTGAAATAGAAGTATCCCTCGATGAGATAAATAAAACACTTTTTATTGAGTCAAAGGTAGAGTGCAGGGTACAACTAAACTAACTGAATATGTTCACAACCGCATTTAAATTTGTTCGCTTTGAAAAATCCAAGAGCATGGGTATCCTGGCGGCAATTGTAATCAGTATCTACCTGATTGGCATTGAACTGGGCATGTTCTTTTATCTTGCTGATATTATCGGAGGGATTGTTGGCAATTCAAACCCAAAATATTCTCAGGTTTTCGTAGTGAAGAAACAGACAGAAAACGTAAACCAACTTTCACCTTTCGATATAAGATGGGTAAATCAATTAAGAAGTATTGAAGGAGTTGAAGATACTCATGGATTTGTAATTACAAACGTAGCTGTTAGATTTCCAAATGGCAAGGATGCTCCAGCTGTAATAATAGGTAGTGACTACCCTACTCTCGCTGCTGGTCCCTATGCAGAACTTGTCCATTCAGGTTCTATAGAAAACCTGGCAAATCCGGAGATAGTGTCTACCGACTTCTATGATAACAAAACACTTAGATATGATGTAAAACTGGGTACACGCTTCGAAATAAATGGGAAGTCGGCTATTGCCGGAGTAATTACAAAAGATGCGAAAGGATTTACCGCACCATTGATATATACAACTACCGACAAGGCGCGATACTATTCAGGCATGCCAAAATCACAGATAAGCGGTATAATTGTGACTGTACCCGACGCAACAAAAGTAGACGCCGTTACCGCAAAGATAAATCAAATTGCACCCGATCTCAAGGCATGGCCTAAAGATGAGATAAGAACAGCAACAATTGTGAATGTAATGACTGCTAATAACATGGGTATGAGTTTCGCTACGCTGGTACTGTTCGGGATAATAAGCGGATTCTTTATTATCGGACTTACCATGTATTCGGTAACGTATGACCGCATAAAGGATTATGGAACATTAAAAGCTATTGGGGCTTCCAGTGGTTATATCACAAGATTGGTTATCACACAATCTTTTATTTACGCTATATTCGGTTATCTTGTGTCTCTCCTGTTATTGATAATCTCCAAGATTGGTATGGCAAAAGGAGGACTTATTATTAGTCTCTCCCCCGCATTATTAAGCTTTCTCTTTATTACAACGTTGATAATATCTGTTGGCAGTTCCTATTTTTCAATACGTAAATTAAGAAAGGTGGAACCGTCTTCTGTCTTCAGGTAATTTTTTAATCAATTAAAAAATCATGTATAAATCTATCTTCATATATATAAACATAGTGCTGTTTTCAGCAGTTGCATTTGCTCAGGAAACCTATACACTTGATAAGGCTGTAACTTATGCAATGGATCATTCTCCCGTTTTGAACATCAATAAACTGAAACTACAAGAGGCATCAATTCAGGTAGATGAGAGCAAGCTGCAGTATGTACCGGACATATATCTTTCAGGTGACTTAAGACGCAACCTTATAATACCGGCTACTCCGGTACCTGCTAATGTTTTCGATCCCTCAGCATCGGAAGGGGAGCTTATGTATCTGAAATTTAATACCAAGTGGAACTCATCTGCAGGTTTGAATATGAAATATGACCTTTTCAACCCTGAAAAAGTAAATAGTGTTGCAAAGCAACAGCATCAGCTAAGAATTCAGGAATATGATACTGAAATGTCTGAAGCAGAATTAAAAGAAAAGGTTGCGCTTGCTTATGCCGACTGTATAATTGCTGAAGAGCAGGTGAAGTTACTTAAAGATGATGTTGTATATTTTGAGGAGCTTCTGGATAATGCCAATCAACTTTTCAAGAAAGAGCAAATTAGTTTATCCGAAAAAAATGATGCAAACAGAGCCTATAATGAGTCTGTTTCTAAATTCCTGGAGGCAGAAAAAATTGCTGGTGACAGGAAGGCTGAATTACTTTACCTTATAGGAAAGGATGTTACTTCAGAGAATATCGAATCACTTTTTTTAGAGGAAGATATCCCTTCACTGCTCGAAAAGGTTGAACAAAAGAAAACATCCAAAAACATTTTAAACGACTTGGAAGTTCTCCGTCAGCAGGAAGTTACAAATCTCGCATCACTTAAAGTGAAATCGGCTCAACTTAAATATGCCCCTACCCTTTCACTGAATGGATATCTTGGAAGCAATTACTACAATAACGATTTTTCTCTTTTCAACAATAATCATTGGAGAGGAAACAGCTATATCGGACTCTCAGTCATGTTGCCCATTTCCAGATCACTCAACACAACAAAAGAAGTATCACGACTACGCCTGCAACAGCAGATGGAAACTGAGAATCTTCGTGATATACGTAATAAACAGGAGAAAGAGCGACTAAACAATCTTTCACTGCTTCAGGTGAGACAGAAAAATTACCAGCTTAGCAGGGATAGCTGGGAAATGAGCCTTCAGAACTCAAAAGCTGTACAGCTGCAATATGAAAAAGGTTACATCCGACAATCAGATCTTCTCAATGAACAACAGAAAGCAGGTCAGTACCGCCATAATTTTCTTCAGGCAGCCTACGACCTATTCAATATCCTGATTACAATGGATTGATATTATTTGTTCAGTTCCTCTAAAGCCCTATCAGTCGCACTAAGCAGTGGCTCAATTGATATTGGCGAACCAACAGCATTTTTCATCCATAATTGAGGAATGATACTACCTTGCGTATACATTCTGTCAATCTCTGATGCCAGGTTCTTTCCACGCACCTGCTGTTCTATCTGGAAGTCGATCAAATGACCCATAGGATAGTTTGGAAGATAAAGAGGATAATCAATCATATGAGAATATATACCTAGTAGTATCTCATCTTCTCCACCAAGTACATCAGCATAATATTCATTCCAAACAGCTTTAGAGATCGAAATCACAGCATCCTTGAGTTGCGATGCTGTTGCATCAGGATTTGCATACAGCCACTCCCACACCTGGATATCGACAAGTGATACACCCATAATCTCGTAGCTTGACCAGAAATTATCAAGTGCCAGATAAAACTCATCTTCCGGGTTGGGATTCTGCAGTCCAAGAAGATCAAGATCCCTTTTCTGAAAGAGGAATGCCACAGCTTCTGTAAATGCAGTATTTGGCACACCATTGAGAACATAATAATCCACATCATTCATTGTGATCGTCTGTTCCACGTTATGTCCAAACTCATGAATTGCAATATTATATCCCTTATAGTCCATACCACTGTCACCTATTCTGGTACGTAATCTACTAACATCATTACGCATTTCAGCACCCCAGGCATGACCTGCACCACGTGATGCATCAACCGTAACCAGCGATGATATCTGCCTGGCTTTCTCTGTTGACCATCCCAGCTTCACCAATATATTTGGCAAATCTTTCTCCAAAGCCTCTGCATTTGGATATTTTGCTGAAGTAATAGCTGTAAGGCGATCTTCAGAAACGGTCTCTCCCGAACTGAATCCGTTATACCAAATATCAAATGGTTCTAACTTGCGACCTAGTCTGGCTTCAATAAATGCTGCTACCTTTTTCACTTGTGAAGATGAAATCAAACCTTTAAACAGCTCTTCCACATCTTTTTTAGGGATCTCCATTGTTCCATCAAATGCACGATCGATTTGCGTCGGGTAATGAGAAGAATATGGGTCCAGCTTTCTCATCACATGAAAATTTTTCAGGAAAATCTCATATCTCCTTATATCCTCAGAAGGAGAAGAGACTACATCGTTATCCCTCACTTCGTTTGTATATGGATTCCATATATATGTGTCGTTATTAATCACTTTGACAGGAATTGACTGATCAACAATGCGCTTCATCACCTGATATATCATCCTCTGTTTTTCAAGACCGTTTTCAGTATCAGCATAATTCGATTTAAGTTCATCACGCAATCCCCAGTGAGATATCAGTTTCATTCCGTCAGGAAACAGCTGCTCACCTTTATCATTACGCAGCTTATACATATTGATGTTATAATCAGAGATATAAGCATCAGCTTCAGTTAAAGTTTTCGATATCTCCTGCTGAATATTAGCCGGCACTCTGGATATAAACCTGTCGCCCATACGAGCATATGCCCACTCCTGGCGGCTCCATTTTTCACCCAGTTCAGTTTTTTCTTCAAGTGAATAGAATGGAAAGTTTAGTGCAGTGATAAAAGCAATTTTATTTGAATAGAGGTCGTCATTTAAATGTGCAGATGCATCATAACTGCCAAACATCATATCAACCGGAGTAATATCAGGTCCAACAAGCTGTAATGGCATTTTCAGCTCAACATCCATTTTGTGGTAATAACCATTAATCACTTCAAAATTACGTTCAAGGGTAGTAAATAGTTTTGAAAGTTCTTCTGAATCGCTTACAAAAGAGGAGTTGCAAAAATCAACAAAATCTTCTGTTGTTCCGTCAGACTCGCGCCAAAGCTGCGCCACCTGCTTTACACCTCTCTCTATTCTGAAAGCATGATCCTCTCCCAGAGAATCTTTCATCTCTGAAATTAATTTATCAGCTGTTGCTGCTGAAATATACTCTGCTTCTTTCATATCATCACTTTTAATCTTATCTGTGTTACATGCCATAAATCCGAAGATTAAAGAGAACAGGACTATAAATATTAAATCTTTCATTTTATTCAGTGATTACATTTTACGTTATTTCTGCAAATTTAATATTGATAAACTGATTATTGAAAAAAACTGAATTAAAAACCGGTAATAATTATATCTTTGAGGAGTTTTATATGTTCTTGGATGGTGCAAATGATTATTCCTAACGATGTTTTCTTCTCACATATCCTAAATGAGATTAATGATGGGAAAAGTGTCAGGATTCCTTCAAAAGGGAACAGTATGTTGCCATTAATAAGACCTGAAGTGGATGAAATTGAGTTAAGTCCGATATCAGAAAACTCAATTCAAAAGGGGAATATCCTGTTGGCTGTTATCAACAATAACTATTATGTAATTCATAGAGCAGAAAAAATTTCATCAGAAAAGATAACATTAAGAGGTGATGGTAATATAAAAAAAAGAGAAATATGTCCAACTGACTCTGTAATTGCCGAAGTTACATGCATATACAGAGGAAATAAAAGAGTAACAAAATCGAGTCTTATCTGGAAAATAATGAGATTCTGTTGGTTTAAATCACCCTTGTTGCGTAGGATTTACCTGGGTATATACAGAAGAATTAGGCAGAAATAAAAAAATATATGAATAACCTTACTATATCACTCTTTCTTGAACTAATAAAATCTGCAATCTGGAACAGAAAAGCTGAAGAGACCCTTTTTACAGATATTGATGAACAGATATGGACTGAACTTGTAAGCTTTGCTGAGTCACAATCGGTCAGTGCTCTCCTATATGATGGAATTATGACTTTACCTGAATCGGTCTGGCCAGACAGGAAGATTATATATAAACTATTTCTTCAAACACAGTTTATCGAAAAGCGAAACAGGAGATTTAATGAGGAGCTGAAAAACATTTTTTGGGAGTATGAGAAATTAAATACACCTTTTATCCTATTAAAAGGTCAGGGAAACGCTCTTTTTTATCCTATTCCAAATCACAGAAGTCCTGGTGATATTGATCTTTATCTTTTTAATAAGGGCGATTATCAGAAGGTAAACAGGTGGGCAGTATCAAATGGATATGAGATGGATGACGAAAATATTCATCATCAAGGATTTATATACAATGACATCCAAATAGAAAACCATAAGAATATATGCTTTTTTGGTATTGATAAATATGATAAACTATTTAGTGAAAAAATTCAGAATGTAGTTGAGAACAATAAATTTAAAGAAGTAGAGATTGAAGGGTTAAAAGTAAAAGTACTTCCCGATGAATTAAATGCTTTTTATATTTTCTATCATATATTCCACCATTTTATTCATTTGGGAATAGGAATGAAACAGATATGCGACTGGGTGCTATTTATGAAAACCAATTCTGATAATATTAACAGAAGCAGCTTTAATTTGCTGGTCGACTCTTTTGATTTATCATATGCCATGAAGCAATTTGCAGCATTCGCAATCAAATATTTAGAAGCTAAACCAGAATATTTCCCATTTGAAACAGATATCAAAGGCAAGTACGTTGATCTCATTTTAGACGATGTGTTCAGTGGGGGCAACTTTGGATATGACCTATTCAAAAGAAAAACATTTCAAAATGATCTTCATAGAAAATGGTACTCATTTAAACACTCTACAGTTAGAATAAGCAGAATAATTGGACTGGCACCTCAGCATATAAAACCTCTGCCTTATATAAAACTTACCACAAACCTTAAACTATTGTTGACAGGTAAAAAATATTAGACAGTATTCATTCTATTTTCGAACTGTTTTAAGCAAACATAATATTTACTAAACTCATTAAAAGGGTTAAGCAATCTGTTACCTCTCCCTTATGATCTTCGTTATTTTATGAGGTTGATAAGAGCGAGGTAAGAGTATTATAAGAACAATTTACAGATATAGTACGTTTAAAAATTTATAGCTACTTATTGAATCTACCTGAAATGAGCATTTTTTAAACTACTAATATATGAATAGAAGGAATTTCATCAAAAGTTCCTCCCTTGCTACGGTTGCCTTAGCATCAGGATTGAACAGTTACAGTACACCCATAAATAGATCCTCCCAAAAGGGGGTATTAAAACTTGGACTAATCGGAAGTGGATGGTATGGAATGGTGATTGCAAAAGCTGCACTGCAGGCAGGTAATGTAATAATATCTGCAGTAGCTGATGTTGACACAGAACATCTGAGCAACAGTATTGCAGAGTTAACATCATTGCAGGGTAGTACCCCCAGGGGCTTTAAAGACTACAAAGAACTGCTTGATGTATCAGATCTGGATGGTGTAATGATTGGTACTCCCCCACATTGGCATGCTTTGCAATTTATAGCTGCATGTGAGAAAGGTTTGCCAATTTACTGCGAAAAACCTTTGTCGTATGATGTAGATGAAGGTAAAGCAATGGTAGAAGCTGCAAGAAAAGCCGGCAACATTGTTCAGATCGGATTTCAGAGAAGGCAGAACAAAGCTTTTAAAAAGGCTAAAGATCTGATTCAGGATGGCAGAATTGGAGAAGTTTACCAAATAGGAGCACAGATACATTATAATCCCGGGACACAAGACACGACAATCCAGAACCCACCTGAATCACTCGATTGGGATGAATGGTGCGGACCGGCTCCCAAACTACCTTATAGCCCTTCTATTGGTCATTTGGCATGGCGTCTTGAGAAAGAGTATGGAAACGGGCATCTTGTTGATTGGGGTATTCATAATATAGATATAATCCGGACAATAATGGGTTATGGAATGCCTCAATCTATACAGGCATCCGGAGGTCTCTATAAGTTGAAAGGTAAAATCACAACACCGGACACGCTTACTGCTACATTGAATTACAGTGAGGTTCCACTGGTTTGGCAACATAGATTATGGGGCACAGGTGAAATTGATTCTCAGTATAACAACGGAGTCTTCTTTTATGGTGACAAAGGTACTCTGTTTGCTTCGGACAACCGACTAATAATCAAGCCCACTGGCAATAACCAGGAGCAAGAAGTAATAGATCTTCCAACTCCCGATATGCAAGAAAAGCATGTTGAAGAGTTTATAAATGCTGTTAGGAGTAATAATAAGGATTTGATTAGCTGCACTACCCTTGATGGATTCCACTCATCTGCATCAGTTCTGCTTAGTATGATTGCCTATGAGACTGGAGAAAAGCTGATTTGGGATAATCAAAAAGGAACTGTAACTAACAGTGAGAATGCTGTAAAATTACTTGCTAGACCATATCGACAGGGTTATAACAGACCAAAATATTAAATGTATGAAGGCCATAATATCAATTATTCTATTAGCAATGACTGTTTCTTTAAGTGGACAGAAAATCAATCTTATTGCAGAGAGTGCAGTTATTGAGAAGATAGGCACCGGTTACTCTTTTACCGAGGGTCCTGCTGTTTCTGCAGATGGGAAAGTATATTTCACCGATCAGCCAAATGACCGTATCTATGTGTGGGATGAGATTGATGGAGTCTCTCTTTGGCTCGAGGGCACAGAAAGATCCAACGGTATGTACTTCAATAATAAAAACATGTTAGTTTCTTGTGCAGATCTTCATAACCGACTGATTACTATTGATGAAAATAAAAACATTAGTCCACTTTTTGAAAATTATGAAGGTGTTCACCTAAATGGACCAAACGATTTATGGATTTCTCCTGATGGCGGTATATATTTTACCGATCCATACTATCACAGGGGTTACTGGGCTGAAGGACATGTTGAGGCTCAGGATACAAGGGGTGTCTACTATCTTTCTTCAGATGGAAATGTGACACGTGTAGTGGATGATTATGTACAGCCTAACGGACTTGTAGGTACTCCGGACGGAAAATTTTTGTATATTGCGGATATAAATGATGGCAAGATCTGGAGGTATGATATTGATACCGATGGAACACTGAGCAACAAGACTTTTTTTGCTCCTAAAGGTTCCGACGGTATGACCATTGATAATTATGGCAATATATATCTAACGATGGGAAAAGTATGGATCTACTCACCTGAGGGTGAATTAATTCAGGAGATTGAATTCCCTGAAAGTCCTTCAAACATATGTTTCGGTGGTAAAGAGCGAGACATACTTTTTGTCACTGCACGCACCTCTGTCTACACTCTGAAAATGAATGCAAGAGGAGTAAATAAATAATACTGAAATAGAAATATTAATAATAAAATTGTAAATAGTAAAACATGAACGAAATCAACAATTATGTAAAAGCTAATGAAGATCGTTTTCTGGATGAGCTTTTCGAACTTATTCGCATTCCTTCGATTTCATCACTTCCTGAACACAAAGAGGATATGTATCGTGCAGCAGAAAAGTGGAAAGAAATTCTTCTTGCTGCAGGAGCCGATAAGGCAGAGGTAATGGAGACCAATGGAAATCCTGTGACTTACGGTGAGAAGATTATTGATCCTGATGCGCCAACTGTAATGGTTTACGCTCATATGGATGTAATGCCGGTAGATCCTCTTGAGAAATGGAAAACAGACCCGTTTGAGCCTGTAGTTAAAGATGGTAAAATATGGGCACGTGGTGCAGATGATGATAAAGGGCAGTCGTTCATGCATGCAAAGGCATTTGAGTATCTGGTAAAATCCGGAAAACTTGAATGCAATGTAAAGTTCCTGATTGAAGGAGAGGAAGAGATTGGATCTCCAAATCTGCCTGACTTTTGTGAGAAACATAAAGAGATGTTGAAAGCCGATATTATATTGGTTTCTGACACCTCAATGATTGCGCCGGATGTACCTTCGATAACAACAGGATTAAGAGGGCTTGCCTACTGGCAGGTAGAGGTTACTGGTCCGAACATCGACCTCCATTCAGGATTATTCGGCGGCGCTGTAGCTAATCCTATTAATGTGCTTTCTAAAATGATAGCTCAGACCATGGATGATGATGGCAGGATATTAATACCCGGCTTTTATGATGATGTGGTTGAGGTATCTGCTGAAGAGCGTGCAAAAATGGCAAAAGCACCTTTTTCATTAGATGATTATAAAAAATCACTCGATCTGAAAGAGGTGTTTGGAGAGAAAGGATATTCCACTAACGAGAGAACAGGAATAAGACCAACCTTTGATGTATGTGGTATATGGGGTGGATATACAGGTGAGGGAGCAAAGACTGTATTGCCATCTAAAGCTTATGCAAAGATAAGTACACGACTGGTTCCAAATCAGGATCATAATAAGATTGCAAAAATGTTTGTAGAATATTTTGAATCTATTGCTCCTGAGTATGTAACTGTAAAGGCAGAATATCTGCATGGTGGTCCTTCATATGTTTGTCCAATAGATCTTCCCGCCTACAAAGCTGCTGAAAAAGCATTTAAAGATGTATACGGAAAAGATCCGGTACCTGTGAGATCAGGAGGCAGTATTCCTATTATTGCAACTTTTGAGGAAGTACTGGGAATTAAATCTGTGCTAATGGGCTTTGGCTTAGGTTCAGATGCTATTCATTCGCCTAATGAAAACTTTCCACTTGAACAATTTTACAATGGAATAAGAACAATACCTCTATTTTATAAATACTTTGCAGAAGAGATGAAAAAATAGTTGTATTGTTAGTTTAACAACTTAAAATGTTGACAGTATGATAACTTATACAACTTTATCTGAAGCAATTAACGATCTGACTAAGAGAGGTTACACTGAAAACTTCAATATAGAGAGTGATTGCATAGTATGTGCTGATAACAAGATAAGATTAAAACCTGATGAGTTTGAGATAGATGAAGTCTATCGTTTTCAGGAGATGTCTGATCTGGATAATGAAAGCATATTATATGCCATTTCCTCTGAAGTAAATAAAATCAAAGGTCTGCTGGTTAATGCATATGGCATCTACTCAGACACAGCCACAACAGAATTGGTCAGAAAACTGGGACAGAAGGATAAGTAAATCACTTCACTATAACATACGCTACATAGTGAGTATCTGCTGTAACGGGAGTTAGCGAAAGGTAACCGGAAACAATTTTTCCGTTCTTTATCTTTAGTGGTGACTCCTGTTGCAGTCTTTCATGAAATTTACAGGCACTTTCAGGTTTCTTGAAGTAATCAACTATGTATTCTCCTTCACCATCTTCGTTCATAAACTGATTATGAAACAGACGTGACACCACTCCCATATTCATTCTCATATTTATTTCAACACAAGGCTGAATTTTAAATCCACTTAAAGTGTTGCAAATCATCATATCTACACCAGCATATCCATTGTAATCAGGGAATAGTCCCGCCAGCCTTACCTTCAATGATTCTCTCAATTGGGATAACAGTTCCGGATCAACATATTGAGCCAATACACTTTCAATTTTTTCATCTGAAATCAAAACATTACCCTTATATGCACCAGAAGAGGCAGAGCTGAAAAGAGAATATCCTATGAAATCTGCATCACCATTTACAAGACAGAACTCCATAGCAAAGTCAACAACCTTATCGAGTACAGGCTCTGCAACAACACCCCCCTGCCCTTTTATAACACGTCTGCACCAATCAGTTTGTTTATCAGTAATTTCACCCAAAATCCATATAAGTCCCCTTCCACTTCCAGATAGCGGCATTTTCAAAACTTTATCCCCTTTAGCAGAGTTCAGATAAAATAATAACTCATCCAATTCCTTAAAGTAATAACTCTCTCCACAGTAATCCTTGTTTTCATACTTCAGTTCTTTGAGCAGATAAACTGCATGTTTACGGCTTGACTGATCACGTAGAAGTTGCAGTTTTGCCATATCAGGCAGGTGACACTCAGGCACTCCGTGCGAAATAAGTTTCCTGTATAACAACGGGTTCCAGCCCCAAGGTATAATTTTATCAGATTGAGAGCTGTTTAACTGTTTGGCAACATCACTATAGCTGATGAGCTCTGCCTTTAAAGGCAGTTTGTCTCTTATATCCTCTAAAAAAGCCCGGTTGATCTCTCCTTCAGCAACCACCATGCTCTGCTTTGAGTACCATACAGGCAGAATAGCCAGATCATATGCCATTTTTACTGCAGATGCAGGCGGTGTATAATTGGAGCTGAAATTGGCAAGTGACAGATCATGTTCGGGATTAAATATGTACATCCTGTAAAAGTTAAATGTACTCTTTGATCTCAATTTCTCCGTTTATAGCCATCAAAGCATTCTCAGCAAGAGCTCCCATCTCATCCTGCCCCGGATATATATAAACGGGTGCGATCCTGTAAACTCTTTCTATTATCATGTTGCAAAACCATTTGCTGTTTGCAATACCACCAGTAATAAGAATTCCATCAACCTTGCCCTTTAATACAGTTGACATTGCTCCTATCTCTTTTGCAACCTGATATGCCATTGCAGCTAAAACTTCACTGCATTTTTCATCTCCTTTATTAGCCTCACGCTCTGCCAGGTAGGCATCATTTGTGCCAAGGTATGCCATCATTCCACCTTTACCTACAATCATTTCAGCCATCTTATTATAGCTGTATATACCACTGAAGGCTACTTTAAGCAGTTGCCCCACTGGGAGAGTGCCGGAACGTTCAGGTGAGAATGGTCCGTCACCATCCAATCCCTGATTTACATCAATAACTTTGCCTTTATAATGTGCACCAACTGTAATTCCTCCACCCAGATGAACAACAATAAGGTTGAGATCTTCATATTTCTTCATTATAGACTTGGCATGTGAACGGGCAATTGCTTTCTGGTTAAGAGCATGAAAAACAGATTTCCTTTCGAATATAGGGTGACCAGAATATCTGGCAAGTGGCTGCAACTCGTCAACTACTACCGGGTCTGCAATAAATGCTTCTGCGTTGGGAATCAATTTTGCTATATCTGAAGCAATCAGTGCTCCAAGATTACTTGCATGTTCACCTCTCTTGCATTCCAGCAGGTCGTTCCGCATAGATTCATTAATTCTGTATACTCCTGAAGCTATGGGTTTAACAAGGCCACCGCGACCAATTACTGCATCTATTGTCTCTACCGGTACATCTGCACTACTGAGCTCTTTATAAATTACATCTTTCCTGTATTCATACTGATCAGTTATTCGTTTAAACTTACGCAGATCTTCTGGAGCATGTTTGATGGTTTTCAGAAATATCACCTTTTCCTGTTGATAAATTGCTATCTTAGTAGAAGTAGATCCAGGGTTTATGACTAATATTCTTGTATTTGTTGCCATATATTGTTATTTGATTTATTCTTTAATTAATTATGAATTAGAGTTGCCAGAGCTATTGACAGAAGTTTGCTTCTCTCATCATCAGAACGCGAAGTTAAAACAATTGGAGCAGATGCCCCCATAATAATTGCAGCAGTTGCAGCACCTCCCAGGAAATTTAGTGCTTTGTAAAACATATTTCCTGCTTCTATATCAGGTACAAGAACTATATCACAATTACCTGCAACCTCGCTATTTACACCTTTGTGTTTAGCTGCCTCTCTACTGAAAGCTATATCTATGGCAAGAGGACCTTCTATTAAACATCCTTCTATTTTACCTTTCTCATTCATCTCTTTAAGTTGTGATGCATGAACCGTTGCCTCCATCTTAGGATTCACAGTTTCTATTGCAGCAGCTACAGCTACATTCGGTTTTTTTATACCTATATGATGACATGCTGAAACAGCATTATTGATAATCTGCACTTTTTCATCAAGTGATGGTGCAATATTCATTGCTGCATCAGTAACACAAAATATTTTATGATAATAAGGTGATTGAAAAAAAGCAACATGACTAATCAGATTACCTGTAGATAATCCAATCTGCTTATCCAATACCGCTTTTAGCAGGTCGCCGGTTTTTGTAAGCCCCTTCATTAATATTTCTGCCCTGCCTGTTTTTACCATTTCTACAGCAATTCTGCATGATTCAATATTATTATTGCTCTCAATAAGTTCAATATTATCCAGATTGAAATTCAATGACTCTGCAATTCGTATAATTTTGCTCTTATCACCAATTAGTACAGGGGTGGCTACTCCTTCGCTGACTGCATTTTGAAGTGCCATCAACACATCCTCATCTTCTGCTGCAGCAACTGCAATTCTACGAGCAGGCCTCTCTTTCGCAAGTTTTATAAATTCTGACAACTCCTTTATCATCTCTGTTATTTTTTAATTCTATTCTATAACAAGCACCCAGTCGCGTTGCTCAGTATTTGGTGGAGTAAAGGTGTAAACATCTGAATTGTATTCTTCTCCTACTTTCAAGTATTGACCGGTTACAGGATTAAACCAAGACACTTTTTTTGGAAAATTGATAAGATATCTCAAGTCGATCTCAATCGGTTTTGGTTGTGGTATATAAACCAATGCGTATGAACCGGATATAGCTCTGGTAGCTATAATCTGGTCGTTATAGTCGGTCCCTTTCTCAGACACAATCATAGTATTATCCATTACACGCCTGAAATCTGAACGTGACAACATTAAATCCTTAATGTGATGAATATGATTAGCAGCCTTGGCATTAAGAGCATTTTGCCATCCTATAATTGTATCACCTACCCAGACAGGTGCATTTCTGGTTGTGTCGAGAAATTGCCATATCTGATGGTGACCATATGTTGCACCTGCACCACCTGCAAATACACCTCGATAAATACGGGCTCTGACATCATAGTCATCAAAATAACCACGTTCAGATCTTGTCCATTTTCCATCCCAAACATTTACCGGATGGTCTTCATAACAAGGCTCCAGGTCGATTACCGGACGCTTAGGAACTCTGTTTAAGTCATTGACAATTGTTTCCCACGCTTTTACTGTTCTGCTGCCGTGTCCGCTTTGCAATGCATGCATATCAAGCCAATCTTCGTCTGGTAAAAATGCTGATGTTTCCGGCCATCCCGGGTGGTATGTAATAAATATATCTTTTCCATAAGTATCCTCTATTGCTTTTGCCATAGAACGCCAAACAGGACGATCATCATGCTGCTTGCCTTCTCGTTCGTATACTGCAGGCCTGTCTCCTCCAAGAATCCATATAATATTCCACTGATTCTTATATCTTTCTGCCAGTTTCTTGGCGTAATTATATGCTTTATCCGGATTATTATTGAAGACCATGGGACCTTCACCCCAGTTATAAGCTACCTTATCTCCCCAGGTGGGGAGCAGTCCGATATATATATTTCGATTTGCAGCCTCATTAATCACAAAGTCAACATGATCCCAGTAGTCATATTCAAAAGAATTGTCCGGACTCTCACCAGGAGTTACTGCCCACTCAAGTGTTTCCATATCTTTAAATGGTATGTCACCATACATGTTTGGTTGCCGCAAACCATTTAGTTCTGAAAGAGCAACTGCCATTATTACATTAAACTGCTGCTCCTCTCTTTTATCCAGATATTGAATTGCCTCTTCACGAGTAAGCCTGTGAAAGAGCTCCCAACCTGTATCTGCCAGCCAGAAGAAAGGTTTGCCATCATTTTTATTTATCAGATAGCTTTTAGTAGTATCAACACCAATTTGCCCTTTTAGAGAAAAAGTTGTTGTCACAATAAATACTAACATTAATAAACCAGATGGAGAGAAGTTCTTTTTCATGTTTATAGAAGTATTTAAGTTTGAACAAAAGTAAATACTTTTTTTTGAGGAGAACTCCTTTTATGACCTAATTAATTTACAAGTTTTGCTTTTTTATATAATTATGAAAGATCAGACATTTAAAAACCTTGAAATTAACTTATAAAATATATCATTCAGCCAGTAAAGAGTATACAACTTCATACTCCTCTATTGTAAGATTTAGTGCTTTACGGTTAATCGGCTCTTTTCCTGACTCCTTTTGTTGCTTATGCCTTTCTATATGACCCTGCTGGTGCTCTTTACTACCATGCCATTTTGTTAATGACTCTTTGTTTTCCCAATATATAATCATTTTTATTATATCGAAATCCTCGGCATCCCTGTTAATTAACACATCACGACGAATAAAACCTTCTGCTTTGGAAACAGCTGACGGATGAGACAGATCCTCTATTACTCTGTTCGTAAAATCTTTAGCAACTTTCATATTTCGTGTAATTACAATCATATAATTCCTAATTTTAAAAATTCTACAGTTATTATTTTTGTTATGTATAACTGTTTTAACCAGTTAAAATGTAATTAGTTCAAATTCATTTGTATAATTTAAGGGATTTTCGATCGCCCTTCTCATTAATAGTCAGTAACTTTAACACTTTAAAGGTCATCATATGAAGAGAAAATTTAAAAACGCTAAAATATATCGCAACCATTCAGCTAATGAATTTATAGTTGAAAATGGAAAGATTTCTGAAATAGGAACAAATCTACCTGAGTGTGATGAGGAAGTGGATCTTAAAGGGAAGCTGGTGATGCCTCCTTATGTTGATCCGCATTTACACCTTGACTATGTTTATACCGGACGCAATGACGGAGGGAAAGTTAAATCAGGAACTCTGTTTGAAGGTATCGAACGGTGGCATCATATAAAAAAATCGCAAAACATTGATGATGTAAAGGAGCGTGCTTTAGCTGGTATCAGAGAGGAGATGTCACATGGCGTTCAATATATCCGTACACATATTGACGTTACAGATCCTGAACTTACAGGTCTGAAAGCTATGCTTGAGATCAGGGAAGAACTGAAAGAGAATGTTACCATTCAAATTGTATCTTTTCCGCAGGAGGGAATGTATGCATATAAAAATGGCTATGAACTGGTAGAAGAAGGACTTAGACTAGGAGCCGACTGTGTTGGAGGAATACCTCATTTTGAGTGGGCTCGTGAGTTTGGAGAGAGATCTATTCACGCTATTGTAGATCTTGCAGTGAAATATGACAAAATGATTGATGTTCATTGTGATGAAACAGATGATATAATGTCGCGTTTTGTTGAACTCCTGAATGCTCTGGTAATGATAGAAGGTATAGGAGAAAGGACAGCAGCCAGTCATGCATGTTCATTTGGGAGTGCTGATAATGCTTATGCTAACCGAATGATTGGACTCTTTAAAAAGAGTCAGATTAATTTTATCACTCCGCCTACTGAAAATGCATATTTGCAGGGCAGAATGGATAACTATCCTAAACGCCGTGGATTAAACAGAGTGAAAGAGTTGCTTGAAGCGGGCATCAATGTTTGCTTTGCTCAAGATTCTATAAACGACCCATGGTATCCGCTTGGGAACGGTAACCTGATGAATGTACTGGATAATGGAATTCATCTGACACATCTTGCTTCTTATGAAGAGATTGAGAGATCGTTTGATTTGATAACCTATAACGGGGCAAAAACAATGATGATTGAGGATTATGGTCTGGAGGCAGGAAAATCGGCTAACTTCATTGTGCTTAATGAATCTGATGAGTTTGAGGCTATAAGAAAAAGAGTAGATGTTTTGGCTTCAGTAAGAAATGGAGAATTTCTATTTCGACGAAGTGAACCTGTGTATGACATACCTCTAAGAATATGACATACTTTTGAGTATCAATAGAGTAATACAGCAATCTGTTAGTTGCAGGTTAGACAATACTTTTAAGTATATTCCTGTCAATTATTCTTATTTCTCTGCCGTTTACTTCAATTATACCCTCTTCTGCCATCTCCATCATCACCTTTACCAAGGCCGGTCGTGAAACAGAAAAAATACGGGCAATTTCCTCTCTGGATATTTTCAGTTTTAAGACATTCTCTCCGGCTGACTCTTTTAGAAAATAGTATGATAGTTTGGCTCTGATTGATCTGAGTGATACTAGACGAAGTTTTTCTGAAAGGTAAAAAACTTTGTTGGAGATGTATGAGAGAAATTTCAACATAAAGGATTCATATTTTCTCATCAACAGATAGACATTATCCTTAGGGATTGCAATTACTTTACATTTACTTTGACAGATAGCTGAAACAGGTGATCTGTTATCTGCAGCAAAAAGGAATCCGGTAGACATTGGATTTGGAGCCGCTATATATTCAATCTCCATGAAATCACCTTTTTCGTCAGACATTTCTGTTGAAACCTCACCATCAATTACAATGTATAGTGTCTCACATACTGAGCCTTGTATTACAATAACATCATCTTTATCATACTCTTTTACAGAGTACTGCAGATCATCCAGGAATTCAGCACGCTGGTGAACTGGGATTGAACTGCATAATGGGCATTGAAATATCATTTGCATATTATCTAAGTGCGGTGTATCACGTTCCATATATTAAGGTTTTAATTACTTTAAAATTAAGCTGTTTTTAAATCTAAAATAGAGTATTTTTCATTATTGTCATAATTATTACAGTTTTTCTTTTTTTTTATTCTTTTCTTTGTTATATGTAAAAATCTTTAAAGTTAGCAACTATGGGCAAACTGCGAGACTTTTGGGACCTTATCAAGCCACAGGGCGGATGGAAATTTCCGGCAATAATCATTTCGGGAGCATTCGTGGGAATTTTCATTTACACATTCATCACCTCACGTGCATACACATATCTTTCAGATGATCCTGCTACATGTGTTAACTGTCATGTAATGGCTCCATATTATGCTACATGGCTGCATAGCTCTCATGGCAAAGATGCAACATGTAATGATTGTCATATTCCTCAGGATAATTATTTTAATAAATATTTCGTTAAAGGACTTAATGGCTACAGACATGCTGCTGTTTTCACTAAACGAACAGAAGAGCAGGCTATGACTGCAATACCTATGAATTCACAGGCATTAATGAATAACTGTATAAGATGCCATACCCAATTAAATAGTGAGTTTGTGGAAACAGGACGACATACCTGGAAAGAGATGCAGGAAATTGGAGGCAGTGTATGCTGGGATTGTCACAGAGACGTACCTCACACTCGAAGCAGATCCCTTTCCTCAACACCCGATGCAAGGGTGCCTATGCCTGAAAGCAACGTCCCGGAGTGGTTGCATAAAATAACATCTGGTAAATAGACTGAACAAAAATGACTAACTGAAAACATATATACTATGAACAATAAACAGGAAAAAAACAAAATGAAGCCTTGGATGGGCTGGCTGCTATTTTTCGTTACGATAGGAGTAGTATTTTTACTTGGTATGCTTGCAGCATCAATTACTCAGCGAAGAGCAGAAATTACCAGTATGATGTACAACAGAATGGTTGATATTAAGGGAATTGAATCGAGAAGTGAAATTTTTGCTACCGACTTTCCACGTCAATATGAATCATGGAGTCAAACTGCCGATACTTCATTTCAAAGTGAATTTAATGGAAGCAGTATTGTTGATGTTCTTGATCAGCGTCCTGAAATGGTTATTCTATGGGCAGGATATGCTTTCTCTAAAGACTATGGTACTCCAAGGGGACATATGAATGCAGTTAATGACGTGGTTCATACATTGCGTACGGGTTCACCAATGACAGCCGAAGAGGGACCACAACCTGCTACATGCTGGACATGTAAAAGTCCGGATGTTCCTCGCCTGATGGACTCTGTAGGTGTAGCAGAATTCTATAATAAACCATGGGCTCATTGGGGCCATGAAATTGTAAACCCTATAGGGTGTGCCGATTGCCATGATGCGGAAAGTATGGATCTTCAAATTAGTCGCCCCGCCTTAATTGAGGGATACGAATCTATGGGTATGAATATTCAGGATGCAACACACCAGGATATGCGCTCTTTAGCTTGTGCCCAATGTCATGTTGAATATTATTTTACACCAGAAGGTAAATATCTGATTTTCCCCTGGCATAATGGAATGACAATGGAAGGTGCTGAGCAGTATTATGATAGTATTCAGTTCTCCGATTATACCCATGCTTTAAGCAAAGCTCCAATAATTAAAGCTCAGCATCCGGATTATGAGATATTTAAAACCGGCATTCATGCTCAGAGAGGTGTATCCTGTGCCGATTGTCATATGCCATACACATCAGAAGGAGGTATAAAATATAGCAGTCACCATGTGAGAAGTCCTTTAGCCAGTATGAATAATACCTGCCAGGTTTGTCACCGTGAAACTGAAGAAGATTTAAGAAACTCTGTGTATGAACGTCAGCGTAGTGCAAATCAAATACGCAATCTGGTTGAAAAAGAACTTTCAACCGCTCATCTTGAAGCACAGTTTGCATGGGAAAAAGGTGCTACTGAAGCTCAGATGAATAAAGCTCTTCAGCTTATTCGTCAATCACAATGGCGCTGGGATTATGCTGTAGCTTCACATGGAGGTGCATTCCACTCACCTGTTGAATTTCAGAGGATATTATCACTTAGTCTGGACCGTGCTCACAAGGCCCGCTTCGAAATAGCAAAAGTGCTTGCAGAAATTGGTTATACAGGTGACGTGCCTCTACCTGACATATCAACAAAGGCAAAAGCTCAGGAATATATAGGACTTAAAATGGAGACTGAAATTTCAAATAAGAAAAACTTCCATGAGACTGTTGTACCAAAATGGCTTGAAACGGCAAAAAGAAATAATCGACTTGTAAGTCTTAATTAAGTCGTAGCACAATTTTTAAGTTAAAACTATTGTTATTCAATGAGTAAATCCTCTAGAAAAATCTGGGAAAGTCCATGGGGATACCCGGAAGGTTACATAGTTGCATTGGGTGTTGTATTAACCGGTCTATTACTTCAGTTAGCCATAGGAAAGCTGGACACTGGTCTTTATGCTTATCCTATCAATCTGATTATTGGAGCTCTATTTATAATAGGGCTCCTGACAATATATTTTATCTTTAAAACCAGTAAAATTATCAGATGGTTTTCAAGTGTCTACTCAACACTCCCAAGCATTGTTGTATTACTAATAATTTGTATAATACTGGGATTTATTCCGCAGTTTACTAATATAGAGAATAATGCCCAGGTACCTAATGATATCTTTTCAACTCTTGGATGGTATCAGATGACCACGTCATGGCCTTTCATTCTTAGCTGTTTTTATCTGCTGGTTATATTAGGTTTTACCACTCTTAAACGAACCAGCAGGAGACAATCGTGGCGCGATGTTGGATTTTATTTGAACCACCTTGGTCTCTTTATAGCCTTGATGGGTGGAATTTTGGGAAGTGCCGACCTGCAAAGGTTGACTATGACAGTGAGCGAAGGCAATGTTGAGTGGCGTGGAACGACTTACAGGGGTGAGGTGGTTGAAATGCCCCTGGCTATTCAGCTGGACTCATTTATTATAGAAGAATATGAACCAAAATTAGTAGTTATTGATAACAAAACGGGTAAAATTTTACCAGAAGCAAGACCCGAAAACTATATGTTTGAAGGAATTGGCAAAAAGGCACAGCTGGCAGGTATTTCACTGGAGATAATTGATTATCTTCCAAATGCAGCCATATTCAGAGATAGCATACAATCAAATTTTGTACCAATGCAGATGGATGGTGCTACTACAGCACTAAAAATAAAGGCTTCACATGAAGGAATAACTCAGCCCGTAGAGGGATGGGTAAGTAATGGCAGCTATCTTTTTCCACATAGTATATTAAAGATTGACAACAGCAGAAGTATTGCCATGCCACCTCAAGAGGTAAAAAAATATAGTTCATTTATCACTCTGTATACAGAAGAGGGTAATTCAGAAAAGGCAGTTATTGAAGTTAATAAACCTCTTTCTATAAATAATTGGATTATTTATCAATATAGCTATGACTCTTCAAGAGGCAAATATTCTGACACCTCAGTTTTTGAGCTGGTATATGATCCGTGGCTTAAGGTGGTTTACATTGGCATTTTTATGTTGCTATCGGGTGCAATATTCCTTTTTGTAGCAGGACCTGACAGAGATCGCATTAGTAAAGAGAGTATTTTAGAAATTGACAGAGCTAAGATTGAACAATGACCTGGGATTCTTTTATATATTTTTCGTTGGGCTCCCTATTACTTTGGGGAGTCAGTGATATTTCTGCCTATATAGGCAGTAAAAAATTCACTCCGCTATTATTTCGCATTGCGGGACTTGCTTTATTTGCCTTTTTTATTGCAGGGCTATGGATTTTTCTTGATCGTCCTCCTCTGCGCACTATGGGTGAAACCCGATTATGGTACTCATTCTTCCTACCTTTGGCTGGATTGCTTACGTACCTGAGATGGGAGTATAAATGGATTCTACCTTTCACTACCATTCTTTCTGCTGTATTTATAATAGTGAATATTGCAAACCCTGACATACACAATAAAGCGCTGATGCCCGCTTTGCAGAGTCCCTGGTTTGCACCACATGTTATAATTTACATGTTCTCATATGCACTGCTTGGAGCAGTAACCCTTGTTGCTATTTACTTTTTGGTGAAAGGAAAGAAGCTATCAAATACAACTAAAATTATGAATATGGCAGACAATCTGGTTTATGCAGGAATTGCATGCATAACCTTAGGTATGCTTATGGGTGCTTTGTGGGCTAAAGAAGCATGGGGTCATTACTGGAGCTGGGATCCAAAAGAGACATGGGCTGCCGTTACGTGGATGGGTTATCTGATATACATACATTACCGTCTTAAAAAAAGATCTTCTGACAGAACTTCTATGGTGATTCTGGTTATAGCATTTTTACTGTTGCAGATCTGCTGGTATGGAGTTAATTATCTACCTTCAGCTCAACAGAGTATACATACTTATTCGTAGACTTACATTTTATTTTATAGTTAGAAACCTTCCGTAATTCAATTATACGGAAGGTTTTTTTTATTTGTTCGGCCTTCAACACACTGTTATCTTTTTGAACCCTTGCACCATCTTTCGTTGTCACTTTTCTTTTTATTTTAATTTTTTCTGTCTTTTTTCTCCCTCTTTCTTTGTTTTTCAAACTTTTTGTATATTTTTGCACTGAAATAAAATAGAAATTATATAAACCTCCAAATTTGAATTAAATGTCAACATTAAGATTTAAAGCAGTAGAAGAAGCATTAAAAAGAGTTCCGGTAGATGTGGTAACTCCGGGTAAAATGCCTTCAGAGTATTTTGGCAAATATGTTTTTAATCGTACTCAAATGTCGAAATATCTCTCAAAAGAAACTATGGAGATTGTATTGGAAGCAATTGATAGTGGTACAACTTTAAACAGAGGCATCGCTGATCATGTGGCAGCAGGTATGAAAATGTGGGCCGTGGAAATGGGAGCCACACATTATACACATTGGTTTCAACCCCTTACAGAAGGTACAGCTGAAAAGCATGATTCATTTATAGACTATGCAGATGATCAGAGAAATAATATTATTGAGAGGTTTTCAGGTAAATTACTCGCTCAGCAAGAACCGGACGCATCGAGTTTTCCAAGCGGTGGTATAAGAAATACATTTGAGGCGAGAGGATACACAGCATGGGATCCTTCATCACCAGCATTTATAATTGATGATACTTTATGTATACCAACTGTCTTTATCTCTTATACGGGAGAGGCACTTGATTATAAGACTCCTTTACTTAAAGCATTAAATGCGGTTGACAAAGCCGCTGTGGATGTATGCAAACTTTTTTATCCGGATGTTAAGAAGGTATACTCATTCTTAGGCTGGGAACAGGAGTATTTTCTGGTAGACAAGTCTTTATATTATGCAAGACCTGATTTGATTCTTACAGAAAGAACACTAATGGGTCACGAGAGTGCAAAAAATCAGCAATTGGAGGATCACTATTTTGGATCAATCCCTCCAAGAGTTGCATCATTTATGCAAGAAGTAGAGTATGAAGCATATAAGTATGGTATACCACTTAAGACCTGTCATAATGAGGTTGCACCTAACCAGTTTGAATTAGCTCCGATATATGGAGAAACTAATCTTGCGGTTGATCAGAATCTTCTAATTATGTCATTAATGCATAGAATAGCAGATAAACATAATTTCAAACTGCTTCTTCATGAGAAGCCATTTGCAGGTGTTAATGGTTCAGGAAAGCATAATAACTGGTCACTCTGTACAGATACCGGAATTGGTCTCTTTACTCCAGGCAAGAGTCCTCATGACAACCTTCTTTTTGTTACCTTCTTGGTTAACACTCTTTTAGCAGTTTATAAACATAACGCATTATTGAAAGCATCGATTATGTCTGCAAATAATGCACATCGTTTAGGTGCAAATGAAGCACCTCCAGCAATAATCTCTGTTTTCCTTGGCAAACAAATATCTGCTGTACTGGACAAAATAGAAAACAGTTCTGAGGATGATGAAATTTCTGTTGATGAACTTAAGATGATGAAACTGGGTGTAGCGCATATCCCTGAGGTATTAATAGATAACACCGACAGAAACCGTACATCTCCTTTTGCTTTTACCGGAAACAGATTTGAGTTTAGAGCAGTAGGATCTTCTGCAAACTGTTCTTCTGCAATGACTGCACTGAATTCAGTTGTTGCTGCACAACTCGTGGAATTTAAGAAAGAGCTTAACAAAAAAACAGAAAAGGGCATGAAGTTGGAAACGGCTATTTTTGAAACCCTACGTCACTACATAAAGGAATCCAAAGCAATACGTTTTGAAGGGAACGGATATAGTGAAGAGTGGAAAAAAGAGGCTGGAAAACGTGGTTTAGATTGTGAAACAAGTGTTCCTCTGATATATGATGCTTATACAACTCCTCAATCGATAGAGGTGTTTGAATCTTTAGGTGTTCTAAGCGAGAAGGAGTTGCATGCTCGAAATGAAGTAAAATGGGAAACATACACTAAGAAGATTCAGATAGAAGGTAGAGTTTTAGGTGATTTGTGTATGAATCATATTATTCCTGTGGCCACTGAATACCAGACAATGCTTTTGGATAACATATATAAGATGAAATCTGTATTTGATGAGGAAAAATTTGAAAAACTGTCAAAAGAGGATGCAGCCATTATTGAGGAAATTGCTGACCATATAACTGCTATCAATCGTAATGTTTATGAGATGGTTGAGGCCAGAAAGGTTGCAAATAAGATAGAAGATGCTCGCGAAAAGGCAATAGCCTACCATGATACAGTTGAGACTTATTTCTCTAAAATAAGATATCACGTGGACAAACTGGAACTTATTGTGGATAACAGAATGTGGACACTTCCAAAATACAGAGAATTACTATTTATAAGTTAGTACATGTTCCATTTCTGTGAAATAGAAAGCTTTTCATAAAACTATTAAAATGAATAAAAAAGATATTTTCAGCCGTCTTGATGATTTTGAACAAAAGTCGTTATACTCATTCAACAATGAGCATGATGCCTGTGGAGTAGGATTGGCAATTACATTAAATGGAGAGAAATCACATTCAATAATTGAAAAAGGGCTCCAGGTATTGGAGAACATGGTCCACAGAGGTGCAGAAAGTTCAGATAATATAACCGGAGACGGGGCTGGAATTTTAGTACAGATTCCTCATGAGTTTATACTTCTTCAAGGTATTGCTGTTCCTTCTGAGGGTAAGTATGGTACAGGATTGGTATTTCTTCCTAAAGATGCTAAAGAGAGGGAGGATTGTATCGAGACTATTAAATATTACATTTCGAAAGAACAGCTTACTCTTCTTCATATCCGGGATGTACCGGTGAATAGTGAATGCCTTGGTGAAATTGCTCTATCAAATGAACCTGTAATCAAGCAACTTTTTATTTCCGGATCGGGGACACAAGATGAATTAGATAGAAAGCTCTACCTGTTAAGGAAGAAGATTGAAAATCATCTTGCAACAAGTAAGGCAGTTAAAGAACGTAGTTTCTATATTGTCAGCTTGTCTACAAAACAGATGATTTATAAGGGAATGTTAACGTCGATACAGCTCAGGCAGTACTTCCCGGATTTGTCGGATAAGAATTTCACTAGCAGACTGGCACTTGTTCACTCGAGGTTCAGCACTAATACTTTCCCAACATGGGATCTGGCTCAGCCATTTCGTATGCTTGCACATAATGGTGAAATTAATACTATTCGTGGTAACAGACAATGGATGAAGAGCAGAGAGAGCGTTCTCAAATCAGAACAATTGGGGGATCTGACCTCTATCTACCCAATTGTACAACCAGATATGAGTGATAGTGCCTCTATTGATAATGTCCTTGAATTTCTACTGATGTCAGGTAAATCACTCCCTCATGCAATGGCAATGCTTGTACCCGAGAGTTTTAATGATAAAAATCCAATTCCAAATTCTCTTAAGGCATTTTATGAGTATCATAGTATGCTGATGGAGCCGTGGGATGGACCTGCAACCCTTTTATTCAGTGATGGGCGTTATGCAGGAGGTATGCTTGACAGAAATGGTCTTCGCCCTGCAAGATACACAATTACTCATGAAGGTGTAATGATAATTGCTTCCGAGACGGGAACAATAGAGTTTGATGCTTCAGATATAAAATCGAGAGGAAGATTAAAGCCCGGCAAAATGATCATCGTTGATACCTACACCGGGAAAATATACTCTGACAAAGAGGTTAAAGCTGAGCTCGCGAATGCATTTCCTTACAGAGAATGGTTAAATAAAAACTGTATCAATCTTGATGATATCTCATCAGGCCGCAGTGTAACAAACGGAATTTCTAACTACGAAACATTATTAAAAATATTCGGATATTCGGTTGAGGATATAAATATGTTGATAAACCCAATGGCATCAGATGCAAAGGAACCGGTTTCATCTATGGGTAATGATGTTACAATTGCTCCTTTTTCTGAAAAGCCTCAACGTTTATTCAACTACTTCAGGCAGCAGTTTGCACAAGTAACAAATCCACCCATTGACCCCATTCGTGAAGAGTTGGTTATGTCTCTAACGGGCTATATAGGAGCGATTAATCAGAATTTCCTTGAAGAGATTCCTGAGATGTCACCTGTTGTGAAAATTAAGGGACCGGTTATCAGCAATTCTCAATTTGACATACTTCTGAATCTTCGTTATAAAGGATTTTCATCAGCTGTGGTTCCAATGCTGTTTGATCCTAAAAAAGGTTCTGAAGGTTTAACTGAAGCAATTGATCAGCTCTGCCTGGGAGTAGAAAAAGCAATTGATGAAGGTAAAAACTATATTGTTTTAAGTGACAGGGGTGTTGATGAGAATCATGCACCAATACCTTCACTCCTTGCAACATCAGCTGTACATCTCTATTTAGTGGAAAAACGCAAACGTATGCAGATAGATATCGTAGTTGAAAGCGCTGAACCTCGAGAAGTAATGCATTTTGCACTTCTATTTGGATTTGGAGCTAATGCAGTAAACCCCTATATGATTTTTGCAATTTTAGAGCAGCAGGTAAGAACAGGTCAAATAAACCTGGATATTGATACAGCCAAGAAAAATTATATAAAATCAGTAAATAAAGGACTACTAAAGGTTTTGTCAAAGATGGGTAACTCTACACTTAGAAGTTACCGTGGCGCTCATATTTTTGAAGCCCTTGGCATATCCTCTTCAGTTTTAAACAGATACTTTAAAAGTGTCTCTTCTAAGATTGAGGGTATAGATATTGATGATATTGTAAATGAAGTTCTGCAGCCATTTAGTGAGGCATATAATGATGATAACTCAATGCCATTCAGTCTTAAGAATGAAGGCAGATATGCATATCGTGTTGATGGTGAATTTCATGCATGGAATCCTGAAACCATTGCAGGCCTACAAATAGCTACTAAAACAGAGAACTACACTCTATTTAAAGAGTATTGCGAGAAAGTCAATAATAAACCAAAACCTGTGTTTATAAGGGATCTGATAGATTACAAAAATGCCCCTATTGATATTAGTGAAGTGGAGCCTGTTGAGAGTATAATGAAAAGGTTCTGTACAGGAGCAATGTCATATGGCTCTATAAGCAAAGAGGCTCACGAAGCTCTGGCTATGGCAATGAATATTATTGGTGGCAGAAGTAATACCGGTGAAGGTGGAGAAGATCCTTCAAGATATAGGGTTTCAGATAATGGATTATCAAAAAGAAGTTCAATCAAACAGGTTGCTTCAGGACGATTTGGTGTTACAACCGAATACCTTGTTAATGCGGATGAATTGCAAATAAAAATTGCGCAGGGAGCAAAACCTGGTGAAGGAGGGCAACTACCAGGTTATAAGGTAGATGAAATAATTGCTAAAACAAGGCACTCAATCCCTGGGATATCTCTAATTTCACCACCCCCTCATCATGATATTTACTCAATAGAGGATCTTGCGCAACTTATTTTTGATCTCAAAAATGTGAATCCAAGAGCCACAGTAAGCGTTAAGCTGGTCTCTGAAACAGGTGTAGGCACAATCGCAGCCGGAGTTGCAAAAGCAAAAGCTGATCTGATTGTCATAAGTGGATCTGAAGGAGGAACAGGTGCAAGTCCTGCAAGCTCAATAAAACATGCGGGTATGCCACTGGAGATTGGACTGGCCGAAACACATCAAACGCTGGTTATAAACAATCTCAGAGGTAAGGTTAAATTGCAGACAGATGGTCAGCTGAAAACAGGAAGAGACATTGTAATTGCCTCTATGCTTGGAGCAGAGGAATTTGGATTTGCAACCAGCGCACTCATCGTTCTCGGTTGTGTTATGATGCGAAAATGTCACTTAAATACCTGCCCTGTTGGTATTGCTACACAAAATGCCGATTTGAGGAAACAGTTCAAAGGTCATCATGAACAATTGGTATGTTATTTCAGATTTCTGGCAGAAAATACTCGTGAAGAGTTAGCCAGACTTGGATTTAAATCTCTGGATGATATAATTGGACGCTCTGATTTATTAATCAGGAAACATTATGCAGACTCACCAAAAACTGATAAAGTTGACATTTCAAGAATTATTTATTTCCCTGAAGAGTCTAAAGTATATTCTATCAGAAATAAAGAGAAGCAACTGCATAAGATTGATGAGGTTCTCGATAAGCATTTAATTGCAGAAGCAATGCCTGCAATAGAGCTTAAACATCCTATTGGAATTAAGAAGAAAATAAAGAACACTGACAGGACTACAGGTGCTATGTTATCTGGAGAGATCGCTTTACGTTATGGCAATGATGGACTACCGGAACATACAATATCTGCATATTTTGAAGGTTCAGCAGGTCAGAGTTTTGGAGCATTCTTAGTAAAAGGTGTAACATTTTACCTCCATGGTGATACTAATGACTATATGGGCAAAGGTTTATCAGGTGGAAGAATCATTATTACACCTCCGAGAGGAAGCACATTCAACCCTGAAGAGAACATTATCTGTGGAAATACTACCCTCTATGGTGCTACATCCGGTGAGGTATTTATCAATGGAGTTGCAGGAGAACGATTCGCAGTAAGAAACTCAGGGGCTACAGCTGTAGTTGAGGGTGCAGGAGATCACTGCTGCGAATATATGACCGGTGGTATCGTAGTTGTATTAGGACAGACAGGTAGAAATTTTGCTGCAGGGATGAGTGGTGGCGTTGCCTATGTTTTGGATGAGAGTAATGACTTCGATTATTTCTGTAACATGGAAATGGTTGAATTATCATTAGTGGAAGACAATACTGACATAAACGAACTTAAAACACTTATCTATAAACATCAGCAGTATACAAACAGCAACCTTGCAAAGAAAATTATTTCTAATTGGGAACAGTATGTTTTAAAATTCAAGAAAGTAACTCCTATTGAATATAAGAAGGTACTCCAGGAAAAAAAGATCAGGGAATTAGATCGAAAAATTGCAGTTGTTGAACGAGATTATTAATAAATCTATCCTTATTGGATATAAAAATATATATGATGGGAAACCCTAAAGCGTTTATGACGATTCCACGTAAAGAGGCAGGTTATCGTCTGATAAGTGAGAGAATACATGATCACGGTGAAGTTGAGCAAATTCTAAACAGAGAAGATCGAAAACAGCAGGCTTCTCGTTGTATGGATTGTGGAATTCCTTTCTGCCACTGGGCATGTCCATTGGGAAATAAGATGCCTGAATGGCAAGAATATATTTCACGGGGTGATTGGAAGAGAGGTGTTGAGATTTTGCATGAAACTAATAATTTCCCTGAATTTACCGGTAGGGTTTGTCCCGCTCCATGTGAAAAATCGTGCGTCCTTTCTCTTCATGATGCACCAGTAACAATTCGTGAAAATGAAGCATCAGTTACTGAATTTGCTTTCATGGAAGGTATGATAAAACCACTTCCGCCTAAACGCAGAACAGGCAAAAGGGTTGCTGTAATTGGTTCAGGACCATCGGGACTTGCCGTTGCACAGCAGTTAAATCGTAAAGGTCACTCTGTGACTGTTTTTGAGAAAGACAACAGCGTTGGTGGATTACTTAGATATGGCATTCCTAATTTTAAGCTGAGCAAGCATATTATCGATCGAAGGATCAAGTTGATGATAGAAGAAGAAATTGAATTTATAACCAACACTGAAATTGGAAAAGATATTTCAGGAGAAGAGTTATTGAATAGCTTTGATGCTATATGTCTTGCTATCGGTTCAGGAAAACCGAGGGATATAAATCCGGAAGGACGCGATCTTCAGGGAATTCATTTTGCCATGGATTTTCTTTCACATGAGATTAAGTCGCAATCTGGTGAACTTAAGAGTGGTGAAGAAAAAATTACAGCCAAGGACAAGCATGTACTTGTTATAGGTGGAGGAGACACGGGTTCTGATTGCGTCGGCACATCAGTAAGACAGGGAGCAAAAAGTGTAACACAAATTGAAATTATGCCTAAACCTCCAGTTGGTAAAAATCCATCCACTCCATGGCCCTCACCCTATCCTCAAATTCTGAAGACCTCCTCATCACATGAAGAGGGGTGTACTCGAAGATGGCTACTAAATACAATATCCTTTATGGGTGAAGATGGTAAAGTCAAAGAGGCAATGGCAGAAGAGGTTATTTGGCAAAAAGGTGCTGATAATAAATTCTCAATGGTATCTTCAGGTAACAAAGAGATATTAAAAGCTGATTTGGTATTGCTTGCACTGGGATTTGTGCATCCGGTACATGAAGGGCTGCTAACACAACTTGGCATAAATTATGATATGCGGGGAAACGTTGCAGTAGACAAAAAACATAGTAGTAATGTTGAGAAAGTTTTTGCTACAGGTGATGCAATAATGGGAGCAAGTCTAGTTGTAAAAGCTATTGCTTCAGGCAGAAAAGTTGCAGAAGACATTCACCAATTATTATCTCAGCAATAGACACTACTAATAAACAACCAATTAACAATAAATATTTATGTGTGGAATAGTATGCTCTTTTAATATATATAAAAACGAAGAGATGATGAGATCTCAAATCGTTGAGATGTCTTCTAAACTTCGTCATAGGGGACCCGACTGCTCAGGTGTTTTTTCTTGTAAAAATGTGATAATGGCTCATGAAAGACTGGCTATTGTAGATCCTGAGTCGGGAAAACAACCACTGATTAGCAAGGACAAAAAGCTGGCACTTGCTGTAAATGGTGAAATCTATAATCATCTGGATATTCGAAAAAAATATGAGGGTGTATATGAATTTCAGACTCATTCTGATTGTGAAGTGATAATGGCGCTATATCAGGAGAAGGGTGTTGATTTTATGGAAGATCTGAATGGTATTTATGCATTTGCATTGTATGACACCGAAAAAGATGTTTTTATGATTGGGCGTGATCATATAGGCATTGTACCTCTCTATCAGGGATGGGATGATGAAGGAGTATATTATGTCGCCTCTGAACTAAAAGCCCTGGAAGGTTACTGCAGTAAAATTGAAGAGTTTCCTCCCGGTAGTTATTACTACAGCAAAGATGCGGAGATAACAAAATGGTATTCTCGAGATTGGATGTCCTATGAGAATGTAAAGGATAATATTACTGATATAGAGTTTTTAAAAGTATCTCTGGAAGAAGCTGTTAAAAGACAGCTAATGAGTGATGTGCCTTATGGGGCTCTGCTTTCGGGAGGTCTCGATTCTTCAATTATAACAGCAATTGCTGCTAAATTCTCTAAGCCTTTACACTCTTTTGCAATTGGCCTGGAGGGCTCTCCTGATCTTGCAGCAGCAAGAAAAGTTGCTAAGCACATTGGAACAGTTCATCACGAATTTCAATATACAATTCAGGAAGGAATTGATGCACTACGAAATGTAATTTATCATATCGAAACATATGATGTAACTACCGTAAGAGCAAGTACCCCAATGTTTATGATAGCTCGTTATATTAAGTCTTTGGGTATAAAAATGGTATTGTCAGGTGAAGGAGCTGATGAGGTGTTTGGTGGCTATCTATACTTTCACAAAGCACCAAATAGTGAAGAGTTTCACAATGAGACTGTTCGCAAACTAAGTAAACTGCATCAGTATGATTGCCTGAGGGCAAATAAATCACTTGCCTCATGGGGAGTTGAGGGTCGTGTACCATTTCTTGATAAGGAGTTTTTAGATATAGCAATGCATATAAACCCAAAAGACAAGATGGCCGGAAACGGGAAAATTGAGAAATACATACTAAGGAAAGCATTTGAAGATTATCTGCCAGAAGAGATTGCATGGCGCCAGAAAGAGCAGTTTTCAGATGGTGTTGGATATAGTTGGATTGATTCACTTTCACAATTAGCAGACAGATGCGTAACTGATGAACAGATGAATGAAGTAAATAAACGTTTTCCTATAAATCCTCCACTTTCTAAGGAGGAATATCTGTATCGTACTATTTATTCTGAACATTTTCCATCAGATAGTGCATCATTGTGCGTTCCTTCAGTTCCTTCTATTGCTTGTAGCACTCCTGTTGCATTAGCTTGGGATAAAGCTTTCAGAGAAAATGCCGACCCTTCAGGCAGGGCAGTGGCTACGGTACATCAGAATCCAAAAAGGGAGGGAGTCGATATAAATATACTAGTTTAATCAGCTATTGACGCAAATTGATTATTTTTGCATCGGAAAAATGAACTTCTGATTCCAAAAAACTATTCAATTATGTCAATATTACGTTTTAAAGCTGTTGAAGAGGCGTCTAAAAGAGAACCCGTTGAAGTTATAGGCCCTAAAAAATTACCTTCAGAGTATTTTGGTAAATATGTATTTAACAGAACACAAATGTCTAAATATCTCTCAAAAGAGACTATGAAGACTGTTCTGGAAGCTATCGACCAAGGAAAAACTCTCCATCGTGAAATTGCAGACCATGTGGCAGCCGGTATGAAGATGTGGGCTATGGAGATGGGTGCAACACACTATACTCACTGGTTTCAGCCACTGACTGAAGGGACAGCCGAAAAGCATGATTCATTTATAGATTATATAAATGGTCCAGATAGCGGAATAATTGAACGTTTTTCCGGAAAACTATTAGCTCAACAAGAGCCTGATGCTTCAAGTTTTCCAAGCGGTGGTATCAGAAACACTTTCGAAGCAAGAGGATATACTGCCTGGGATCCCTCTTCACCTGCTTTTATAATAGATGACACACTCTGTATTCCTACAGTGTTTATTTCTTATACAGGTGAAGCATTAGATTACAAGACACCATTACTCAAAGCACTTTCTGCGGTAGATAAAGCATCTGTTGAAGTATGCAAGCTTTTCTATCCTGATGTAAGAAAGGTATACTCATTCCTTGGATGGGAACAGGAGTATTTTCTGGTAGATCAGGCTTTATATGCTGCAAGACCCGATTTAAGTCTGACCGACCGCACACTTATGGGGCATGAAAGTGCAAAAAATCAGCAGCTCGAAGACCATTACTTTGGTGCAATACCTCCAAGGGTTACCTCTTTCATGCAGGAGGTTGAGTTTGAAGCATATAAATATGGAATTCCTCTTAAAACACGTCATAATGAGGTAGCACCAAATCAGTTTGAAATTGCTCCTATTTATGGTGAAACTAATCTTGCAGTAGATCAGAATCTCCTTATTATGTCACTTATGCATAAGATCGCTGCAAAGCATAAGTTTAAACTACTGTTGCATGAGAAACCATTTGCAGGAGTAAACGGATCAGGCAAGCACAATAACTGGTCACTCTGTACAGACACCGGTATAGGCCTATTCACTCCAGGCAAGACAGCTAATGAAAACCTGCTGTTTGTCACTTTTCTTGTAAATACACTTTTAGCAGTATATAAGCATAATGGTTTGCTCAAAGCTTCGATTATGTCGGCAAATAATGCACACCGACTTGGCGCAAATGAAGCACCTCCAGCAATCATTTCTGTATTCCTTGGTAAGCAGATCTCAGCAGTTCTCGACAAAATAGAGTTTAGCTCAGAAGATGACGATATTACGGTAGACGAGCTAAAAAAGATGCAACTGGGGATAGCACATATACCTGAGGTATTAGTTGATAATACTGACAGAAACCGCACATCGCCATTTGCTTTCACAGGTAATCGTTTTGAGTTCAGAGCTGTAGGTTCATCAGCAAATTGCTCAGCAGCCATGATTGCCTTGAACTCTGTTGTTGCTGCTCAGTTAATCGATTTTAAAAAGGAGATCGATATAAAGATGCAGAAAGGAATGAAAAAGGAGCAGGCTATCTTTGATACGCTCCGCGCATTCATTAAAGAATCTAAACCTGTACGTTTCGAAGGAAATGGATATAGCGATGAGTGGAAACAGGAAGCAAAAAAACGTGGACTTGACTGCGAAACCAGTACACCTTTAATTTACGATGCATACATTTCAAAGGAGTCTGTTGAAATGTTCGAAAGTATAGGTGTATTAAATGAGAAAGAGCTTCATGCACGCAATGAGGTAAAATGGGAAACGTACACTAAAAAGATTCAGATCGAAGCTCGTGTTCTGGGCGATTTGTGCATGAATCATATAATACCTGTAGCGACTGAATATCAAACAGTTCTTCTTGACAATCTCTATAAAATGAGAATTGTTTTCGATAAAGAAAAAGCTGACAAGTTATCCAGAGAGGACGCTGCTCTTATTGAAGAAATTGCCGATCATGTTTCTGCAATCAAAACCAATGTGGATAATATGGTTGAAGCACGAAAAGCGGCAAATAAACTGGAAGATGCAAGAGAAAAGGCCATTGCCTACCATGACACTGTATTCATCTATTTCGATGTTATCAGATACCATGTAGATAAGCTAGAGCTTATTGTAGACAATCAGATGTGGACCCTGCCCAAATACAGAGAGCTGCTGTTTATCAGTTAAGAATAGACATACTCAAGATTATACATACTCATCACCGTAACGGAATTTTACGTCCGTTACGAAATGTTTTATACGTTGTTCTTCACTTTTCTTGCAAATGAGCAGAACATTGTCTGACTCTGCAACTATATAATCTTCAAGTCCCTGAAGTACAACAAGCTTATCTTCATTCATTGCTACAATATTATCGCTGCTTTCTATAAACAGTGTCTTGCAGTTAAGATTAGCATTGTTATTTTCATCACGTTCAGAAACCTCGTGAAGTGCTCCCCATGTTCCAAGGTCACTCCAACCGAAGTTTGATATGTTTACATATACATTATCAGCCTTTTCCATTATACCATAGTCAATAGACACATTTGCACAGAAAGGAAAACTAGCATCAATAAACTCTTTCTCTGCAGGTGTATTGAACAGCTCTTTACCCTCATTAAACTTCTGAATAATATCCGGTAAATGAATCCTGAAAGCATTCATAATGCTATCTACATTCCACAGAAAGATTCCTGAGTTCCATACAAATTCACCACTCTCCACAAATTTTGTTGCAAGATCTATATTCGGCTTTTCAGTAAAAGCTTTAACCTTGTGAATACCATCTTTCTCTACTTCATTTACCTGTATATAACCATACCCGGTTTCAGGTCTGCTGGGTGTAATCCCTAAAGTAAGCAGCACAGGATTTTCACTTACAAACTCAAGACCTTTGATCATATCAACCTCAAACTGATCTTCTTTCATAATTAGATGGTCCGAGGGTGCCACTATTATATTAGCATTAGGATTAATAGCCTGTATTCTGTATGTAGCAAATGCAATTGCCGGTGCAGTGTTTCTTCTCATTGGTTCCAGCAGAAGCTGATTATCTTTAAGTTCCGGCAACTGTTTCTTTGTCATTTCAGCATAAGCATCATTAGTAACAATATAAATATTCTCAGCTGGAACAACCTTTTTAAAACGATCATAGGTCGATTGTAAAAGTGACCGTCCTGTTCCAAAGAAATCAAGAAATTGTTTAGGCTTATTTTCCTTGCTAAAAGGCCAGAAACGGCTGCCTACACCACCACTCATTATCACACAGTAGTTATTATTATTGTTCCCCATTACTAAGATTATATATGTTTATTAAATTGTATATTCATTCGGGTTATAAATCAACCATTTAACAAAACAGAGTTTACACAAATAACATTTTTAGTATCTTTTTGTTTTGTATAGATGACATTTCATCCTTAAAGATACAAAACAAAAATGAAAAATTAGCGCCTCAAATGTATTAATTAATGAAAATATTACTACTTTTGCATTCGCATTTGCCCAGATGGCGGAATTGGTAGACGCGTTGGTCTCAAACACCAATGGATGCAAGTCCTTGTCGGTTCGATCCCGACTCTGGGTACTAAAAACCCTGATTGTCTTTTGATAATCAGGGTTTATTCTTTTTAGACTATTACAAACCAATAATTTATATAATCATTTCCTTTCTATTTCCCGCAAACTATCCATCTTCTTTTTTGCAAGGAAACCATAAATATCCTCAAGGTGTTCAGTCACTTTTTGATTGCCAAATTCGTAAACTTTTTTAACCAGACCATTTAGAAAATCACGATCATGAGAAACCACAATAAGAGTTCCGTCAAAATCGATCAGTGCCTGTTTAAGAATATCTTTTGTCTTCAGGTCAAGATGATTGGTAGGTTCATCAAGAATTAGCAGATTCACCGGCTCCAATAATAACTTTATCATAGCAAGTCGTGTACGTTCACCACCTGATAAAACTCTCACTTTCTTGTCGATATCTTCCCGACCAAACATAAAAGCACCTAAAATGTCACGTATCTTGGTTCGAATATCACCCACTGCAATATCGTCAATAGTTTGAAATACAGTCAGCTCCTCATCCAAAAGCGATGCCTGATTTTGTGCAAAATATCCTATTTTCACATTATGCCCCAACTGTAAACTACCACCGAATCCAATTTCACCCATTATACATTTTACGAGTGTAGATTTTCCTTCTCCGTTACGACCTACGAAAGCTACTTTCTCACCTCTCTCGATTGTTAAATTTACTCCACTGAAAATCAGCTTTTCGTCGTAAGATTTACTTACATCTTCAGCTATTACAGGATAGCTGCCCGAACGTGGTGATGGTGGAAATCTCAGTTTAAGTGCCGAATTATCTATCTCGTCTACCTCTATTAGCTCTAGTTTTTCTAGCATTTTAACGCGTGACTGAACCTGCAAGGTTTTGGAGTATGTCCCTTTAAACCTCTCAATAAACTCTTTAGTTTCAGCAATCATTTTCTGCTGGTCGTCATACTGTTTTTGCTGCTGCTCACGTCGCTCTTTACGCAATTCAAGATATTGGGAATAAGAAGCTTTATAGTCGTATATGCGACCCATAGTCACTTCTATTGTTCGGTTAGTAATGTTATCCACGAATGCTCTGTCATGGGAAATTACCACCACCGCTTTAGCGCTATTTATAAGAAAGTTTTCGAACCACTCAACTGAGTCGATATCAAGATGATTGGTAGGTTCATCAAGAAGTATGAGATCCGGATCCTGAAGGAGAAGTTTTGCCAGCTCTATACGCATACGCCACCCACCACTGAATTCAGATGTCATTCGGTTAAAATCACTTCGGGAAAACCCCAAACCAATAAGCATCTTTTCCACTGCAGCATCATAATTGATCTCTTCTACACCATAAAACTTTTCACTTAAAGATGAGACACGCTCAATGAGCTGCATATACTCTTCTGAGTCATAATCAGTGCGAACGGTTAGCTCATGATTAATACGCTCAATCTCTTTCTCTAAATTCTGAACATGTGAGAAAGCACGTGAAGTCTCCTCAAACACGGTGCAGTCATCTTCTGTCATAAGGTGCTGAGGAAGATAGGCAATAGAAAAATCCTTAGGCATTGACACTCTACCTCTTGTCGGTTCTCTCACACCTGCCAGTATTTTTAGCAGTGTAGACTTTCCGGCTCCATTTTTACCCATTAAGGCAACCCTATCCTTTGGATTTATAGCAAAAGAAACATCTGAGAACAGGGTGGTTCCCCCGAACTCAACAGCTAACCCGTCAACCAATACCATATTTTATTTTTTAAGGCTACAAAGATACATTTTGAAAATGGTTTGTGAAAATAACAGTATAAACAAGGCTACTATTGCATTAAAAATAAATGAGTTGTACCTTTACTGAAAATTTATTTTAATCAGTAAAATAAAATTGACTAATTCAATTTTTTTCGTAACTTTGACCTTTTCAAACAAATTATTTATTATAGATGCCGATTAGTGATAGTGTGCTATTTTAAACAGACTACAATAAAAAGTTATCAAACAAAATATCATGGTTAAGAATCTATTCTTCAGAAGCGACAAAAGTCCTAAAAATGTACAGATTAAAAAAGACATTCTGACACACTTCATGTCTAATGGAAATGATACAATATCTGAGGTATCAAAAGTGCTGGATTTAAGTGTACCCACAATAACTAAATTCATTACAGAGTTAATGGACCAGGATTTGATAAAAGAGTTTGGCAAGGCACACACTCCTGGTGGAAGACATCCGATCGTATATGGTTTGAGTCCCGAGTCAGCCTACTTTGTGGGTGTGGATATAACACGTCACCACTTGAATATGGGATTAATGGATTTCACAGGAAATATGGTAGATATTCAAATGGGTATACCTTTCACTTACGACAATTCTATTGAGTCACTTGATCAACTTGGTAATCACATTCAAGATTTCATTGACAAAACTGGGGAGCGTAAACAGAAAATTTTTAATGTCAACGTAAATATCTCCGGTAGAGTAAATCCTGAATCAGGCTATAGTTACAGCAGTTTTTATTTTAATGAACGACCATTAAGCGAACTTCTTACCAAAAGATTAAATTTCAAAGTCGGTATTGATAACGACACCAGGGCAATGGCCTACGGTGAATATATGAATGGCATTGTTGAGGGAGAGCAGAATATTATTTTCATAAATATTTCCTGGGGACTTGGAATTGGTATCATAATTGATGGAAAACCATATTACGGGAAATCAGGTTTTTCAGGAGAGTTCGGACACTTCCCCACATTCGATAACGAGATTTTGTGCCACTGTGGCAAAAAAGGATGTCTGGAGACAGAAGCTTCGGGACTGGCTATGCACAGAATCATTCTTGAAAGAATTTCAAAGGGCGAAAGCACAATTTTAACCGATCAGGTAAAAGATATAAACAAACTCACTTTAACTGATATAATGAGAGCTACTGCTCTTGAAGATCCTCTATGTATAGAAATTATTGAGGATGTTGGTTACAAATTGGGAAAATATATTGCCGGATTAATAAATATTTTTAACCCCGATCTTGTAGTAATTGGCGGCCAGGTAGCTGAAGCAGAAGGATTTATAATGCTGCCAATAAAAAGCTCAATTAAAAAGCACTCTCTAAGTTTGGTAAATAAAGATTCAGAAATTGTAGCATCTAAACTAAAAAGTAAAGCCGGAGTTATTGGGGCATGTATGATAGCAAGAAGCAGATTATTCCTTGAGTAACTGTTAATTTATCACTTATTATCCTCAAATCATTACATATTATTGTTTTTTATCCTATTTTTGCTAGATATTAATTTAGTAAAATATGGAAAAAAGACATTTTGAAACATTGCAAATTCATGCAGGACAGGAACTTGATCCAGTGACTGGCGCGAGAGCAGTTCCTATCTATCAAACCACAGCTTATACTTTTAAAAGCGCTGAACATGGTGCTAATTTATTTGGATTAAAAGAGTTTGGAAACATCTATACAAGGTTGCAAAACCCCACAACAGATGTTTTCGAAAAAAGAATGGCAGCACTGGAAGGTGGTGTTGCTGCAGTGGCCACTTCATCAGGAATGTCGGCGCAGCTTCTGGCTATTCATAATCTGGCTTCAGTAGGAGACAACATTGTTTCTACTTCTTTTCTTTACGGTGGAACCTATAATCAGTTTAAGGTAGCTTTTGCCAGAATGGGTATTGAAGTTCGTTTTGCAGATGGTGATAATGCTGATAGCATAGCTTCACTTATAAACGAGAAAACTAAAGCGATCTACCTTGAAACAATCGGTAACCCCGAATATAATATTCCTGACTTCGAAGCAATTGCCGAAATTGCACGTAAAAATGATATCCCACTGATTGTTGATAATACTTTCGGTCAAGGGGGATACCTCTTCAACCCTATTGAATGGGGTGCAAGTGTTGTACTTCATTCAGCCACAAAATGGATAGGAGGACATGGTTCTTCAATGGGTGGAGTGATTATCGATGGTGGTAACTTTAACTGGGGCAACGGAAAATTCCCAATGTTTAGTGAACCTTCAGAAGGTTATCATGGATTGAATTTCTGGGATACATTCGGAAGTGATTCTCCATTTGGAAATATAGCATATGCAATCAGATGCAGAGTTGAAGGGTTAAGAGATCTGGGACCGGTAAACAGTCCTTTCAACACATTCCTGTTGCTTCAGGGACTTGAGACTCTCTCTCTACGTGCTGAACGTACTAATCAAAATGCTTTAGAACTTGCACAGTGGCTGGAGAAACATCCTAAAGTTGAGAAAGTAACTTATCCCGGTCTTGAGAGCAATAAATACAACTCTCTGGCTAAGAAATACTTGAAGAACAACGGTTTTGGGGGTGTATTATCATTTTATGTTAAAGGTAATGTTGATCAAACTGCTAAGGTGATTGATAATCTTGAGTTACTGAGCCACGTTGCAAATGTTGGTGATGCAAGAACATTGATTATTCATCCTGCAACTACTACTCACCAGCAACTATCAGAAGAGGCACAGATTGCAGCAGGAGTTTATCCTAATGCACTTCGCATCTCTTTGGGTCTGGAGCATATTGATGATATTAAAGCTGATATCGACGGTGCTTTAAAACATATTTAAAATGAGCTGATATCAGATATATTTAAGGTTAGTGATTAACGGGGGTGATTTCAACATTTTCTGAAACACCCTCGTTTTATTTTCACTCAATCCAGTACCTGTTTTATCAACTCTTCATCATCAAGAAGTGATTTAAGCTCCTGACGAAGATCTACATTACTTACTTCAAGATCTTCAATAAGCACACGTTGCCAAATCTCTTCTACCCATCTGTTTTGTTCAACACCAAACTCATCAATGGGTTGAAACCATCTTAAATACATGAAGTTGTCATGCGACAATTTGATTTGCAATGGATTGTCCTTACCTTCCTGACTTTTATTAAATGAATTGATAATTGACTCTGTGTATACATCCCCTTCAATTTTATAAGAACCATCTACAGTAATAATTGCACCGTTTTCGGTTGACATAAAATTTATAAATCTTCCATCAGACTGAACAATTTTAAACATACCGTGAGGAGTAATCTTGTAACCGGATTCATTACTATTATGAATAGCTTTTACCTCCCACAATCCAATTATACTTTCAGCATTTTTGTTAATTGCACTTCTCGAAGCACTACATCCAGTTGTTAAAACCAACAGACAAACACAAAAAACAGACCACACCGTTTTCATAATATTATATTTTAGAAGCACCGTTAAAAACTATATTTATCTCAAATACAAATGACAACCACTTGACTACAGCTAATTTTCCAAAATAAAAAAAAGAAAAGAACCCTTCAATGATATAACAAAAAGTATCTTTTTTTGTTGATTAATTTTATAGAATTATTAACCGTTTTAATCATTCAATTTGATGATAAACTTTGATTGTTTATTAATACATAACAGGTTGGATTTATTAAATTAACGAAAAAGTATCCTTAATCATTGGCTTTTAGTATGAAAACCTATATTTTTGTCCTCCGTTGGAATAGAATTTACTAGAAATGAAGATAGACTTTAAAGAACGTACTCCTCAACTTATTGCACTTATTGGTGTACTGTTAATTGTAACTGTTGTACTTATTGGTTTTCTTGTAACGCGAAACTCGCAAATGAAAGAGATGCAGGAACAGTTTGTTATCGATAAACAGGAACTGGAAGATGAATATGAGGCAATTTCTTTACAATATGAAGGCTTCAAATTTAGTGTACAAAATGACTCATTGCTATATCGACTACAAAATGAACAGGCTAAAGTACTGCGTTTACAGGAAGAGCTTAGAATGACAAAAGCAACTGACAGGGCTGAGATAAAAAGATTAACCGATGAACTCTCAACCTTACGCAGAATATTACGTTCTTATATCCAACAAATTGATTCACTTAACACTCTAAATAACGAGCTAAGGGCAGAAAATGAGCAGATAACTGATCGATACAACAGAACAAGCAGAACGCTCCAGCAGGTATCTCAGGAAAAAGAGCAGTTATCGGAAAAGGTATCTCTTGCCGCACAGTTAGTTGCAACAAATATTAATGCTAAAGCAGTAAACGACCGCGGAAGAGAACAATCCAGATTAAGTCGCAGCACTCAATTTGTAGTAAATTTTACTATTGCAAGAAATATAACCACAGAACCGGGTGAACGTACTGTATATGTAAGGATACTTACACCTGATGGTACTGTATTGTCTAAAAGTCCAAACGACAAATTCCCATATGAAAACAGTGAAATCCTTTACTCTATGAAACGAATTGTGGAGTATGGAGGAGAAGAGATTCCTGTAACCATGTACTGGGATATTGAAGAATTCCTAATGCCGGGAACATTTAAAGCAGATATTTTTGCTGACGGACACCACATAGGTTCACATAGCTTCTTAATGGAAGATTAAATTTTTTACTTAATGGACACAAACATTATTATTGTTTTTGCAATAATTATTGTTGCAATATTTTTCTTTATTTGGGGAAAGATACGCTCGGATATTGTAGCTTTATCCGTAGTAGTTATGCTTATAACAACTGGAATTCTGACTCCTGCAGAGGGTTTGTCGGGATTTTCCAATTCTGTTGTTATAATGATGATAGCGCTGTTTATTGTTGGAGGAGGGATATTTCAGACCGGTCTGGCAAAAATGATAAGTACCCGTATCCTTAAATTAGCAGGGGAAAGTGAATTAAGGCTGTTTATACTGGTAATGCTTGTAACCGGATCTATTGGTGGACTAATTAGCAATACAGGTACTGTCGCCGTGATGCTCCCCATAGTTATGAGTATGGCTTCTGAAGCAAAAACCAGTGCACGCAGATATCTCATGCCAATGGCATTTGCCAGCAGCCTGGGACTCTTAACACTGATCAGCACACCACCCAACTTAATTATTAATGATGCTTTAATGAGCGGTGGGTTCGAAAGTTTGTCTTTCTTTTCGTTCCTGCCTATCGGTCTCATTACACTCTCACTGGGTATTATGATCCTATGGCCATTGAGCAAGCTTTTAGTTTCGGGAAAAGACAGAGAAAAAGCATCATCATCAAAAGGTAAGTCACTTAATCAGTTAGTTTCTGAATATCAATTGGCCGACAACCTATACAGAGTCTCAATTGGTGAAAACTCCCCGTTTATTGGCAAATCGCTTCAGGAACTGAATATTACAAGTAAATATAATGTAAGCATACTCGAAATCAGAAGAGTTCAATCCAGGAAACGTTTTCATAAACCTGTAGATATGAAACTGGCCGGACCTGCAAGTACTTTTCAGGAGAATGATCTGCTATATGTATTTGGAAATATTAATGATATAATGACTTTTGTTGAAGATAACAATTTGACATTAGTAGATACACAGGAAACGGAAATGGGTAGAAATGCACTATCTGTTTCCAAGGCAGGAGGCATGGAATTTAGTAAAATAGGTATTGCAGAGGTTGTGTTGATGTCGAGCTCAAAACTTATTAATAAACGTGTAAAAGAATCTAATTTCCGTCAACTATACAATGTGAATATACTGGGACTTAGGCGAAAGAATGATTATATCATTCAGGATGTGAAAGATGTAAAATTGCATTCAGGTGACCTCCTACTGGTGCAGGGTAAATGGAAAGATATTGAGAAACTTACAGAAGAGACCTCTGATTGGGTGGTTGCCGGTCAGCCCATGGAGAATGCAATGAAAGTTCCCAGAAACCATAAAGCTCCAGTAGCTGCACTAATTATGGTGCTGATGGTTGTAGCAATGGTTCTTAATATCTTCCCCACTGTTGTATGTGCTTTGATGGCTGCTATTCTGATGATACTCCTTGGCTGCTTCAGAAATGTTGAAGCAGCATATAAATCAATAAACTGGGAAAGTACATTCTTGTTTGCAGGTATGTTCTCTTTAGGTGTTGCTATGGAAAAAACCGGTGCATCTTCATATATGGCTGACGGAATTGTGTCAGGTTTAAAAGAATTTGGTCCCACAGCTGTTTTAGCGGGTATTTATATAGCAACATCCATACTTACTTTTTTTATAAGCAATACAGCTACGGCTGTACTTTTTGCACCGATAGCATTTCAGGCGGCGATATCGATAGAAGCAAATCCCTACCCTTTCCTATTCTCTGTTGCTATTGCAGCAAGCATGTGCTTTGCAAGTCCTTTTTCCACTCCACCAAATGCTTTGGTGATGTCATCAGGTAGATATAGGTTTATTGATTATATCAAAGTAGGATTGCCACTACAGGTAATAATTGGTATTGTAATGATATTTATACTGCCAGTACTATTTCCTTTTTAACACATAGTGAGCGTAGGGGAAACTGACTATCTCTACTCTATCAATTTTAGAAAATCCTCTTCATTGATGATTTTCACTCCCTGCTTTTGTGCTTTCTCAAGCTTTGCCGGACCCATATTATCGCCCGCAAGGATGTAGTCGGTATTTTTAGAAACAGAGCCACTATTCTTACCACCGTTCTGCAGAATCATAGCTTTATACTCATCCCTTGAATGAAGCTTGAAGGTACCGCTAATTACGATTGTCAGGCCCTTCAGTTTCTCCGTTTTGGCAGCCAGAACATCTTCACTTAATTCAAACTGTAGTCCATGCTCTTTAAGTCGCATTACAAACTGCATAAACTCAGGCTTAGAAAAATAATCGATCAAACTCTGTGCAATTCGGTTACCAATCTCCTCAACAGAAGTAAGCTCCTCAATAGTTGCTTTAATCAGCTTATCTATATTGGGAAATGCGCTGGCCAATTTCTGGGCAACTGTTTCACCAACATATCTAATTCCAAGAGCAAAAAGCACTCTCTCATATGGAACCGATTTTGATTTCTCTATGCTCTCTATTAGATTTCTGGCACTTGTTTCACCCCATCTTTCCAGGTTAACAAGATCTTCAAATTTCAGATTATAAAGATCAGAAGCATCTCTGATCAATCCTTTATCATAAAGCAGAGTTATAGTTTCTGGACCAATAGTGATATTCATTGCTCTACGAGTAACAAAATGCTCTATACGTCCCTTTATCTGTGTAGGACAACCCTCTGAGTTTGGACAATAATGTGCAGCCTCATCCTCATTTCTGACAAGTGTTGTACCACAGTCCGGACATTTTGTTGCAAAACGAACTTTGTCTCCTATCATGAAATTTTCCTTGCGAGCTTCCAAGTCTACTGCTGTTATTTTAGGGATTATCTCTCCTCCCTTTTCGACATACACCATGTCGCCGATGTGCAGATCGAGAGCTTTTATGGCATCTTCATTATAGAGCGATGCGCGTTTTACGGTTGTACCGGAAAGCAGTACTGGTTCAAGGTTTGCAACAGGTGTAACAGCACCAGTTCTGCCAACCTGATAAGTAACAGATTCTAGTCTGGATATCGCTTGCTCAGCATTAAATTTGTATGCAATTGCCCACCTGGGGAATTTGGATGTTGAACCCAGATTGCGCTGTTGAATTAATGAGTCAACTTTTATTACAATACCATCGGTAGTCACAGGCAGGTTCTTACGTTCCACATTCCAGTAATTGATAAAATCGAATATCTCATCAGGAGATTTGCATTTCCTCATAGTGTCTGAAACGTTCAGCCCCCAATTGCGGGCTAGTTTAAGATTCTCGAAATGACTGTCAGTCGGCAAATCTTCTCCTGTAATATTGTAAATGTATGACTCCAGTCTGCGAGAAGCAACCACCCTTGAATCTAGTAACTTGAGTGTTCCTGATGCAGCATTTCGTGGATTGGCAAAAAGTGGCTCCTCCTGCTCTTCACGCTCTTTGTTTATCTGTTCGAACGAACTCCAGGGCAATAAAATCTCACCACGAGCCTCCAGATAGTCTGGCAAATTATCTCCCTTTAGAATTAATGGTATATTTCTAATTGTTCTTACGTTATCTGTAACATCATCACCCATTCGCCCATCACCACGTGTGACAGCGCGTACGAGGCGACCTTTTTCGTATATCAGAGAGATTGAAGTTCCATCAAACTTTAATTCACAAACAATTTCAAACGGCTCATTCAATCCCTTTTTAACGCGGTTAAAAAAATCGGTCACCTCTCCCTCAGAATATGTATTCTGAAGAGAAAGCATAGGGTAACGGTGATTTACTTGTGGAAAATTGTTATTTATATCACTGCCAACTCTCACAGATGGTGAGTTTGGATCATGCAACTCGGGATGTTCAGCTTCAAGATCAATCAGCTCTTTCATCAGTTTATCAAATTCAAAGTCTGAAATAACCGGTTGTGACAGCACGTAATAATTGTAGTTATGCTCGTGCAGTTGTTTTCGAAGCAATTCAATTCTCTCTTTAACCTTTTCCATATATCTTTTATTGAAATATCTTTTACCTAAATATCCTCATCCATGGATAAACAGTTGCCTTACCGCTATTGTTTCTGAAATTGTCAATAGATGCCGACAGTGTAAGGCTTTGCTGAAAAAGTATGTTCCCCTCTGTTATATGCAGATTCCCATTCAGGCGAACTTTAACTCTTCCTGTTTCCATAAACCTGATGTAAAATTTACTCTGTAGATATGAGTCTCCCTGAAGAAACGGTGTACCCCAGTATAAATCTCCTCCATACCTGTCATAGAACCTCATCCTGTGATCTCCCAAATATAATGTATTTTCAGTTCCAATACCCCAAAACTCAAGGTTTGCTCTTGAAATAAAGCCAATAGGTTTATGAATTATATCTGCTTTTCTATCACGCTCTACTCCGGCAAAAACACCTGCTGACAACAGTCCCTTAAAGCTATTATCAGACTCATATTCTAAGCCTATTGATGCCATTCCCTGCATCTGTTCACTTACTCCATACTCAGGGTTTCGAGGATTGGTTCCCGCATAATGAAAAAGATAGGATTGGAAATCTCCGAAAAAAACACCTTTTGAAGCTTTACCTGAAAAGCCAATAAAAAAATTCTCTCTGTTTACTGTGGTAGCATATCCTGTCCAGTCCATCCACGCATTAAAATAATTCCTACCATTACCAATCTGCCAGAACAAACCCTGCATTAGTGGAGTAAAATAGCTTACAGAATCGCTGAAAAAGAAATCAGAATAGTTTGACAACACTTCTCTTCGGGGGAAAGAGCCGGCTCGAAAAGTAATTTTTGGTGTCTGATACTGATAGTAAAGTGTTAAATCCACTTTATCAATTGCCTTATGCATTCCTGGTATTTTCAATATATCTACTCCTGCAACAACTGTATGAGCAGAATCCCAAGTGATTCCAGCTGCAGGGGTTACCCAAATTCCGTTTAATGTCTGTGGATCGGTATAAGAAGATTTCTCATACTCTCTGTTATCAAAGAAATAATCCAATCCTAACTTCCAGATGTAGTTCTGGGCATGGAGAGAAACGACTGAACAAAGTGTTAACAATAAAAAAATATATCTCATATAACAGTCACTGTTTTAATTGCCTTTCATATCATCTTTTGAAATAGATGTAAAAATACAATTTTTCGATATACCTTAGGCTAGTTATTACATTATTACTCATAAATAGGTTGTATCGTCCTGATTTTTGTTTACAGTTAGTGTAAACCTATTTCAGGACTTGACAGTCGTACCAAACATGAACTTTATCCATACCATGTCCGTATCCTCTTCATATCCTCCTCATACTTTCTTCATATCCTCCTCATATTTTATTGAGGAGGGGCTGGATGATGTACCTTTAATGTAGGGCTGTTATATCTCTTTTTCTTTCCATTTCCCACTTCTGATATAAAAAAATGAGAGTGTCATGAGCATGAACCAATATACATGTTCGGTTGTCCACGCAGCAGCTACCGAGGCTCTTATATAAACAATTATGAACCACATATAGGCTACATAAAACAGAAGAGTTATCATTTCAAATTTAAGTGCTGTGCGAGTATTTCCGGTCCCGGATACCGAACTAAACAGGACAGTGCCTAAACTATAAATAGGCAGTGATGATATCATAACGTAAAGAGGTACAACTGTATCTGCGATCAAGGAAGGATTATCGGTGTAGATTTTTATCATTAATTTTGGGAAAGCAACAAGAATTGAAATGAAGATTATCATTACTCCCAGACTAATCATTGATAGCCGTTTAATAAGGTTTGGAACTTCATGATGTCTGCCGGCTCCAATTGTATTGCTTACCATAGTACTTGTACTTGAGCCTATAGCGTGCGATGGTATAGTGAAAATTGTATAGAAACTACGAACAATGTTTGTAACTGCAAGTGATCTCTCTCCCATATAATTTTCAATAAGCATGAAGAAAACAAACCAGGTGGAGATTGAGAAAAGATATTGTACCATCATGAAAATGGAAATATCCAATGTTTTTTTTATTACTGACCATTGCAATCTTATCTTAACAAATCCATATTTAACCAGATCTATTGTCTTCGTTGTATATATAATAAAAAACAGGGTTGATGCAAGTTCTGCTATTACTGAAGCTATTGCTGCCCCGGCAATGCCCATTTCGGGCATTCCTAAATTTCCAAAGATAAGACCATAATCAAATATGATGTTAACAACTGCCATCACAGCAGCATTTATTGTTAGTATTTTGGTACGTGCAATTCCAATATAAAATGCACGAAACATCAGATTGACAAACGCAAATATTAGTCCAAACAGACGCCATTCAAGATATTCTGTTACTGCACCGGATACATCTGCTGACTGGAATAATTGGGGAATCCAGTTAACAGCACCATATCTTAAAATAGGAATCAGTACTATTGCCGGGATTAAAAGGAAAATAGAGCCCTGTATAACTATATCACCAATTTTATTGTAGTTTTTCTCTCCGTTTCGCCTTCCAATAAGGATCTGACTACCCATGCTGAATCCAAAACCGAGAGTGTAAATTGCTATATAGATTACTCCGGCTAAAGCAGAAGCACCAAGCTCAACCTCTCCTACTCTTCCCAGAAAGGCAGTATCTACTACCTGAATCAGGTTCTGAGTCAAAAGACTGAGAAATATAGGAGCACTGATTTTAAAAATGTGTTTGTTGGTATACACGTTTATCAATTAAAAACCGCCAGTTACATCTGTAGCTGACGGTTGATATTATGCTTAAATTTATTTTCTAATCTGATTCGTTTTTCCGTCAAGATTTATTACGGTAGGAGTGAAACTCTTTGCCTCCTCAAATGGTATAGTGGCATAACTCATTATTATAATTATATCTCCCTTTTGAACTTTGCGTGCTGCCGCACCATTAAGACATACGATTCCTGATCCACGCTCTCCGCGAATAATATAGGTCTCAAATCGTTCACCGTTATTATTGTTAACTATTGCCACCTTCTCATGAATAAACATATTGGCTGCATCAATTAAGTCTTCGTCAATCGTTATGCTACCTTCATAATTCAGGTTGGCGTCTGTTACTGTTGCTCTATGTATTTTTGATTTTAAAATTTCTACCTGCATATTATTTATTTGTATCTGATATTATCTATTAATCTTACCTCTCCGCAAAACAGGGCAATACAGCCCACAATGTAATCGGAGTCACTCCATGATGTTACCGGCTGAAGATTATCTCCATCAACTATCTGAAAGTATTCTACCTTTAAACCGGAGACTTTGTTTATACTTTCTGAAACATAATTAATCAGTTCATAAGGTATAAACTTATCAATCATAAGCTTACTTTCATTTAACACTTTGTAAACCTCTGAGGCATTCTTCTTCTGTTCTTCTGAAAGACGTTGATTGCGGCTACTCATTGCTAATCCGCTGCTTTCACGCACAATAGGCATACCGATTATATTTACCGGCATCTGCAACTGCCTTACCATATCTTTTACGATTGCAAGTTGCTGGAAGTCTTTTTCTCCAAAATAAGCATTGTCCGGCTTTACAATGTCAAACAACTTGCTTACAATTTGGGCCACACCATTAAAATGGCCGGGTCTGAATTCTCCCTCCATTACTTTATCAAGCTGACCAAAATCAAATACTCGTTTATCTTCTTCAGGATACATCTCTTCAACAGAAGGTGAAAAAACATAATCAACCCCCAATCTTTCCAGTAATTCGTGGTCCTTTTCAGGGGTTCTGGGATAATGTTTCAGATCCTCTTTATTATTAAACTGTGTGGGATTCACAAACAAACTTACAATACTTATTTTATTGTCTGCTACACATCTCTCTACTAATGAGGCATGACCTTGATGCAAGGCACCCATAGTAGGTACTAAACCAATTGTTTCTCCCTTATGTCGATAACCCTGTAGTTGATTCTCTAGTTCGGATATTGTATCTATAATTTTCATCACCCGCAATTTAGAGTGCAAAGCAACAAAATAATTGGCACATATAGAAAATAATTTGCATTATTTCACTCTAAAGAATAGACGTAAATTCGGTTATTCGTCTCATTATGTGCATCTTACAACTTTTGCCCATTTTTATTTTGTATTTATGTGGATTTTTTTTATTATCTTTGTACTCAAATTAAGATAATTAGCTTCATGTCTCAGAAAAAAATTTTATACATTTCACAGGAAATCTACCCTTATGTAGATGAAACACCAATCTCGAATACTTCACGATTTTTACCCCAGGCCATTCAGGAGAAAGGCATGGAGATTCGTGCATTTATGCCTAAATATGGCAATATAAATGAACGCAGGAATCAACTTCATGAAGTTATACGACTTTCAGGAATGAACCTCATTATTGACGATTCAGACAACTCTTTGATTATCAAGGTTGCATCTATTCAGTCTGCACGTATGCAGGTCTATTTTATTGACAACGAGGATTATTTTCAGAATAGAGAAACACTGGTTGACAAGAATGGAGAGGAGTATGACGACAATGAGGAGAGAAGTATCTTCTTTGTGCGTGGAGTAATGGAAACTATCAAAAAGTTACGCTGGGTTCCGGATATTATTCATTGTCACGGATGGTTTAGCGGATTAGCACCTCTATATGTCAAGAAAGGGTATAAAGATGACCCATGCTTCAAAGATACAAAGATAGTATACTCTATTTATGATGAAACCTTTAAAAAGCCTTTCAGTAAGGAAGTAGCCCACAAGCTCCGGTTTGAAGGAATTGGCGATGCCGAAATTGAAAAGATAAAAAGCAGAGGAGTGATGGATTATCAAAATCTTATCAAGCTGGCCGTTGATTATTCAGATGGCGTTGTTCTTGGAAGTAAAGATATTGATCCGGAAATTACTAAGTATCTTGAAACTGAGAAGGTCGATTTTCTACCTTATCAGCCCGATTTTGAGAAGAGTGTTGATGAGATTGAGGCCTTCTATAACAAGATTGCTGATTGAGAATCCAACTCTTAACTAAAACTTATTTAGTTTCCCCTATACACAATTATATTTAAAAATTGAAAGAAAGCTATTTTCCGTTTTTAAATCACATTATTTTTTTGGATATTTGCGGCGTTGAAATAATATTTTGAAACTAATGAAGCTCAAAACAATATATAAGTTATTTACAATAACCTTTGTCGCAATACTCGCTTTCTCTTGTAACGACAATTTAGATCAAATAGGATTCTCCATTCAGCCTGATAAAGACAGACTGACTGTAGGTATTGACACTTTACAGTTGCAGGCACGTACTGTTCAGGTTGACTCAGTTTTTGGTAAAACTAATTACCCTGTACTTGGAGAATATGCGGATCCGGTATTCGGTTCTATTAAGTCTGAATATATAGCTGAGTTTTATCTTCCAAAAGGATTGGAATTCAAAGATGGGGCTGTGATAGACTCCGTGAGTGTGGAAATATCTTACACTTCTTTGATTGGAGACTCTATTGCTCCTATGTCGTTGTCTGTATATGAGGTTACGAAATCTCTGAAAGGAACCAATGACTTTACTCATATTGATCCGGAACAGTTTGCTGATATGACTGCTCCTCTTGGAGTGCAAAGCTTCACAGGAAAAAACTCTACATACAGGACTAAATCATATACAGCAGATGATTTCACTACTGTCACATATACAGAATATTACATAAATGTTGATTTACCAAAGACTATAGGGGAAAGTTTTCTGGAAGAATATAATAAAGCTGGTCATGGTAAATTGTCAGACACTGATACTTTCAGGGAGTATTTCCCGGGACTATATTTTACCACCAGCTTTGGTAACAGTACTATTATAAGCGCTGATCTTACGTCACTGCTTGTACATTACCACTATCTGGATGAAAAAGGTTCTTCAACAAATCAGGATACTATCCGAACAGATGTATTCAAATTGAACAATACTCCTGAGGTTAGACAGATTAACCACATTAAGAGCAATAATGAAGAGCTGCTGGCTGATAACTCAGATGTCACCTATATAAAAAGCCCTGCAGGAGTAAACACCGAGATTGTATTCCCAATATCTCAGGTTCATGATAATCTGCAGTCGATGGCTCTAAATCTCGTAAACTTCACAGTTTATGCTTTACCAGATGAATCAGAAAAGGGTATGGTGAAATTGAGTCCGCCTGATTATCTTCTATTGATTAACAAAGACTCTTTAAATGGATTTTTTGAAAACAGGAAATTAAGAGATAATGTCACAAGCTTTCTTTCTGAAAAGTTTGATCCCTCTACCTACTCATACAAGTTTAACAATATATCGTCGATGATAAATTATTATAACCAGGAGTTTGATGGTGAACCTTATGATCTGACTTATTATCTTATTCCGGTTGATGCTACATATACCAATGTACAACAGGGCTATTCAACTCAGCAAGTGCTTACCAAGATTCAAAACCTGATGTGGCCTACTGCTACTATTTTGGATAAGAGAGCAGGAAGTCTGCAGTTGGAATTAATATTCAGTAAGCTTTAAATAAATTATTGGATATCTATAAATTAGCAATCAGATAGCTAAAGATCAAGAATCAGAAAGCTTCAATCAGAATTGCAAAGTATTAGTTTTCGGTAGTTAGTTTCCGTCTATCAGTATTACATTAATTAATTGTCAGAAAAGTAACCCCTGTTCATTGCCGGCTCTTTTTCTACCCAAGTGCTGGTAAGCAAGTTCAGTAACTTCTCTTCCACGCGGTGTACGTTTTATAAAACCCTCTTTAATCAGATAGGGTTCATACACCTCCTCTATGGTACCGGGATCATCACCAACAGCTGTTGCTATTGTAGTAATACCAACAGGACCTCCTTTAAATTTATCAATGATTGTAAGAAGTATCTTATTATCTATCTCATCCAGACCATACTTATCAATATTAAGAGCCTCTAAAGCATAAGTTGAAATAGATTTGTCTATAGACCCGTTACCTTTTACCTGTGCAAAGTCACGTACTCGTCGTAATAAAGCATTGGCAATTCGTGGTGTACCTCTACTTCTTGATGCAATTTCTTCAGCAGCATTTATCTCACATTTGATCTTGAGAATATCTGCAGACCTGAGTACAATACCGGTGAGTGTAGCAGAATCATAATATTCAAGGTGCATATTGATACCGAATCTAGCTCTTAAAGGACTTGTAAGCAAACCGCTTCTTGTAGTGGCACCCACCAATGTAAATGGGTTGAGATCAATTTGTATTGAGCGTGCACTTGGTCCTTTATCTATTAATATATCAATTCGGTAATCCTCCATTGCACTATACAGATACTCTTCAACAACAGGTGATAAGCGATGTATTTCATCAATAAAAAGTACATCGTTCTCTTCAAGAGAGGTTAATATCCCGGCAAGATCACCGGGTTTATCAAGCACAGGCCCTGATGAAATCTTAAAGCCAACACCCAACTCGTTAGCAATTATATTTGCAAGTGTAGTTTTTCCAAGTCCGGGAGGTCCATGAAGCAATACATGATCAAGAGACTCACCGCGCATGCGTGCGGCACTAACAAATATTTCCAGATTTTCAACAATCTTATTCTGCCCTTTGAATCCTGTGAAGGTCAAAGGACGTAAGGTCATTTCAAAGTCACTATCTGTCTCCTGAAAATTACTTCTGCTATGTATATCGAAATTATCTCCCATTCTATTTATTAATACAAAAATAGTTATTTATTACGGTTTTTGGAAATAGCATTAACGTTTCGTTTTAATCCTGCAAACTTCGTCCTTTTTACAGCTGAACCTCTAAAAAGATGTTGATACTCTTTCTCATTCATACCTATCAGTTTAGTTAAATCAAGTTCCATAAACTCTTCCGATGGCATAAACTCATCTGTGTTGTGAGGAGTTGACATTCTGTTCCATGGACACACTTTCTGACAAATATCACAACCAAAGACATAGTTTTTCAGTTTGGGAGCAACTTCCGCAGATATTTCACCTCTGTTCTCGATAGTTTGATATGAAATACACTTATTGGCATTTACCAGAAAAGGTTTTTCTATAGCTCCTGTAGGACATGCATCAATACAACGAGTACAACTTCCACAATTTTCAGGAATAGGTGAATCATAATCCAGTTCAATATCAATAATCAGCTCACCCAGAAAGAAAAAAGAACCTTTCCCGGGGATTATCAACAAAGTATTCTTACCTACAAATCCTATACCTGCCTGTGCAGCCCAAAATCTTTCCAAAACAGGAGCTGAGTCTGAAAAATATCTACCTGTAACATCAGTATATGTCTGTTTTATAAACTCAAATAGTAGCTTGAGCTTATCCTTTACAACATCATGATAATCTTTCCCATAGGCATAATAGGCAAATTGAGGAGCATAAGTGGGCTGTTTTTGGTGAGGGTAATAATTTAGTGCAACAGAAATAATAGATTTTGCACCATCTACAAGCAACCTTGGATCAAGCCTCTTTTCTATATTCCGCTCCATATAACTCATGGTTGCATGATGATTTCCAGCTAACCATTTCATATATCGTTCTTCTTCACCGGTATCAGTAGCACGGCAAATACCGCATGCATCAAATCCCAGTCTCAAAGCCTCTTTTTTTATCTCTTCTGAAAAAGTCATAGTTTATTAAATATATTCCGGGCCAATTGGTCTTCTAAAATTAACTCCATGACACCTATATCAAAAATACAAAGATATGTTTGATTTGACACTGTATAAAATGCATTTAATTGAATTCCCAATTACTTTCAACATACCAGTTCTGGAAAAATTGACTACTTTTGCATGAGTAATTTGCAATATATAACCTCTCATGACGGAATCTTCACTTAAGAGTAAAACTATTCTGTCCCTTTTCTGGAGTTTTATTGATAAGTTTGGACAGCAGCTCCTAAATTTTGTGAGTATGCTGATCCTGATGAATATTATCAGTGCAAGAGAATATGGGATGATTGGTTCACTTGCAATATTTATAGCTTTTTCCTCAATACTTATAGATAGTGGTTTCGGGAGGGCTTTGCTTAACAGGCACAACCTCACAGATACTGATTACTCAACAGTTTTTATTTTTAATATAACACTGGGTATTTTATTGTATCTGATATTATTTATCACTGCACCATTTCTGGGAAATCTTTTCAATACTCCTGAAATAACAGTTGTAGCAAGAGTACTATTTATCTCAATAATATTAAATGCTTTAGGACTAATTCACCAAACTTTGCTAACAAAAAAAGCAGATTTCAAAGGACTGTCCAAAATTAATCTGTTTGCATTGCTCATTGCTGATATTGTTGCGGTAATTATGGCTATTTACAACTATGGAGTTTGGGCTTTGGTAGCGCAGACACTAATATATACACTTCTACGTACTATCTTCCTTTGGTTATACTCAAGCTGGCGTCCAAAAACAAGTTTTAGCAAGAAAAGTCTAACAGCATTCTTCTCCTTCAGTAGTAAACTACTTGCATCGAACTCGATCTCCACACTTGCTAATAATATTTACCCCAGCTTAATTGCAATGTTTTATCCAATGAATCACGTAGCATATTTTAATCAGGCAAAAAAATATCAGGATATCCCCTTTCTTACCATGTCAAATACTTTTCGCTCTGTAGCAATGCTTATACTATCCGAGGTAAACAGAGACAGTGAGAGGATGAAAAGAGTAATGAGCAAAATGATGAAATCCATCTCTTTTATCACATTTCCGGTAGGAATGATAATGATTATTACAGCAGAGTCACTGTTTTTCCTGTTCTTTAAAGAGAAGTGGCTCGAAGCAGTTCCTTATTTCAGAGTACTAACGCTGGCTGGAATGCTTTCACCATTTGTGTTTATTTTCAACGAATTGTTTATTGCTAAGGAGAAATCAGCTTATTTCCTTGGAGTAGAAATCATTAAGACTTTTATTTTAATTATTCTGATAATATTGCTACTCCCTCATGGATTAATGGCTCTGGCAAGTAGCTGGGTGATCTATATTATTATTACATTACTTATTTCGGCTACTTTATCCGGGAGACTTATAAGCTATAGTTCTATACAATTTTTAAAAGATATGCTTCCATACATGGTAGTTGCATTAATCTGCTCAGGAATATCCTATCTGGTTACAAATGGTATACAAAGCAGTGTACTTTACATTATCACAAATGCCATAATTACAGGGGGGTTATATATACTTTTATGTAGAATAATAAAGCTCGAAATGTCAGAGGAGGTTGAAAACTGGTTCTCTAACCTAAAAAAGAAAAGAAAATGAAGGACTCATTACTATTCATACGCTTTGCTGCTCAATTTGCGATCGAAAACAGAACATTATCTCATATCAAACAGTACAGGAGATGGCATAGAGATAAGAAATCGGGTGAAAGCACTTTAAGTCTGGGTTTACCATGGATTACCTATGATGCTATAAAGTTCCTTGAAAAGATATGCAATAAAAGTATGAGAGTTTTTGAATGGGGTTCAGGAGGATCAACAATATTTTTTGCTATCAGATGCAAAGAGGTGATATCAGTTGAGCACGATATATACTGGTTGAATTCACTTCAAAAGAAGATTAAGGAGCTCAAGCTTAATAATGCTTCACTAATAGGAATTGAGGGTAAACCGGTTGATTATTTCAATAAGTTAGATCCGGAAAATCCTGATGATTTTGCTTCAAAAGAAAAAAATTCATCAGGACTTTCATATGAGGATTATGTCAGGTCAATAGATAGTTACGAAAAAGGATATTTCGATATAATTGTTGTTGATGGGCGAGCAAGAAATTCATGCATAAAAAGAGCCATTCCCCACATTAAAGCAGGAGGTTATCTGATAGTTGACAACAGCGACCGTAAATATTACCTGTCACCATTTCCCAACCTCAATAACCCTGCTGAGTGGGAAAAGAAAGAGTTCACCGGACCAGTATTTTTCCAACACGCTTTTGGAAAGACCACTATTTTTAAAAAACTGATCAATTCGCAAAGATAAAGTCCAGTTGCCTGCGTTCTAGATTTGCTTTTGCAACTTTGATTGTAACAGGTTGCCCGAGTCTGTATTCTCTTCTGGTACGACGCCCTACCAGCCTGTAATTCTTTTCATCCAGTTCATAGAAATCATCGTCCAGCTCCCTGATCGGAATCATTCCCTCACATTTATTTTCGTTGATCTCAACATATATCCCCCACTCCGTAACTCCTGATACTACTCCATCATAAACCTTACCGAGCTTGTCGGACATAAACTCTACCTGCTTATATTTTATTGAATCACGTTCAGCATTTGCTGCAACCTGTTCCATATCAGAACAATGTTTACTTTGAGCCTCAAGTGTATTCTGATCTGCACTCTTACCACCATTTAGGTATCTCTCAAGTAATCTATGAACAAGCATATCAGGATACCTTCGTATAGGAGAAGTGAAATGTGTGTAATAGTCAAATGCCAGACCATAATGTCCTACATTCTTTGTAGAGTAGATAGCCTTTGACATTGTTCGAATTGCAATAGTTTCCACAAGATTCTCTTCAGGGCGTCCCTGCACTTTATCAAGTACGGAGTTCAGACTTTTTGCAACTTCTGTTTTTGTTCCTGATGTTTTCATCTTATGACCAAAGCGTAGAATAAAAGCATTAAACGTATCCAGCTTCTCAGGGTCAGGAACATCATGTACCCTGTAAACAAATGCCTTGGCTTTTTTATCTTTAGGTACCTTGCCTATAACTTCTGCAACAGTTTTGTTTGCAAGAAGCATCAGCTCCTCAATCAGGTGATTTGCCTCTTTAGACTCCTTGAAGAATACTCCAAGAGGTTTACCCTTTTCATCAAGATTAAATTTAACCTCATATCTCTCGAAATTTATTGCCCCATTGGCAAATCTTCTATCACGCAACTGCTTTGCGAGATCATTAAGCTTGAGTATTTCTGTTGCAAAAGCACCTTTACCTGTTTCAATAACTGTTTGTGCTTCCTCATATGTAAGTCGGCTATCTGATTTTATTACAGTTCTTGCTATTCTTGACTTTTTAACCTCAGCCTTATCGTTCATATTGAATATGACAGAGAAACATAATTTCTCCTCATTTGGTCTGAGAGAACACAAACCGTTGCTTAACCTCTCTGGCAGCATTGGAATTGTACGATCAACAAGATAGACTGAGGTTGCTCTTTTCTCAGCTTCTACATCAACAAGATCGCCCGGTTTTACATAATGAGTTACATCAGCAATATGCACCCCAACCTCCCAGAGATTTGGAGCCAACTGCCTGAAGGAGATAGCATCATCAAAATCCTTTGCATCTTTAGGGTCGATAGTTATAGTAAACACATCCCTGAAGTCTTCTCTTCTGGATATCTCATTCCTATCAATTTTATCCGAAATTGTGTCAGCATATTTTTCAATATTTTCAGGATACTTATATGGAAGATCATATTGAGCTAAAATAGCATGCATCTCTGTATCATTCTGCCCAGGTACACCCAAAATATCTATGACCTTACCAACAGGATTATTAGCTTTCTCCGGCCATTCAACAATTTCTACTACCACCTTATCCCCATTCTTTGCACCTCTGAGCTCTTCTTTAGGGATAAATATATCGTTAGAGAGATACTTGCTATCCATTACAAGAAAAGCAAAATGTCTCTGCACCTCCAGAACACCTACAAATCTGCTCTGAGCACGTTCAAGAATCTCAATCACTGCACCTTCGGTATCGGCACGTTTTCTTTTTGCAAGAAGCTGTATACGAACCCGGTCACCATTCATCGCATGCTTGCTGTTTCGCTCAGGGATATATATAATATTACCATCGTCGTCCGGAACAAAGAAATTCTTTCCGTTGCTTCTCCTTTCAAACCGTCCATCAAGGATCAATCCTCTGTTATTTATTCTATACCTACCTCTTGATGATTCAAGAATAATATCATCATCACGCAGTTTATCAAGCACCTTAATAAGTACTCTCCTACCATCCTCTCCTTTAACATTTAAAGCTGCAGCAATTTGCTTATAGTTAAATTGTTTATCTTTATTCTCTGTCAGGAAGTCAGTAATTAATACGGTTAAATCTTTTTTTCTCGGTTTTGATAAAGGTTCCTGCGAGGCTGCTTTTTTACTCATAATTCTTTTTGATTTAGATTCCAATTGATACTAAAACAATCCAAACACTGTTTTAGTTATGCAAAGTAATAAAAAATTCGCAATAACACTACTTTTAAATCATTAGGTAATTGCTATTTTTGCAATAGTTAAGATGAAACAGATGATCAAAAAAAAGGTACTTATAACCGGAGCCAGCGGTTTTATCGGAAGCACGGCAGTTGACAAAGCAATTGAACTGGGATATGATACCTGGGCAGGCATTAGAAGCAGCAGTAGTCGAAAGTATTTGACAGACAGTCGCATTCAGTTTGCCTTCCTTGATTGCTCAAATAAAAACAGTCTCAAGAATCAGTTAACAGATCTGGCTGAAAAGCATGGAAAGTTCGATTATATTATTCACATTGCAGGTTTAACAAAAGCTATCCGTAAATCAGATTTCGATAATGTCAACTACATACAGACACGCAATTTAGCAGAATCCCTGATAGAAATTGATGCTGTTCCGGAGGCCTTTGTATTGATGAGTTCTTTGAGTGTAATGGGTTCAGGAGATGAGTTTGGCTACACCCCTTTAAAAAACGATCATATACCAAACCCTACCACAGCATATGGAAAAAGTAAACTGAAAGCAGAAAACTTTCTAAAGGGACTCAAAGACTTTCCCTATCTGATTATCAGGCCAACAGGTGTATACGGACCTAGAGACAAAGACTATTATATTCTTATGAAGGCTGTTAAAAGCGGTCTGGATATTGGTGCTGGATTTAAAAAACAGATACTAACATTTATCTACAGTGAAGACTTGGTTGATGTGATCTTCAAACTATTGGAAAAAGGTATTGTCAGAAAAGAATATATTGTAGCTGATGGCGATATATATACTGATACAGAGTTTAATAAAATTGTGCAGGATGCTCTGAATAAGAAGTATGTTATACGATTTAAAATCCCTCTTTTTCTTGTAAAACCGGCTGCAGTGATAAGTGAAAAAGCAGCTTCACTTTTAGGAAAGGCATCCACTTTCAACAGTGACAAATATCGTATAATGAAGCAACGCAACTGGGCATGTGACATAACCCCTCTGAAAGAGGATATCAATTTCAAACCCAAATACAGGTTGAAACAGGGTGTTGAAAAAACCGTGCAATGGTATAAAGAGCAAGGTTGGCTCTAATTTTCTTCAATTTTATACATTAATAGTGTAAGTCGGCCAATTTTTGTATTTTTGCTACTCAAAAGTATTGAAACAAATGAAAATAGCACTTATAGGATATGGTAAGATGGGGCGTGAAATTGAGAAAATAGCCCTGCAAAGAGGACATGAGATAGTTTGTACAATAGATATAAATGAAGAGGATAAATTTCAAACCGATTCATTCAGGAGTGCTGATGTTGCAATTGAATTTACTTCACCAAAAAGTGCACTTAGCAACTATAGAAATGCATTTGCAGCAGATGTTCCGGTAGTTTCAGGAACAACAGGCTGGCTTGAGCATTTAGATGAGATAATAAAAGAGTGTGAGGTAAACGGAAAAACCTTTTTCTACGCTTCAAATTTTAGTCTCGGTGTAAACCTCTTTTTTGCGCTTAACAACTACCTGGCTAAGCTGATGAACAGGTTTACCGACTATGATGTAAGCATGGAAGAGACACATCATATACATAAACTGGATGCTCCCAGTGGGACTGCAATAACTCTTGCTGAAGACATTATTTCAAATATTGACAGGAAAAGCGGTTGGATATTAGATGATAACAACACAACCGACTCCACCGGCCACGACCTGAAAATCAAATCATTCCGCGAAGGTGAGGTGCCTGGTATTCACACCGTGATCTATGAATCAGAAGCAGATATCATTAAAATAACACATGATGCTAAAAGTCGCAAGGGATTTGCCCTTGGGGCAGTTCTTGCCGCTGAATTCACAAAAGGTAAGAAAGGATTTCTTGGCATGAAAGACATGCTTGGTAATCTTTAATCATAAGACAAATAATATAGAATATGACTCTAAAAGAACGTTTTGGACAAGCCTCGGGCAGACAATGGCTATGGTTTGTAGTATGGACAATACTCACCATTTTATTCTCATTCTGGTCGCAATCACCATGGGTATTACTGTTCATACTGCTTTTTCTTGATATATATATTTCCAAATTCATTCCCTGGGGATTCTGGAAGAAATCAAAAAATGATCTTTTCCGTAAAACTATGGAATGGGTTGACGCAATTGTTTTTGCATTAATAGCTGTATATTTTATCAATACATTCTTTTTCCAGAATTATCAAATACCGACATCCTCTCTTGAGAAGTCACTCTTGGTTGGGGACTTTCTGGCAGTAAGCAAACTGAGTTACGGTCCCCGTGCCCCAATTACACCTCTTTCATTTCCGCTTGCACAGCACACAATGCCTGTAACCGGCGGTAAGTCATACATCGAGAAGCCACAGTGGAAATACAACAGACTTAAAGGATTTGGTAAAGTTAAAAGAAATGACATAGTTGTATTCAATTTCCCCGTGGGAGATACAGTTGCATTGAATCAGCAGGGAATTGATTTCTACCTGTTATCAAAACTCCATCCAAATGGCAGTGAAGGTGTTCGTGCAGATAAACGTACTTATGGAGATATAGTCTATCGTCCTGTCGACAGAAGAGAAAACTATGTAAAAAGATGTATTGGGCTACCGGGTGAAACAATAGAATTAAAAAATGACTCTGTCTTCATCGATGGCAATTACATTCCAAACCCCAGACTGTCACAGCATAACTATATGATACATACAGATGGAACTATAATATCTTCTGATGTATTTAGTAAACTGGGAATAAATATTGCCGACTACAACACTCAAAACAGTTACGGACAGATTGTATCCCGTTCTCAAGACCTTGCTGATGTTGACAGCCTTAGTATGTCAATATTCAATCTGAAACCTCGAAATGGTAACAATGGCAGAGTCTATTTCGGTATACCACTAACAAACGATATGATAGAGGAGTTAGAGTCGAAGCCTTTTGTATGGGAAATAATAAAAGAGAGGGAACTGCCGGGAACAAGCTACTATTTCCCACTCGACTATAATACACAGTGGACAAGAGATAATTACGGTCCTCTCTGGATACCCAAAAAAGGTGAAACAATCACTTTCGACAGTAATTTGGATTATAAGGTTGCAACATACGAAAGATGTATAAAGAATTATGAGGGCAACGACTTTGCTTATCGTGATGGTAAGGTTTTCATCAATGGTGAGGAGTCAGACTCCTATACTTTTAAATATGACTACTATTTCATGATGGGTGACAACAGACATAATTCTGCCGACTCACGCTCATGGGGATTTGTACCAGAGGATCATATTGTAGGTCAGCCCCAGCTAATCTGGCTGTCTCTTGAAAAAGACAGAGCATGGTTTAAAGGTAAAATACGCTGGAACAGGCTGTTCCGCAGTGCTAAAGTTTCAGCATGACATCTTCGGATTCCTCTTCTGTAACCCTGTTATCGTCTCTCTATCTTGCGCCAATAGAGTATTACTATGCTCTTAACAGGTGCAACAAGGCTATTATTGAGATTAACGACAACTATCAGAAACAGTCATATCGCAACAGATGTATTATTGCAGGGGCAAATGGTCCACTTCCTCTTAGTATTCCAATAGAGAAGCCCAAGAGCACCAAATCATTGATGAAGGATATTCGAATTGCCGAGCATGGCAACTGGCGTCACCTCCATTGGAATGCCATTACTTCGGCTTACAACTCGACTCCTTTTTTTCAATATTATGAGGATGACTTTAGACCGTTTTATGAAAAAAAGATTACTTTTCTTCATGACTTTAACGAACAGCTGCGAACATTGATCTGCAGGCTGACAGGGATAGAGACAGAGATAACCTACACAGAAACCTATATAACTGAAATATCAGAAAGTTTAGTTGATCTGCGTGAGACTATTCACCCTAAACGCCCTTCTGAATTTATAACCAGGCCATATTACCAGGTCTTCTCAGACAAGCTTGGATTTCAGAACAATTTGAGCATATTAGATCTTCTTTTCAACATGGGAAATGAGTCCACATTCTATCTGTGACAATATTTTGATATTGAGAATTTATCTATTTTGCATATCTTTGCACATTCAACGACATCCATAATAATGAATCAAAAAGTAAGAGTAAGGTTTGCACCCAGTCCAACAGGACCGCTGCATATTGGTGGTGTTCGCACTGCATTATATAATTATCTTTATACAAAACAAAAAGGTGGTGATTTTATTCTTCGTATCGAGGATACCGACTCAGCAAGGTTTGTACCCGGTGCAGAAGAGTATATACAGGAGACTTTCGACTGGCTGGGACTGACTTTTGATGAGAGTCCTTCCAAAGGCGGCGAATATGGTCCATACAGACAATCTGAACGCAAAGAGATTTATAAGAAATATGTAAATCAGCTTCTTGACAAAGGTGCAGCGTATATTGCATTTGATACTCCGGAGGAGCTGGACTCAAAAAGATCTGAAATATCTAACTTCCAATATGATGCATCTACCAGAAATTTAATGAGAAATTCTCTGACACTTTCTGAAGAAGAAACAGATGCCCTTATATCAGCCGGAACACAGTATGTTGTAAGAATAAAGATTGAACCGGGAATAGATATAACCGTAAATGATATGATAAGAGGAAAAGTTGTTATAAACTCCTCTGTGCTTGATGATAAGGTGATTTATAAATCTGCAGATGAACTTCCTACCTATCACCTTGCTAATGTGGTTGATGATCACCTTATGAAAATCACTCATGTAATAAGGGGTGAAGAGTGGTTACCATCAGCACCTTTGCATGTTTGGCTCTATCAAAGCTTAGAATGGGAAGATACTATGCCCTCTTTTGCTCATCTGCCTCTGCTTCTAAAACCTGACGGCAAAGGAAAACTAAGCAAGAGAGATGGTGACAGATTAGGGTTCCCTGTATTCCCACTTGAGTGGAAAGATCCGCAGACTTCGGAAATCTCATCAGGTTATCGCGAAAAAGGTTATCTACATGAAGCAATCATAAACTTTCTTGCATTCCTTGGTTGGAACCCCGGTACAGAGCAGGAGATATTCTCACTTGAAGAGCTGGTTGAAGCATTTTCTTTTGAGAGATGCAGTAAGAGTGGTGCAAAATTTGATATTGAGAAGGCAAAGTGGTATAATCACCAATATATAGCAAGAATGCCGGATGAAGAGCTGGCCAAACTCTTTGTACCGTTACTGACTGAGAAAGGTATATCCTCTACAACGGAAAAAATATCAAAAGTGGTTTCACTTGTAAAGGACAGAGCAACCTTTGTCAGTGACCTGTGGGAACAATCCTCTTTCTTCTTCCTTGCTCCCGAAACATACGATGAAAAAACCGTTCGTAAACGCTGGAAAAAGGAAACACCCGAACATATGCAGCAGTTGATAGACCTCAACATGCAGATGGTAGACTTCAGTGCACATAATCAGGAAAAAGTCGTTATGGAGTGGATTAAAACCAATGAACTTCACACAGGTAATATTATGAATGCATACCGACTAGCTATCGTAGGTGAAGGAAAAGGTCCACATATGTTCGACATTACCGAATTAATTGGAAAAGAAGAGACAAACAAGAGACTCCTAACTGCTATAAAAAGAATAGAGATTCAGGAAAATGTATAACCTGGGAATTTACTTCATGTCGCTATTTATACGCCTTGTTTCTCCGTTCAAGAGGAAAGCAAGGCTGATGATAGATGGACATAAGAGTGTATTTAATCTGCTTGAGAAAGAGATTGACAAAAAAGCAAAATATATATGGTTTCATGTTGCTTCACTAGGCGAGTTCGAACAGGCCCGCCCTCTTATTGAAGAGATAAAAAACAGCAAACCGGAATATAAAATACTACTTACATTTTTCTCTCCTTCGGGATATGAAGTAAGGTATAACTACCCTCTTGCCGACATAGTAACATATCTCCCATTTGATACAAAAAAGAATGCCAGAAGGTTTCTTGAGCTTACAAATCCTCATATGGTAATCTTCATAAAATATGAGTTCTGGTACAACTATATTAATGAAATTTATCAAAGGAGAATCCCTGTATATCTGGTATCCGCTATTTTTCGAAAAAATCAATCCTTTTTCAAAAAATTGCGATCACCATACAGAAATATGCTCTCTTTATACACGCACTTTTTTGTACAGGATGATGAATCACACAAATTACTCCAAAAACATGGGATAAAAAATGTAACTGTAGCGGGCGATACAAGGATAGACAGGGTAATTGAGATTCAGAAACAGACAGTAAACCTGCCTATAGTAGAGAAATTTATTGATAAAGGCTCAATTATTTTTATAGCAGGAAGCTCATGGCCTGCTGATGAAGATATTTTTATAAATTACTTTAACAGTCACCCAAACCTAAAACTCATCATTGCACCACACGAAATAGATGAGTCACATCTTACTGAAATAGAAAAGAAGCTTAGTCGCCCCTCACAAAGATACTCCGGTTTAACTGACACTGATACAGTGAATGCCGATTGTATGATCATTGACTGCTTTGGCCTGCTTGCTTCAGTATACCGTTACGCAGATATAGGATACATAGGCGGAGGATTTGGTGATGGCATACACAATCTTCCTGAAGCTGCTGTTTATGGTATTCCTGTAATTTTCGGGCCCAATTTTATAAAATTCAGAGAAGCTCACGACCTGATCGCAACCGGAGGTGGATTTACAATAAAAAACAGAGCTGAATTTAACAAATTGATGGAGTCGTTTATCAACGAGCCCGAATTGAGAGAAAAAGCCGGTAAAGAGGCTAAAAATTATATCTTTAGCAATTCAGGTGCAACAAATACTATTTTAAATCATATCTTTTGATATATTTGTTATTTTTATATTCTATACCGATCAATTATAATTAAGTTGTGGAATTGCATAAGATGTATAACTGCTTATAAACAGTTATTATAAGCAAAATAAATAATAAAACAATTTCATTATAAAGTTGTTCTATTAACAAATCAGGAGGTTAACATAGTGAATATGAACTCTACACCCCAGAAGACATCTAAAAAGAAAGTCAGAATAAAAACCAGAGTATTCGTACCATTGGTTTTTGTAATTGCTATACTCATAATAACATATATATTCCCTCGTCAGGGAAGCTTCAACTATACATTTACTGAGGGCAGGCCATGGCAGTATGGCTTACTGACTGCACCTTTCGATTTTCCGATATATAAACCAGCTGATCAGTTAAAGATTGAGCAAGACAGCATACTGCAATTTTACGAACCCTATTTTGTAATCAACGAGAGCGTAAAAGTTAATGCACTTGCCAATTTTGATGCTGACGTGAATTTAGACAAACGCCTTTCAGAGCTTCCTCCCGAATATAAAATATATATTCGCAAAAGACTGAACGAGATCTACGATAATGGAATTATGCGCTCTGAGGATTACGACCGTATTACAGCATCCAGAACTGGAGCCCTGAGATTAAAAAAAGGAAATGTAGCTGAGTCGAGGAGCGCCAGTACTTTTTTCACAATACGCTCTGCCTATGAGAGTGTGCTTAATGAAACACCCGAGGGTATTTATGACAACATACTGAAAGCGGCCAATATAAATGAATATATTCAGGAGAATATAATCTACGATGCAGAAACATCCGAAAAAGCCAGAGAGGAGTTTGTTCAGCAGGTTGACATCAGCAGAGGTATGGTACAGCAGGGACAGAGGATTATTGATCAGGGGGAAATTGTAGACTCACGTACATTTAATATTCTCTCTTCATTAAGGCAGGTTTCAGAAGAAAGAAGCGGAGGTGCCGCCAAGGGCACATGGAGAGTAATAGGTCAGTTTATTCTTGTACTTTTCATGTTTCTATCTTTCTATATGTATCTGCTCTACTTCAGACCATCTGAGTACAGAAACAGGAAACATGTTGTTTTTATGCTATTGCTGATATTTATATTTGTAGCACTAACAGCATTGACTGTACGATTTGATCTTTTCAGTGTATATATTATACCATATACAATATTAACTATACTTATACGCACATTCATTGATTCCCGAACTGCACTTTTTGCAAGTTTAGTTACTATCATACTTAGTGCATTGATGGTACCCTACTCTTTTGAATTTGTTGTTCTTGAGATATCGGCTACAATGGTTTCTATATTTATGCTGAAGGAGCTGTCTGAGCGTTCTCAGCTAATAAGAAGCTCATTCTTCATACTATTTACGTACAGTGCTGTATATGTAGGACTAATCATGTACAACGAGGGTAATGTTACCGATCTGGAATGGGTTATGTTTATCTATTTCCTGATTAATTTCATATTTATAATGTTCTCCTATTCGTTGGTTTACCTGGTAGAAAAATCCTTCGGTTTTATTTCAGGAGTAACTCTCGTGGAGCTCTCAAATATAAACAAACCACTACTCAAAGAGCTTTCAGAAAAAGCACCCGGAACTTTCCAGCACTCGTTGCAGGTTTCAAACCTTGGTATGGCTGCAGCTGCAAAACTGGGTGCCAATGCATCTTTAATCAGAACAGGAGCATTGTATCATGATATTGGAAAGATGGTCAATCCTGCTTTCTTCACAGAAAACCAGACACCAGGTATGAATCCGCATGCAGGATTACCATTTGAAGAAAGTGCACGTATTATCATTAATCATGTAAAAGATGGTGTGAAGATTGCACAGAAATATAATATGCCTCAGCAGATTATTGATTTTATCGAGACGCACCATGGTACCAGCATGCCAAAATATTTTTACATATCCTGGAAAAATGCAAACCCGGGCAAAGAGGTTAATGAAGCATCATTCCGCTATCCCGGTCCAAATCCATTTACAAAAGAAACAGCTATTATGATGATGGCTGATGCAGTTGAAGCCTCATCAAGAAGTCTGCCTGAATATACCGAAAAGACTTTACGCGAGCTGGTAGATAAAATTATAGACTCACAGGTAAATGAGGGATATCTCAAGTTAGCTCCTATCACTTTCAGAGATATTCAGACAGTTAAGAATGTGTTTGTTGACAAGTTAATGACTATCTATCACTCAAGGATTGCATACCCTGAGCTTAAAGTTCCTGAGAACTAATCAACTTACTCCCATTCTATTGTTGCAGGTGGTTTTGAAGAGATATCAAAAACTACTCTGTTAACCCCTTGCACCTTATTAATTATTTCATTGGATACTTTTGCAAGAAACTCGTAAGGCAGTCGTGACCAGTCGGCAGTCATAGCATCAGTAGAAGTAACCGAACGCAGAGCAATAGTATTCTCATAAGTGCGCTCGTCACCCATAACGCCTACTGACTGCACCGGCAGTAAAATAGCACCTGCCTGCCACACTTTATCGTATAACCCATATTCACGAAGTCCGGAGATAAAGATATCATCAGCCTCCTGAGCAATTCTAACCTTTTCTGGTGTAATTGCACCAAGTATTCTGATACCCAATCCAGGTCCCGGGAACGGGTGACGATGAATAAGTCCTGGTCGCATACCCAACTCCAAACCAATCTTACGTACCTCATCCTTAAACAGCAACTTAAGTGGTTCACAAAGTTTCAGATTCATCTTTTCCGGGAGACCACCAACGTTGTGGTGACTTTTAATTGTAACCCCTGTTATTGAAAGAGATTCGATAATATCAGGATAAATTGTTCCCTGTGCAAGCCATTTTATATCTTTAAGCTTATGCGCTTCCCTTTCGAAAACATCAATAAACCCTTTCCCTATGATCTTCCTCTTCTCTTCCGGATCAGTAACACCTTCCAGCTCTTTATAGAAATGCTGTTTAGCATCAACACCAATAACGTTTAATCCAAGATGCTCATAATCATCAAGAACAGTCTCAAATTCATTTTTGCGTAAAAGGCCATGGTCAACAAAAACGCAGGTAAGGTTTTTACCAATAGCTCTGTTCAATAATACTGCAGTGACAGAAGAGTCAACACCACCAGAAAGTGCAAGTATTACCTTATCGTCACCAAGCTCCTCTTTCAGCTCCCTTACAGTTGATTCAATAAAAGAAGCCGGAGTCCAGTCCCTCTTCATACCGCAAATATCAAGGAAATTACTTAGTAAAGCAGTTCCCTGTTCAGTATGATACACTTCAGGATGAAACTGCACACCCCATGTTTTTTCTCCGTTAATCTTGTAAGCTGCCCACTTTACATCTTCAGTTGATGCAGTAAGAGTGAAGTTTTCAGGAGCATTTACGATTGTATCACCGTGAGACATCCATACTTCACTGTTTTGTGATAGGTTCGCGAATAGAGGATCATTACTTTCGAAAATATTCAGGTGTGCACGACCATATTCACGACTATCGGGCTGAGAAACCTCACCTCCTGATTCACTAACCATTAACTGCGCTCCGTAGCAGATTCCCAGTACTGGATATTTGCCTCTGATATCTTTAAGATCTATCTTAAAAGCATCGTGATCATTAACTGAGAATGGACTGCCGGAAAGGATTACACCCTTTACGGTTTCATCTTCAAAAGGGAATTTATTATATGGTACAATCTCGCAATATGTACTTAAATCTCTCACTCTTCTTCCAATAAGCTGTGTAGTCTGTGATCCGAAATCAAGGATTATTATTTTCTCGTGCATAATTATAGTTTGGAGGTTTGAAAGTGCAAAGATACGAAAAGTATGAAACTGATTGATTTGAAATAAAAAGAATCTGCTTTATAAGATAATGAATTGCCCTTAAAGCAGTCTCACATTGCATTATAATTCCTCATATCATTATATTACAAGTTCCTTTTGTAAAAGAAGATCATAAGAGGTAGGTAAGAGCAATATAAGAGCAATAAAAGAATTAACCCACTCTGTGATACTCTAACATATGAAATGCAGAATCATTATAAACAGTAATTTTATTATTGCTTAGAGTTTTTTCTTATCTTTGAATTCATATAATGAGCAACATGAAATTGAAATATACAGTTTTTACAATCTTATTGGTCATTTTGTTCCAATCACTGCATTCTCAAACAATTGATGATGCCAAAAGCTGGTATCTCGATGGCCGTTATGCAGATGCACTGCCTCTGTTAAGATCCGAGTATAATGAAAATCCAAAGGACGCTCCACTAAATCAGTGGCTGGGTGTCAGTCTGTATAAAACCGGTCGCCTTGTTGAAGCTGAACAATACCTTAAATATGCATCAGAAAAAAAGATACCCGAAGCATATCTGGCACTTGGTGAATTGTATTCAAAATTGTATCGCTTTGATGAAGCAGAAAAGGAGTTCGACAAATATCAGCGTGCAAACCGCAGAAATAACGAAGCGCTTAAAAAACTTGAGCAGGCTCGTGAAGATGCCGACAGGCTTAAGAGGTATGTAAGCCGCACTGAAGATGTACAGATAATTGACAGTATAGTTGTTCCCAAGGCTGAGTTTTTATCTGCTTACAATCTAAGCAGCTCATCGGGATCTTTGCTGATGGCCGACGATTTCTTCGAAGGACAGCAAAATGGAGGAAAGACACTCTACATGAATGAGAGAAAGGAAAAGATTTACTACTCAAAAGGAGGAAATGGATCTAATTCCAATCTTTATACAATGGAGAAACTACTTGATTCATTTGGCAATGAAAAGTCGTTGCCGGAGTCGATTAATGATTCAGGCAATCAGGATTATCCTTTTGTGATGAGTGATGGACTTACGATTTATTTTGCTTCTACAGGTCATAACTCTTATGGTGGTTATGATATCTATGCTACAAGATATAATCTCAACACAGACACATACCTGACGCCTAATCAGCTCAATATGCCTTTTAACTCTCCTTTCAATGATTACCTGCTGGTAATTGATGAAGAGAAGGGTGTGGGATGGTTTGCTTCGGACAGATATCAGTCAGAAGACTCTGTATGTATATATACCTATATTCCAAATGAGAGGGTTACTCTTTTGGAAAACGATGATATCTCTTATATGGCAAAACGTGCAATAATATCATCAATAGCCGACAGCTGGAGAGAAGGAATAGATTACAGTTCTGTAATTGCACTGGCAAAAGAGGTTTCTGTATCAGATGAGGGAGTGAAGGGGGACTTTGAATTTGTAATTAATGACAGGATTACATATTATACTCTCTCTGATTTTAAAAGCAGTAATGCCCGATCTATATTTTCTCAGGCACTTGGATTAAGTAAACAGCTTGAAGAATTAAAAGCTGATTTGAGCAGTAAACGCGATCAGTTTGCCAACAGCAGCTCTACAGATAGTAACCTGAGAGCAGCAATATTAAATCTTGAAAAGCAGGCTGATGATCTCTATAAAGAGATAGAGAGACTAAAAATTCAGGCAAGGAACGATGAAATACGTAATAATTTTAACTAAATAAACCTGACATGACACTTCACATCATTGTTGTTATCTCTGTGATTGTACTGGGGATACTTTTCATGCTAATTGAAATATTCCTTCTGCCTGGCATAAGTATTGCCGGAATTGCAGGTGTTATTTTTATTATAGGAGGCATATTTTACTCTTATATGTTTATAGGAAGTACTGCCGGTAATATTACGCTTGCCAGTTCGGCTATTGCTCTTGGAGCTTCTTTTGCATGGCTGTTAAAATCCAAATCACTGCGTAGGATATCTCTGGAAACCAATATTGAAGATACTGTTGACAACAGTAACCTGCTTAAAATTTCGGTAGGAGACACCGGTGCTGCAATTTCCAGATTAAATCCAATCGGAAAGGTTTTGGTTAACGATGTTGAGATTGAAGGAAAATCTTTCGACGGTGAGTATATCGAAGAAGATACAGAAATAGAGGTTGTAAAAGTAGAGACTTACAACGTTCTGGTAAAAAGGAAACAATAATATTCACTCCAAAATTTATATCATTATGGAATTTTCTATACCAATAATCATTACCATAGCGGTAATTATCATCTTTTTGATGATATTCTTTCACTATGTGCCTTTCTTCCTATGGATAAACGCACTTTCTGCAGGAGTACGCATATCTCTTGTACAATTGTTCCTGATGCGTCTTCGCCGGGTTCCGCCTCATACGATAGTATATGCGATGATTGAGGCTCATAAGGCAGGATTAAAAAGTGTCACTCGTGACAATTTAGAAGCTCACTACCTTGCCGGGGGGCATGTCGAGAAAGTTGTGCATGCATTAGTTTCAGCATCCAAGGCAAATATCGATCTTACATTTCAGATGGCCACAGCCATAGACCTTGCAGGGCGTGATGTACTAGAAGCGGTAAGGATGTCTGTAAATCCAAAAGTTATTGATACACCTCCAGTATCGGCTGTTGCTATTGACGGTATTCAGCTGATAGCCAAAGCACGTGTTACTGTTCGCGCCAATATTAAACAGCTTGTTGGTGGTGCTGGTGAGGAGACTATTCTTGCCCGTGTTGGTGAAGGTATCGTTTCATCAATCGGTTCAGCAGTTTCACATAAATCGGTATTAGAGAACCCCGACTCAATATCCAAGCTGGTTCTGAAGAAAGGTCTCGATGCCGGTACAGCTTTTGAAATTCTTTCAATTGATATTGCTGATATTGATATAGGCAAAAATATAGGTGCTGTTCTGCAAATGGATCAGGCCCAGGCTGACAAAAATATTGCACAGGCACGTGCTGAAGAACGTCGTGCAATGGCAATAGCTCTTGAACAGGAGATGAAAGCAAAAGCACAGGAGGCACGTGCAAAAGTTATTGAAGCAGAAGCAGAGGTTCCTATTGCAATGGCTGAGGCATTCCGAAATGGTAATCTTGGCATTATGGATTATTACCGGATGGAAAACATTCAGGCAGATACAGAGATGAGGGATTCTATTGCGAAGCCTCAAAGTGGAAGTGGAAATAAAAAATAATAGAGATATGAGAATAATACCTGAATCGGAGTTAATTATAAACTCCGATGGAAGTGCTTTTCACCTGCACATTACACCAGATCAGCTATCTGACAAGATCGTAATGATGGGAGACCCTGATCGTGTTACTATGACAGCATCATTTTTTGACACGATTGAATGCGACGTGCAGAGTCGCGAATTTCACACTGTTACCGGTACTTATAAAGGAAAGCGTATTACTGCTCTTTCACATGGTATTGGAACAGATAACATTGATATAGTGGTTACCGAACTGGATGCTCTTGCAAATATTGATTTCAAGACAAGAACAGTTAAGGATGAGTTCAAACAACTTACCATGGTTCGTATTGGAACTTCCGGAGGCATGCAGCCACATTGCCCGGTAGGCTCTTACGTTGTTTCAGAAAAATCAATCGGGTTTGATGGGTTAATTCACTTCTATGATAACTCTAAAAATATAAGGGAACAGGAGTTTGAAGAGGCTTTCCAGAAACATGTAAAATGGTCGCCTTTCCATTGCCTCCCCTATGTTGTGAGTGCTGATGAAGAGCTGGTTGACAGAATAGGATTTGATATGATCCGCGGTGTTACAATCTCTGCCACAGGGTTTTATGGCCCTCAGGGAAGATATGTAAGGCTGCCATTAGCAGATCCTGATTTAAATTCAAAAATTGAATCATTCCGTTTTAATGATTACTCAATAACCAACTATGAGATGGAAAGTTCGGCAATAGCAGGACTCTCCAAACTAATGGGTCATAAAGCTATGACTGTTTGCACAATTATCGCTAATCGTGTAGCCCTGGACTCTAATACTGACTATAAAGGTTCAATGGAGGATCTTATACGTACGGTCTTGGATAGGATTTAAATTACAATAAAAAATAGTACCGATAAAAATTTATAAAATCGAAGTATGAAAAAATTTTTAACACTGTTGCTTTTAGTTACCTCAATGGTCACTTTAGCACAACAAAACCCCACTCTGCCTGTAGATCCAAACGTACGTACAGGTAAGCTGGAAAACGGATTGACCTATTATGTCCGTCACAACGGACAGCCTGAGAACAGAGCAGACTTCTATATTGCTCAGAAAGTAGGATCTATGCAGGAGGAAGATAATCAGGCAGGATTAGCTCATTTTCTTGAGCATATGGCATTTAACGGAACTGAAAACTTTCCCGGCAAATCGATGCTTAACTACCTGCAGGACAATGGAATCAAATTTGGCACCAATATCAATGCATACACCTCATTTGATGAGACGGTCTACTTTTTAACTGACATACCAACCACAAACAGGAATCTTATGGATTCTGCATTACTGGTATTGCATGACTGGGCAAATGCCATCGCACTTGAGGAGGAAGAGCTGGAAAGTGAGCGTGGTGTAATTCGTGAAGAGTGGCGTACTCGTGGCGGTGCGCAGCAGCGTTTATGGGATCAGCTGCTTCCTGAAATGTTCCCGGGCAGTAAGTATGCTAAAAGAATGCCTATAGGCAGTATTGATGTTATTAATAATTTTAAGCCTGAAGAGATCAGAGCTTACTATCACAAATGGTACAGACCAGACCTTCAGGGTATAATTGTTGTAGGTGACTTCGATGTTGATGAGATGGAAAAGAAGATAATTGATCTGTTCTCACCTATAAAACTTGATGAAGAGGTTGCTGAAAGAGAATATTATCCTGTTCCTGATAATAAGGAACCAATTTTTGCACTGGCTACAGACAATGAGGCTCGCAATACAAGTATCATGATGTTCTATAAGCATGATCCGATGCCGGATGAACTAAAAAATACCCAGGCAGGATATCTTACTCAGTACATTAAGAATGCTGCTGCATCTATGATGAATCAGCGTTTCTCTGAGATCTTACAAAAACCGGATGCACCATTTACTTCTGCTTATGCATATGATGGAGATTTCTTTGTAGCAAAAACAAAAGATGCATGGACTGTTGTTGCTGGCAGCTCGGAAGACAAGATAAAAGAGGCATTAGCGGCAATGATTCGTGAAACAGAAAGAGCAAGGCAGCATGGATTTACAGCTGCTGAGTATGACATTGCAAGAACTAACATACTTAAAAGCGTTGAGGATTCTTACAATAACAGGGACAAACAAAGAAATTCAAGATACTCGGAAGAGTATGTAATGGCTTTTGTTGACGGAGAACCAATACCTGGTATTGAGTTTGAATACCAGTTTTTACAGGCTGTAGCTCCAAATATTCCTGTTGAAGCTATCAACATGACAATAAAGCAGCTTATTAGTGATGATAATATTGTAGTTGCAATTACAGGACCAAAGAAAGAGGGACTAGTATATCCAACCAAGGAGGAACTTAACAGTGTATTGACTTCAGTTAAGGCTGAGACAATAGAAGCATATGTTGGAGATGTTATTGATGAACCTCTTGTATCAAATATTCCTGAGCCAGGCAAAATAGTCTCAACTGAAAAAGATGAAGAGCTGGGTGCAACTGTTTGGACACTGGAAAATGGTATAAAGGTTATCCTGAAAAATACAGATTTCAAGAACGACGAAATACTGCTAACTGGAACCAGTGCTGGTGGATATTCTCACTTTGCCGAAAAAGATCCTGTAAACAGTAAAGTACTGAGTGCTGTTTCAACACTTGGAGGCGTGGGCAATTTTAGTGCTACCGACTTGCCAAAAGTTCTTGCCGGTAAAACAGCTTCTGCACGTCCATCTGTTAGTCTAACCACTCAGGATTTCAACGGATCTTCTTCTATTAAGGATTTTGAGACGATGATCCAGTTGGTATATCTATATTTTACCAGTCCACGCAAAGATCAGGATGCATATCAGTCATACATCCAGCGCATGGAAACACAGTTGAGAAATCAGGAAGCTGAACCAATGGTTGCATTCAGTGACTCAATTAACGCTGCTATATATGGTAATAACCCACTTGTACAAAGAATTAAGACAGAGGATCTTCAGAAACTGGACTATGATCGTATGATGGAAATGTACAAACAGTTGTTCAGTAATCCGGGTAGTTTTACATTTACACTTGTTGGAAATATTAATGAGGATGAGGTAAGACCTGTTATTGAACGTTATCTGGCCTCATTACCTGCCAAATCAGAAAAAGCTGATTTTGTTAAAGTACCTATGAATTTCGTAGAGGGTAATTCTGAGAATATTTTCCGTCGTGAAATGCTTAACCCGAAAGCTTCTGTTTTTAATAGTATTACAGGTAACTTAAAAAGAGACATGCAGAATCAGATCCTGATGAGTATGTTTGATCAGATCCTGGATATTGTATATACTGAGAAAATCAGAGAAGAAGAGGGTGGCACATATGGTGTTTATTCTGGAGGCTCTATATCAAGATATCCTGAAGGCCAATCAATGCTCCAAATCACATTTGACACAGACCCTGATACTGATAGAATGAGACATCTGAATAAGATAGTTCTGGATGAACTGGAGAATATTGCAACAAACGGTCCACGTGAATCAGATTTCTCAAAGGTTAAAGAGTATATGAACAAGAGTTACAACGAAAACCTGAAGGAAAACAGATACTGGCTGAATATTCTAGACAACAAATATTTCTACGGAGAAGATATGCATACCAAGTATCTGGATACACTTAACAGTATTACCAGAACTGATATTCAGAACTTTGTAGCTAATTTCCTTAAACAGGGGAATGTAAAGACAATAGTAATGCTGCCTAACTCAGATCTGTAATTCTGAGTATAGTAACATAAAACAAAAAACCGGGATGTAATCAATTGATTGCACTCCGGTTTTTTATTCTAACAATAATAAAGAATAGATATCTTTAATTTTCTGTGGAAGCAGGTTTATGTTTATATTTAAATAGAATACCAAATAGTATTGTTACAACAAGAGCATATAATGCAAAGATTAACCATACACTTTGCCAGTTGCCTATCATCAATGATTTTGTTTGTCCGTTTACCACTACATCCTGCCATGAAGTAAACTGATTTACCACCCACTGAGCACCCAATGTTCCTATTGTGGCACCTATACCATTTGTCATAAGCATAAACATACCTTGAGCACTTGCACGAATATTGTGAGGTGTCTCCTTATCTACAAATAGTGAACCTGATACATTAAAGAAGTCAAATGCCACACCATATACCAGCATAGATAGAATCAGCAGCCACAATCCACTACCAGGGTTTCCTAAGCCAAACAGACCAAAGCGAAGCACCCAGGCAAACATAGCAATAAGGATAACTTTCTTTATTCCGAATCTGCTTAGAAAGAAGGGTATCAGCAGAATGCATATTGCTTCAGATATTTGTGACAGTGAAATAAGAATATTTGAGTGCTGAACACCAAATGTATCGGAATAGATCGGGTTAGCCTCAAAACTGGCTATAAAAGGATTTGCAAACCCATTTGTAATCTGAAGTGAGACTCCAAGCAGCATCGAGAAAATAAAGAAGAGTGCCATTCTTCTCTGTTTAAACAGCTTGAAAGCATCCAGTCCCAGTCGCTGAGCCAATGTTTTATCCTGAGTATCGGTAGTAACAGGACAGTTAGGAAGAGTGAAGGCGTAGAGACCTAAAACGATTCCTAGTACTGCACTTACAATAAATTGCATCGATGATGTCTGATACCCTAATATATCCACTAACCACATACTGCAGATAAAACCTACAGTCCCGAATACTCTTATTGGTGGAAATGCTTTTACAGTATCAAAACCGGCTCTTTCCAGGATAGTATAGGCAACTGAATTGGATAAAGCTAAGGTTGGCATATAAAATGCCACACTAAGTGTGTAGAGAGTAAAGAAGTAGCCAAATTCCACACCGGTTCCGCTGTTTAAACCATAAAGACCTGCAGAAATCATGAAGATAGCAGCCAGGATATGACAAATACCCAGTAATTTCTGAGCAGGAACCCACCTGTCGGCAATTATACCAATAAGTGCAGGCATAAATATAGATACTATCCCCTGAACCGAATAAAATATTCCAATGTGAGACCCCATTCCCGCCGGGCCCAGATAACGAGACATAGAAGTCAGATACGCTCCCCAGACAGCAAACTGGAGAAAATTCATTACAATTAGTCGTGTTTTCAGTGACATACAATAAATTTAATGATTAAAGAAATTGCTAACCCCTGTTTAGCCAGGGTGCAGGGTTTATTTTAGTTGTTTTTTGCCATAATTGGAAATGCATTCTTGATACACCGGTATCAGGATCTGTAAAAATTCGTCCTAATGATTGTCCGGCTTTCACTTTATCACCTTGTTTCACATAAAGATCATATATGTTAGCATAAAAAGTATAATAATCACCATGACGCACAATCACACATGTGTTTGAACCTGGGAAAGAGAACACCTTTGATACCTCTCCATCAAAAACAGCTCTAATATCAGCACCTCTCTCAGCCTGAATATCAACACCATTACTATTTGTTGTGACATTCCATTCACTATGACGTTTTGTGCCAAAATTACCTACAATTGTAGATGCTCCGGTAACCGGCATAGGTAGTTTACCCTTATTTGCAGCGAAATCTTTTGAAAGGTTGAAAGTCTCAGCTGACACTCTGCTTGCATTGGGATCGATTCGAGGAGAGGTGCCTGTTCCGGGAGATGCAGTTTCAGTTTTGGCAGATGACTCAGAACTTTTAGGAGTTTTTGTATCTGCTGCAGGCTTGGCTGCCTGTTTTTTTGCTTCTGCTAATCGCCTTGCCTCCTCTTCACGCTCCTGACGGGCTACTTCTTCAGCTATCAATTTCTCAATTTGAGAGTTCAACTGATCAGCTTGTCGCTGTTTTTGCTGAAGTGCTTGTCTCAACTCTCTCTCCTTTCCTCTGGCTTGAGTAATTTCTGACTGTCTAATTTTCTCCTCACTCTCCAGTTTTTTACTCTCCTCCTGCAATGCAAGCAGCGATTTCTCCTTTTCTGCTTTTGCTTTTATCAATGCATCCTTTTTTTGTGCAATCTGAGCATTTTGTTTCTTAATCTCTTCTGCTTGTGATCTTTGCCATTTGGAGTATTCTCTTAGATATTGTAATCTTCTTAATGATTCCCCAATTGACTTACCTGAAAGTACAAAAAGTAGTTTATTTTGTTTGTGCTTATGATTAAGCATTCCTTTTATAGCAGTGGCATAATCCTCCTGTTTCTTTTTCAGTTCTCTGTTTAGTCTCTCTATTTCAGATTCGAGACGTTGTTCTTCCTTTTGTAAAGCCTCTATCTCACTTCTTTGTACATTTATCAGCTCTCTGCGAGATGCAATCTGTTTATTTATAAGATTAATACGATCCAGTATGGTTGTAGTTTGCTTCTTAACATCCAGATATAGTTTATTGGTGTTTTTAATTTCCTCCTGGATAGCCTTCTGCTGTCTTTGAAGGTTTTCTATCTGTTGTGTCTGAGAAAACAGTAATAGTGTAAACGAATAAAATAGTGAAATTAGTAGTAACTTTTTCATTATTCCGACGCTATGATTTTAAGAATTTCATCCAAAGAGGTTTTGCTGTAACTTTCAGGTACCTGAGATGTAATTTGAACCGGTACATTTGTCACAATCTCAGAAAAAAGAAATTCAGCATCAATCTTCCTTGATTTAGAGGTAATAACTGCATTCATCTTGTGTGGAAATGAATTATTCCCCAATATAGCAAAATTATCGTATGCCCACTGCAGAGATTGCTGTTTTTTATATTGCATTAGATGTGTAAATGTTATTCTGTCATTCCCATTTACTGTAAAGGAATATTCAATATCAGATTCAGGATCTTTAGAGGTTAAATAGTAGTTTAGATCTGAAGTTTGAGTTATGTTAAACTTACGATAATCTGAATCCTCAACACTGCTTTTACCTGAAACAAATGGTGAGTTGGTAAGTATTGACTGCAAAGTATAGAAATCAAAGCCTACTGGATATTTTTCTTTTAATGAGATGAGAGACTCTTTAACATAACGTTTGTTCATCCTGTCAAGTATTAGAATATTATTGGGATCGATATACAAACGCACTACCTCAACACCGAATAATGGTTGAACTGATATCAGTATTGCACTATCTTTAATCATCCTGAGATTAGCCCTGGAGCTTACAGATCTTGTGCCACTGGTTAAGCTCATATTCAATCTTGAAGAAAAGGTATTGAAGTCGAATGTATTAGTATTTATATCACTAAATAACTGGTTATTCTCTTTATCCTCAACCGGCTTAGTTGAATATATAATTCTCTGTTTTGGCTTACAGGCTGTTACAGCAATCAATACCAGAAAAGAGAAAATAATTATATTTTTATAATTGACCCATATCATTGTTCTACAAATTAAAAAAGAAATTTACAATTTTCCTCTTCTTATTTTTCTTTTTAGTGTTTTTGAATCACCTCCAAGTTCTCTTGCTTTTTTCCATTGAACTACAGCCTTTTCTTGTTCACCGTTCATAAACAAGACATCGCCGTAATGCTCATAAACTTCGGCAGATGGCTCATCGCTATATTCAATAGCTTTTTCGATATATATCTTCGCCATTATGTATGAGCCCTGTTCAAATAATATCCAGCCATATGTATCAAGATAAGTTGGATTGAGTGGTTCTAACTTGACAGTAATACCGCTCATCTGCTCTGCCTTATCGAGATCTCTCTTTTCCAGAGACAAATAATAACTGTAATTGTTTAATACCGGAAGATTCTGTGGATTCAGTTTTAAGGCTTTTTCATAACTGTCAAAAGCAACCTGTTTATTTTTCAGGAAGTAGTTAAGATCTCCTATCTGTCCATAAAAGTCGGACTCAAGCACAGGGTTATTAAAGTTGGCACTATCTAAACCTGTCTCAAATACTCTTAATGCTTCTTTGTAATTTCCTTGTTGAAAGTTTACAGCACCCAGATAGTAATAGAACTGAGGTTCACCCGGCAGATATTTTAAAGCTTTTGTTGTCACCTCTTTTACTTTATCGAAATCCTCCTCTGGTAGTGCTGCACGTATAACCTGCTCATATCCTGCAGGGTTTTCAGGGTTTTGATTTATAAAGATCTCGAATTGCTCAATTGCACTTTTTTTATCACCCTGCAGATATAAAACATTCCCATAAATCAAGTTTATCTGAGTATTATTGGGATGTTGTTCAAAAAGAGATTCAAATAGAGGATTTGCCTCTTTTATATCCTGTTTGTTCTGTTGTAGTATGCTTAAATATCTTGTTAGAAGCTGGATTTTTGTATCCGCCTCCATAGATGAACTTGTTATAGCCTTTTGTATCTCAGATTGTGCAGCATCTCTGTCGTTTGTCTTTTCATAATAATTTACGAAGGATAATATCAAAGCCGGGTAATCAGGATCTATTAATTTTGCCTGATCATAATAATTCAAAGCATTGTCTACCTGGTTATCATCCATGTACAGATCTCCCATCAATATAAGATATCTTATATCATCAGGATTTTTGTTTATTATCTGCTCTATCTCCTGAAAAGCCTTTTCCTTGTTATCCAGCATTGAATAAAGGCGAAATTTGTTTAGTGCCAGAGACTCTGAAACACCTACACTTTTCTCCAGTTCATCCAACTGACTTATTGCTTTTTCGAGTTCTCCATTATCTGCATATGCATTGGCCATTTCGAAAAGAAGTTCAGGTTTATCAGGATACAGTTTAATAAGACCTTCATAGATATCTACAACCTCCTGTTTAAGTCCAAGTTCCTTGCTCAGACCGGCAAGCATCATGTTATAATAGTAGTTTGTCTTATCATAACTTACTGCTTTTTTATAGAATTCGAGGGCTTTATCTTTCTCTTGAAGTACATTGTAAAATGTGCCTAACTCAATTAAAACATTTGCGTTGGTAGAATCTAGAGAATAACAGTGATGAAAAAGGTCTATTGCCTCATCATACTTACCCTGAGCTTTTGAATTCAATGCTTCGTAGAAATAATAATCAAACTTTCTCTTATCATCATTGAATGGTAAATCATCATTACTTTGCTGAGCAAGGGAATCAAGAGAAAATAGCAGTGCCCCTATGAAGTTTATTGAGAAGAAGAGATATAATTTAATTTGAGAATTTATATAAGTCATACTTAGTTATTTATTTTTTCCCCGTATGTCCAAAACCTCCGTCACCTCTCTCGGTCTCATCAAGCTCATCAACTTCAACCCACTCAACTCGTTCATGTTTGGCAACTATCATTTGGCATATCCTCTCGCCATCGTTTATTGTAAAATCCTCATTTGAAAGATTAGCCAAAATGACTTTAATCTCTCCTCGGTAATCTGCATCTATTGTGCCCGGGGCATTTACAATGCTTATACCATGCTTAATTGCAAGTCCACTTCGTGGCCGTATCTGTGCTTCATATCCATTTGGCAGCTGAATATAAATACCTGTTGGTATAAGTGATCTTTCTAAAGGTTTCAATACAACAGGATTTTCCAGGTTTGCTCTCAAATCCATACCGGCAGAGTGAATTGTTGCATAATCGGGTAAAGAGTGTCGAGACCTGTTTACTATTTTAATTTCCATTTTGTTATTTCTATTGTTCATGTATTATTGCGTGACTACTGTTATGCACGTTTTAAAAGTGAAGTCGATATATTATTAACCTGCGAATTTATAAAATTCTGAGGAATTAGCTTGCAAATTGATAAACTTTAAGCCATTGCTATTCAAAAGAAATGATAAATAATATATCTTTGTACCTATGAGTAGACATGATGATCTTTTGGCTAGATTACGCCAAACGCTGGACGAACAGGGAATTGATTCGTTTCATATATTAGAGGATCTTGTGCCTATTGAGGAACAGATGGAGTATTTCCGCTACTTTGATAAGCTGCGGAGAGAAAATAATACATTTAACAGAGATGAAGAGGTCTCTATTCTTTTCTCTCCAGACGAGAGTATAGAACGTAAAAAAAAGAGTCTTACACTTCTTGCATCGATTCCTGATGTTGGTGCATACCGTTCAATTGAAACATATCACAGCAGTCCGTTAGACCCTGACTTATCTCACTGGTCATCCATGGCTTTAGTCAGCAGCAGAATTATTTTAAGTTCGGATCTATCCGGACAACAGCAAGTTTACATCTCATCGGGACTTGGAGGACAGGATAAGCGACTACGATTCTTCTCTCTTTTCACCACCCACAACAGAGAAAATTTAACTGACTTGCAGAAAGAGATCGTTGAAAGAGAGTTCACTTTTCAATTAAAAAAGGCAGAAGTTGAGATCGAAAAATTAGAGATTAAGGAAAATTACTTTACCATTCTTATACTTTTTCCATTTGACAAAGATGTGAAATCAATTCTTAATTCTGCAGTAGAAGAATGTAATCAATATGGAGATTTTCTTGATACAAAGTTTCTTTTCACTAATGTTAAAATATTGAGTGAGACAGAAATAGACGGTTTGTTGAAGAAAAAATAATGTATTAATATAATTATAATGATAGTTGCTTATAAAAAATTTATTTCAACTATTCAGTTTGTTCTTTTATTGTCATTTTCTCCCCTGTATACTCAGAATATACCATTTACTCCACCAGTATATAACTATACAACTAACAACTACAGGGCAGGGAACCAGAATTGGTCAGTAGCGCAAGACAAACAAGGTGTTGTTTATTTTGGGAACAATAATGGTTTGTTAAGTTTTGATGGTACAAACTGGTTTCTCCATTCACTACCTAATAACCTTTCTGTTAAATCAATATTTATAGATAGCGTCAAATCACCTGAAAGAATTTATGTAGGCTCATTTGAAGAATTTGGGTATTTCGAAAAAGATGAAACAGAAACTCTGATTTATCACTCATTAAAAGAGAAAGTAAAAGACTATAACTTTCATAATGATGAGATTTGGTCTATCCACCTTTTAGATAACTCTGTATATTTCCAGTCTTTCTCTAAAATATTTGTATACAATGGTAATGATATTGAAGTATTAGATCCATATCCCGCTGTATTATATTTCTTTCCAATCGATAATATTACATATGCTCAGTTAATTAATTCAGGACTTGCTGTATTTAATGGAAACAACTTTCAAGAAATAATTGACAGGAACCGATTAAATAATGATGATGTTGTTTTCATACATCAAATTGATGATGAACTACTGCTTATAACTTCTAAAAGTGGCTTATTCAGATACAGTGTAGAGAAAGATCTGCTCTATCCGTGGAAAATTGATATTGAGGAGGAAATTAAAGAAGCGGTCATAAACAGAGCAATAGTAGTAGACAGTACTCAATTTATTCTTGGCACCATCAATAAAGGCATTTATTCTTTCAATAATAAAGGAGAAGTACTTTGGAATATCAACAGAAATAACGGACTTTACAATAATACTGTTTTAGCCCTTTTTAATGACAGAAATAATAACATTTGGGTGGGACTTGACAATGGTGTTTCAAATATCAGAATCAACTCACCTTTTGCTATATATGAACCAAAAGAACCGCAGATTGGCCTGGTAGAGGATATTCTGTTTCATGACAATGTAATTTACTTAGCAACAAATCAAGGGGTATATTTATATTCACCGGAAAATTTAAGCTTTACTTCACTACCTGAGTTCGACTTTCAAACTTGGTTTATCAAACATTTCAATAATCAGATATTTATAGGACATAATTTTGGGACTTCTATACTTGAGAATAATAAAGCAATTCCTGTAATTGGAGCCAACACAGGAGGCACAGATATTATTGAGGCAACAATCCATGGAGAAAATGTTCTACTGCAATCATCTTATACCTCTTTATATTTATATAAAAAAAATGATACGGGATTGTGGACCTTTAGTCATCGTATAGATGGGTTCTCTGATTTAATTAAGAATATTGAAGTTGACCATACAGGTAATATCTGGGCTGAGCATATGTACAAAGGTATATATCGTATAAAACTCAATAGAGATTTAAAAAGTATTGGTGAAATTGAAAATATCCTTTCATTTGATACAATGGTGTCATATTCATCTCCGCAACTTAACCTAATGAAACTCAGAGGCAGGATTGTTTTTACAGATGGAAACAGTTTCTACACATATGATGATATCATTCAAAAAATTATAAGATTTGATTTATTAAATGAGAACTTGGCTGGACTAGCTGATACTTACAGCATTATAGAAGTAACAAATGAACTTTTATGGTTTATACGTAAAAATGAGTTTACACTAGTGAGGTATAAAAATGGTAAGTATGAAATTTATGACCGATTAAATTACAACATGTTAAATAACCCACCTAACGAAGGGAGATCATCTGTATTTGTTACCGAAAATGGAGTTTCATATTTTAATCTTAATGGGGGGATTGGTAAATATACATTAAGGCCTCAAAAAATTGAGATGGACTCAACTTCCTCTTTGCATTTCTCTTCTATCAGGCTTTTTAGCAGAGGCAATGAAGAAGATAAATACCTTAATCCACATGTTAAAGGCAATATTGATTATAAATTCAATAATATTGATTTTAGCTTTTCATATCCAGAATTCTCTAAAGCAAATATTAAAATAAAAACTTTTCTTGAAGGATATGATAACAGATGGATAGATACTGATGCAAATCATTTTGTTTCATACAATAATCTTTCGGCAGGTGATTATATCTTATATGGAAGAGTTTATGACAGCTCAAATCGTATATTGTCATCAGTAAAATATTCTTTTGAGGTGAAAAATCCATGGTATATAACCTGGTATGCATTATTGTTCTATATAATTTTTATCCTATCTATACTTGCTATTATTTCTAAGAACCATGTGCAGTCAATTATACGCAAGAAAAGTGAAATGTTTGCCGAACAGGAAAATAAGAGACTTATACAAATTGAACAACAAGACAAGCAGATCATAAAACTTAGGGCAGAGAAATTGGAAGCGGACCTTACATATAAAGGCAAAGAACTGGCAAGTGCAACAATGTTAAATATTAATCACAATGAATTTTTAAAGAAACTAAAAAGTCAGATACAACAGTTTACACTTGAAGGAAAAATAAACAGACTGGAGAGCAAGAAACTTCAAAGTATGATTGGAGAGAATATCTCCTATGAAGAAGAGTGGAAAGTATTTCAGGAAAACTTTGACTTAATTCATGAGAACTTCTTCAGAAATTTAAAAGAGAGATATCCTACCCTGACGCCTGGCGACTTAAAACTGTGTGCACTTTTGCGTCTGAATTATTCTACAAAGGAAATTACCAGATTATTAAACATTTCCATGCGAGGTGTCGAATCTGCACGTTACAGACTTCGTAAAAAACTTTCACTCGATGAATCTGCAAATTTGGTTGAATTTCTCATAAATTTCCGATAAATGACTACTATACACTTATAATAAACTTACATTATACAATTCTGGTTATCTGCATTTTACCTCATATAAAAGTAGAAATAAAGTATACTTGAAAAACATACATCTGAGCTTAACGTACATTAAGAGGGGTTCGATATTTTTATTTAATAATTGTGTGAGTTAAATTTATTTTGTTTTTAATACTGTTATTAAACAATTATAAATATTGAGCCATGAAGATTAAACTTGCAATTATTTTAGGCTTTCTATTATGCTCCTACTATATTTCTGCACAAGAGCAGATTACAGTTACAGGAACAGTTATAGAAGCATCTACAGGAGATCCTGCAATAGGAGTAACTGTTGTAGTGAAAGGTACCTCTCATGGAACTGTTACCGATATTGACGGTAATTACACTCTTACCGATGTACCGGCTAATGGAATTATCGTCTTTAGTTACATTGGAATGACAACCGTGGAGGAGCCGGTAAACTCACGTACCATCATTAATGTTACAGTAAGTGAAGATGTGCAGTCACTTGAAGAGGTGGTCGTAATAGGTTATGGTACAAGTAAAGTAAAAGATTTAACCTCTTCTATTACGACTATCAGAACTGAGGATATCATGAAAACACCTACAAGTCAGCCTATGCAGGCACTACAAGGAAAAGTGCCTGGTCTTCAGATAGTGAGCAGCGGTAGTCCCGGATCATCACCTACTGTTAGAGTTAGGGGTATAGGTTCATATCCCGGAAGGGGAAATGAGTCTCCGCTATATGTAGTTGATGGTGTATTTTATGATGATATCGGGTTTTTGAATTCAGCTGACATCAACTCAATTTCAATTCTTAAGGACGCTTCAGCATCAGCTATCTATGGTGTAAGAGCAGCGAATGGTGTAATATTAATAGAAACAAAAACAGGTCAATTAAACAGAGAACCTGAAATTACTTTTGATGGTTATTATGGCGTTCAAGTAGCACAAAATGTTTTAAAGATGTCTAATGCGGAACAGTTTGTCACAATGGTCATGGAATCTGGTTCCTCTGCTGATATCAATAATATAGATAGGGCTATGCAGAGATATGGACGCAGCAGAATCAATCCTAACGTCCCGGATGTCAATACCGACTGGTATAAGGAGATTTTAAGGAATGCTCCAATTCAAAACTACAACTTAGATGTTTCAGGTGGTGGTTCAAGGGTAACCTATTCACTCGGAGCCAACTATTTTTCTCAGAAAGGTATTCTGGATATGAAAAACGAGTACGATAGATATAATTTCCGTACAAGAATCGATTTTAATGCAACAAACTGGTTAAAACTGGGCTCAAATTTTATTTGGAGTCAGGATACAAGATATCCGGAAGAGTCAGGAGCATGGAATTTAGCATATTTTGCAGTTCCAATTCTTCCAATATATGATGAGTCTAATGAAGCTGCCACTCCAATTAATTTTGCCAATGCTCAAGATATGGGATATAGGGGTGGTCAAAATCCATTTCCAACAATGGAGTTCAGTAATAAAAGGCATCTTTCTAAAAGATTATTAGCAAATATATACGCAGAAATTAGCTTTATTCCACAAAAACTAATTTATAAATCTTCATTTAATCAGGCATACCGAAATATAAATGCCCGGGATGTATTGTTACCCTACTATATCGGAAATAATTTCCAAAGACCTGATGCAACATTAATTAAAAGACAACAGATTTATTCAGATATAACATGGGATAATCTTCTGACATATACAGATAGTTTCGGCTACCATAATATAACAGTTATGGGGGGATCATCATTCAGAGACCAATCATATGAAATGCTTGAAGCAAAAGGATTAAACTTCCCGATAGGCCAGGAACAGTCGTGGTATATTGATCAGGCTGAGACAATACCTGTGGATGGAGTTATAAATGATGGCTTGCGTCAGTACGGGATATCTTATTTTGGAAGGTTCTCATATAATTATGCAAATAGATATCTGTTGTATGCAACTCTACGAGCTGATGGTAGCTCCAAGTACCAGGAAAAGTGGGGCTACTTCCCAACAGTAGGAGTTGGCTGGGTAATAACTGAGGAGAATTTCTGGCAACCTAACGATACGTTTAATTATTTAAAATTGAGAGCAAGCTGGGGACAACTTGGAAATGACAAAATACAAGCAAGTGATGGTGCCCTGACCTCAAATGTAGTAAATACCTCTCTGGGAGATGTCTTCTATTCAGGTACAACTGTGTCAGGTGTATTCTCCACCCTGCGCTGGGAACTTACTGAAGAAACAAATATAGGATTGACAGCTAATATGTTTGGGAATAGATTATCTCTTGATGCCGATTGGTATCTAAGAGACACCAAAGAAGCTGCAATAAATGTAAGTATTCCTGCAATTGGAGGTACAGTATTACGAAATGTTGGTGTAATACGCAATTCAGGGTTTGAAGTTGCTTTAGGATGGAGTGATCGATTTGCAAACGACTTCAGTTACAATATAGGTACAAATTTTTCCACATTAAAGAATGAGGTTAAGGATCTTTACGGACAACCATATATTGATGGAGGAATGGCAGAATTCCGACAAAGATCATATGTTGGTGAGCCACTGCTATCCTTCTTTGGTTATCGAGTAGAAGGTGTTTACCAAAATGAATCTGAAATAAATGCTGATCCGGTTGCAGTTGCCAATAATCTTGTCCCGGGTGATCTTAAATTCAGAGATACAAACGGTGATGGAGAAGTTAATGATGATGACCGTGTAATCTTAGGTTCATATTTCCCCAATTTTATGTATGGTGCTAATTTGGGACTGGGTTACAAGGGATTCGATTTGTCATTAACCTTAATGGGGCAAAGTGGTAATAAAATTCTTAATCGTAAAAGGGGAGAATTTATCTGGACAAATGATACCAATATTGATGCAGATCTGGCAGTAAACAGATGGCATGGTGAAGGTACGTCCAATAGTTACCCCTCATCAGCAGGATTGAGAAAAGGATGGAACCAGAAAATGAGTGACTTTTTTATCGAAGATGGTAAATTCTTTAGAATTCAGAATGTGCAGTTGGGATATAATATTAATAACCAACAGTGGTTTGGATACGAAATACCATCTATAAGAATCTATTTAACTGCGGACAGGCCGCTCACACTCTTCAACTACAACGGCTTTAATCCGGAAATCCCCGATGGTATAGATACTCAAACATATCCTATACCGGCAACATACACTCTGGGATTAACAGTTAAGTTTTAACTATCTAATAAATTAAAAGAAAATGAAACATTTTAATATATATATAGTAACGCTCATCATTCTGGCATTAATTTTAAATTCTTGCCATGATCTATTGGATGAGCCTGCTGAAAATAGGACATTTACGGAGGAGACAGATTATACACTCTCTCAAAATATGATACTCCCACTTATTGGTGCCTATTCCAGCTTCTATAATGTTGGTTGGGAAACATTTCCACTTATATCTGTAAGGGGTGATGATGTTAATGCAGGTGGTCTGGGTGATCAACAGGATTTTATGGAGACAGATTACTTTCGTTACAACAAAGATTATTGGATGTATAATTCACTATGGGAAGGATATTATTCAAAGATATTCATTCACTATTCAGCAATTAATCAAATTGAACGTTATCGTGAAAATGGGGCCAATAATAACCTGGCTGATCAATATATAGCTGAAATCAAGACTTTGCGTGCCTTTCTGTTGTTTCAAGTGTCTAGAGTATGGGGTGATATACTGATTCCACCCGACTTTGATCCTACCAACCTGCTACAATCTGAGTTATCAACTAAAGAAGAGGTGATGCAATTTATTTCTGATGAGATGAGTGAATCTATTCCAAATCTTCCTGATCTGCATCCAAATCAGAGAACAGATATACCTGGAGGGGTAACAAGATATGCAGCACTTGCCATGAAAGCTTTAGCTAATTTAGAACTAAAGAATTATCAGGAAGTAGCCGATGCAACATCACAGATTATTCAGTCAGGCAGGTTCTCGCTTGAGCCCGACTTTTATGAACTTTTTAAAACAAAAGGCAAACTCAATCAAGAGAATATTTTAGAGTATCAGTACTCAGATTTTGGTCAAGGATCAGGCGACAGAACATCTTATTTGTGGGACTTCTTTGGTCCGCAGGAATGGTCTCCCAAGGTTACTGGTATTGGTGGTGGATGGGGTTTTTATGAGCCTAGTCTTAAGTACATAAAATTTATGCTTAACAGAGGTGAAAGAATCAGACTTGAGACCAGTGTCTTATTTACTAACAGGGGTATCCAGGAAATTCAAAGTGATCCGGCATATTCAAATTTGCCTAGCTGGATTTCAAATACAACACCATCAGGGGATGTGATAAATGATTATACCCGTGCTCTTTTCGCAAGCGGAAAGCATTACATGCCAAGTGATCAGATAATTCCTGGCAGAACCAGTTATGGTTCTAATAAGAATATGCAACTGATACGTTACGCTGAAATACTACTTATGCATGCTGAGGCACTTACGAGCGGTGCTAATAGTTCTGTAATGACTGCTGACGCAGCAGTTAATCTGGTAAGAAACAGAGCCGGATTAAGCAGTTTGTCAGGAGTTACACATCAGCAGGTAATGGACGAAAAGTTTGCAGAACTGGCTATGGAATGGGGAACACGCTACTATGATATGATAAGGCTGGAACAATACAATGAATTAAGCTACGATGGCAGAACATTTAATCCAAACCTGCTTTATTTGCCTTATCCGCAAAATCAGGTAGACCTAATTCCTGCACTTAGAGAAGCTGCTAATTGATTTTTAAATCTAAATGAAAAGTTAAAATCAAACAATATGAAATCAATACAGTATATATTATTAAGCTTCCTTGCTATCTTTCTTATAGCATGTGAAAGCGGGATTGATCCAATTACGGCTGTAGATCCCGGACCCGATCAATCTGAACCGGTTATAACAATAAACTACCCATTAGAGGGTACATTAATCAGGGTAAGAGAAGATATAACTTCAATTAATATTCAGATAAACGCTTCAGATGATATTGAATTAGCATCTGTAACATTAAGTATAGATGGAACATCAATCGGCTCATACTCTGACTTTAAAGACTATCGCCGTGCAGTAATTTCACATAATTTTGAAGCACTCGGAAATGGTCAGCATACCTTAACTGTTACTGCAACTGATTTGTCGGGCAAAACATCAACAAAGAGTGTCAATTTCGAAAAAGTAACTCCATATGTTCCTGAATATGACGGAGAAATATTCTATATGCCTTTTGATGGTGATTTATTGGAGTTAGTCTCAATTAATAGTGCAAATATGATTGGTAATTCTGGATTTGCATCCGGTAAGGTTCAAAATGCTTACGCCGGTGCTTTAGATTCATATCTAACTTTCCCTACAAAAGATGAGAGTAACGCCATTGACCTGCTGAGTAGTGAATTTAGTGCATCATTCTGGTATAACTTAAATTCTACACCCGATAGGGCTGGTATTTTAGTGATAGGACCTGTAGATAGTGCTAATCCTACTGCAATGAATAATAGAAATCATGGATTCCGTTTCTTCCGTGAAGGTGGGCCAACCAACCAGACATTTAAATTAAATGTTGGTAATGGTATGTCAGACTCATGGTTTGATGGAGGTGCAGCTGCTACCTTAAACCCAGAAACAGTAGACTGGGTACATTTAGCATTTACTATCTCCGGTACTCAGTGTGTCGTATATTTTAATGGGGAGATTGTAAGCAGTGGCGATTTCTCAGGAATAAGCTGGGCAGGATGTGATATTTTATCCATAGCCTCGGGAGCACCCAGATTCACCGGATGGGATCACTTCTCTGATCTGAGCTTGATTGATGAGCTGAGATTATTTAATAAGGCATTAACACAAGCTGAGATACAGGCTATAATTGCAGATTCTCAGTAAATATATTTGCCTCAACTCACCTGGTGTGGGTTGAGGCTTTTTTAATTGATACGGATGCTAAAACATATCTCTTTTAATCTCATTCTTATCCTGATTATCTCCTGCTCTAAAGAGAAGGAAATTGATGGGCCATACGAAAATCCAAATATTCCTCTTACATATAGTTCAATATCTGTAAATGGAAGATCAGAGGGATTGATTTATGAGAATATTACAAGGGACCCTGAGATTAAAGTTGCATTTTCTACAGCTATAGACAAAGCATCGGTCACATCAGCTATAAAAATGAGTGATAGTAAATCCAGGAATGTATCACTGAATTTCTATTTCCAAAATAATGATAGTGTTGTATTAATTTCACCATCCTCTTCACTTGATTGGTTAACAAAATACCGACTGATAATATCATCCGAGCTTATGAGCAGTTCGGGTTCATCATTATTAGCACCATTGACTATAAGTTTATCCACTGAATTAGATTCAACATATAAGTTTCCTGTAATTTCGGATGATGAGTTACTAACACTTGTGCAGAAACAGACATTCAGATATTTCTGGGAATTTGGGCATCCTGTTAGTGGTATGGCCAGAGAAAGAAGTTCATCTGGAGATATAGTAACAACAGGAGGCACAGGATTTGGCATTATGGCAATGATTGTGGCAGCAGAGAGGATGTTTATCGAAAGGGAATCTGCAGTAGAAAGACTATTGACAATCTGCAGTTTTCTTAAAAATAGTGCCGTTCGCTATCATGGTGCCTTTTCTCATTGGATTGATGGTTCAAATGGTCAAACAGTACCATTTAGTGAAAAGGATAATGGTGCCGATTTAGTAGAAACATCTTTTTTGTTTCAGGGATTGCTAACTGCCAGACAATATTTCAATTCTGACAATCAGGAAGAGATATTACTCAGGGAGATGATTTCTGAATTATGGGAAGAGGTAGAATGGACATGGTTTCAGCGTAATAGAGAAGATGTATTATACTGGCACTGGAGTCCTGATTATAGTTGGGAAATGAATCATAAGATCAGAGGGTGGGATGAGTGCTTAATTACCTATATTCTGGCTGCCTCTTCTCCTTCTTTTCCTATAGATAAAACTGTTTATGTTAATGGATGGACAGATAATGGTAGTTTTATAAATGATGGTTACTATTACGATTACAAGCTTCCGCTGGGACCTTCTTATGGAGGGCCTCTTTTCTACTCGCACTACTCTTTTCTGGGACTTGATCCCAGGAATCTGAAAGATCAGTATGCTGGTTATTGGCAGCAGAATGTAAATCACTCAAAAATAAACTATCTGCATTGTGTTCGAAATCCTTCAAATTATTTGGGATATAGTGAGGTTTGCTGGGGGTTATCTGCAAGTGATGGCAATAGTGGATATAGTGCTCACTCCCCTACTAACGATAAAGGGGTGATAGCTCCAACTGCGGCAATATCTTCCATACCCTATACCCCGGATGAATCTATTGAGGCATTACGCTTCTTCTATTATGTTCTTGGTGATAGAATCTGGAAGGATTATGGCTTCATTGATTCGTTTAATCTTACTGAGAAATGGTTTGCCAACGATCACCTTGCTATTGATCAGGGCCCAATTATTGTAATGATTGAGAATTACAGAACCGGATTGATTTGGAAACTGTTTATGAGTATACCTGAAATTCAAAAAGGACTGAACAGTCTGGATTTTACATACCAATAAGAAACAGATACTCTTTAAACTTATTACGATTAAGTATTCTACTATGAATTATTAAAAATTTAATAACAATGGAAACCCGCAGGGATTTTATAAAGAACATTACTCTTACTGCTACAGGATTGACAATTCTTCCATCTCATCTGATCAGTGGATTAAAACGCAGTACACAGTTTATACCTCCCAGTGACAAGCTTAACATAGCAGGTGTTGGGATTGGGGGCAAGGGTCATCCAAACCTTGTTGGCATGAATACCGAAAACATTATTGGTTTGTGTGATGTGGACTGGAAGTATGCTAATAATTGTTTTCAGGAGTTTCCTAAAGCAAAGCGGTTTAAAGACTGGAGACGAATGTTTGATGAAATGGGTAAAGATATTGATGGGGTAATGATCTCAACGCCCGATCATACTCATGCTATAATTGCTGCAACTGCTATCACAATGGGTATACATGTCTATTGTCAAAAGCCTTTAACCCACTCTATCTATGAAAGCAGACTTCTTACTCAATTAGCAGACAGGTATAATGTGGCTACTCAAATGGGTAATCAGGGCAACTCTGGTGATGGTGTCAGGCAGCTTTGTGAATGGATTTGGAATGGCGAGATAGGTGAAGTGAGAGAGGTACACGCATGGACCGATCGTCCTATCTGGCCACAGGGATTACAGCGACCAAAAGAGAGCATGAAGGTACCTGAGACTCTTGATTGGGATCTCTTTATTGGTCCTGCTGCTTATCGTCCTTATCATGAAATCTATACTCCCTGGAACTGGAGAGGATGGTGGGATTTTGGTACAGGTGCATTTGGCGATATGGCTTGCCATGTACTCGATCCTGTTTACAAAGCACTTAATTTGGGTTATCCTGACAGAATCCAGGGCAGCTCATCTCCTATCAATACAGAATCACCTCCACAATCGGAAAAAGTTAATTTCCATTTTCCAGCGAGGAAAGGTCTACCAAAGGTTGCCATGCCAGAGGTGACAGTATATTGGTATGACGGAGGTTTGCTGCCAGACAGACCTGATCTGCTGGAAGATGGTGCAGATCTTATGCATGATGGATTGGGTGGTTGTCTTTTTATTGGATCTAAAGACTCTCTCTTGTGTGATTGTGGTGGGTTTAATCCTCGGCTGCTTTCCGGAAGAGTTCCTGATGTTCCTCAACAATTAAGACGAATACCGGGTGCAACGGGATACTTTGATGGTTATCATGAGCAGGACTGGATTCGTGCATGTAAGGAGTCACCGGAGAACAGGGTAAAGACATCTTCCGACTTTTCATATTCGGGTCCATTTAATGAAATGGTTCTTCTTGGGGTATTGGCCATAAGATTACAAAGTTTGAAGAAAGTACTGCAGTGGGATGGAGAAAGTATGGAGTTTACAAATATAACACCCACTGATGAATTAGTTATAACTTCAGAAAGCTCTTTTAGTGTAATAGACGGGCACCCTCATTTCAACAATAAGAGCGTCAGACTAAACGCATTAGAAGAGTCAAAAGAATATATCAAACATACTTATAGAGAGGGATGGAGTTTGCCCAATCTTCCAAAATAATATTTTAAATATGATAAACAGATTGTATATAACTAAGTTTTTTACTGTAATTGCAAGTTGCATCATACTTATTTCCTGCTACAGCAATCAAAGAAGAGATAATAATATAAAAGTTGAAGAAAGTCGCCCCCTCTCCTTTACTACAGACGATGAGTTTTTAGATTTTATACAAAAAACCCATATAAACTATATGTGGGAAGGGGCAGAACAAATATCTGGTCTGGCCCCCGAAAGAATTCACATGGATGGAATCTATCCACAGGACGACGCTGATGTAATAACCACTGGCGGAAGTGGTTTTGGTATTGCAGGATTGATTGTTGGGATAGAGCGAGGTTTCATTCCACGTGAAGAAGGAGTTGGCAGACTGCATAAGATATCAGATTACCTGGCAAATGCCGACAGATACCATGGTGTCTGGTCGCACTGGATAACCGGTCCTACAGGCAAAACAAAACCATTTAGTCAGAAAGATAATGGCGGCGATCTGGTGGAGAGTGCTTTCCTGATGCAGGGTCTATTAATTGCTCGTGAGTATTTTAAAGATGGCAATGAGAATGAAAAGTTACTTGCTGAAAAGATCGACAGGCTCTGGCGTGAAATGGAGTGGGACTGGTATCTTAACGGTAAAGATGTGCTTTACTGGCATTGGAGTCCTGATTATAACTGGGAGATGAATTTTCCTCTTGAAGGTTACAATGAGTGCTTGATCACCTATATTCTTGCAGCTTCATCCCCCACTCATCCCATTCCGTCATCTGCATATCATAATGGATGGGCAAGAGGTGGTGCAATTAAGAGCGAAAATGAAGCCTACGGATATCCATTGATCCTGAAACATAATGGTGCTGAAGATTATGGTGGTCCTCTGTTTTGGGCTCACTATTCATATATAGGGCTAAGTCCCAAGGGCTTGAGGGATAAGTATGCCGACTACTGGCTACTCAACAGAAATCAAGCTATGATTAACTATCTGTATTGTGTTCAAAACCCAAATAACTACGATGGTTATGGCGAAAATTGCTGGGGGCTCACAGCAAGCTATACAGTTGACGGATACACTGCACATATGCCATTTATAAATGATAAAGGTGTTATCACTCCAACTGCAGCCCTATCCAGCTTTCCATACACACCTGAGGAATCTATGAGAGCATTGAAACACTTCTATTATGAGATTGGAGACTCTATATGGGGTAAGTATGGTTTTTACGATGCATTTAGTTTGCAGCACGACTGGTTTCCTCAACATTATCTGGCAATTGATCAACTTACTATTGCTCCAATGATTGAGAATTATAGAACAGGATTACTTTGGAATCTTTTTATGAAGGCACCCGAGATTCAGGAGGGAATTAAGAAACTGGGATTCACATATACTCCATGAATATGCATAACTGAAATATTCTATTATTTATTTAATTGTAAATTAATTAACACTAAATCTTGAAAACAATGAGAATATTCATATTTATAATAGCTGCATTAACACTGGCAAGTGTTGTGAGAAGTGATGATAATACAGCATCACGATGGGTTAGTTATAGCAACAACCCTGTTATAGAAGCCAGAGTAGATTCACTTTTGCAATTAATGACTTTAGAGGAGAAAATAGGTCAGATGACACAGTTCTCTGCCAACTGGTCGATAACCGGACCTGTAATGTCGGATGATTTTAAACCTTATCTCGAAAAGGGGCTGATTGGAAGTATTTTCAATGCCACATCTGTTGAGGGAATCAGATCATTTCAGAAGTATGCGGTTGATTCTACGCGTCTGGGTATTCCTATTCTTTTTGGTCAGGATGTTATACATGGTTATAAAACTATATTCCCGATGCCTCTTGCCGAAGCTTGTTCATGGGACCTGGAGCTGATAAGGAGAAGTGCCGAAATTGCTGCCATAGAAGCATCATCTGATGGGATCAACTGGACCTTTGCTCCTATGGTAGACATAAGCAGAGATGCTCGTTGGGGAAGGGTGATGGAAGGAGCAGGTGAAGACCCCTACTTAGGGAGTAAGATTGCAAAAGCGAGAGTGGCAGGATTTCAGGGAAGTGATGATGGAAGCAGAATTGGTGATCTAAATACTATTTTGGCAACCGCCAAACATATGGCAGCTTATGGTGCAGCAGAAGCTGGCAGAGATTATAATACTGCTGAATTATCAGAACATACCTTGAGAAATGTATACCTGCCCACGTATCAGGCAGCTGTAAAAGCAGGAGTAGCTACAATTATGACCTCATTCAATGAAATAAATGGAGTTCCGGCAACTGCTGACAGATGGCTGCTTACCGATCTGCTTAGGGATGAATGGGGTTTCAGGGGGTTTGTTGTAACCGACTATACCAGTATCAATGAATTGGTACCCCATGGTGTTGCAAATGATGAAAAACATGCCGCAGAGCTCGCTTTAAATGCAGGTGTTGATATGGATATGACGGGTGCTACTTTTATTAAATACTTATCTCAATCTGTAGAAGATGGCAATGTTAGAATAGAAGATATTGATAATGCAGCACGACGAATTATTGAGATGAAGTTTCTTCTTGGTCTTTTTGATGATCCATACAGATATTTGAATGAAGAAAGAGCGAAACAGAATACTATGACTCCTGAATTTATGGCGACAGCACGTAGGGCTGTTGCATCTTCTGTTGTACTATTAAAGAATGACAATGATCTGCTGCCAATCCTCAAAGAGAGTGGTAAGACAATTGCATTGATAGGTCCCATGATAAAAGATTCCATAAACCTCAACGGAGAGTGGGCCGGTCTGGGTGATCGTAACCAGAGTTTATCTATATTCAATGGATTGAACGAAAAATATAAAAACTCATCTGTAAATTTTATCTATTCCGAAGGCAGCTCAATTACTGAAACTACTCCTTCAAAAATTGATGAGGCAGTCGCAACTGCAAATAAGGCAGATATAATAATTGCTGCTGTTGGAGAAAGTTTTCATTGGTCGGGTGAAGCAGCAGTACGAACCGATATTCGTCTGCCTGAACCTCAGCGTGAATTGCTTAGAGCATTAAAAGAAACAGGGAGACCAATCGTTATTATAATATTGAGCGGACGCCCGTTAGACCTATCTTTCGAAAACGAAAATATGGATGCTATCCTGCAGGCATGGTTCCCCGGCACACAGGCTGGTCATGGAATTGCAGATGTTATTGCAGGTGATTATAATCCTTCGGGGCGACTTGTCATGTCGTTCCCAAGAAATGTGGGTCAGATCCCGATCTATTATAATCAAAAGAATACCGGTCGCCCCGTTGACCTATCAGATGAGAAAGTAGATTACAGATCAAGTTATATCGACTCCTCCATCACCCCACTCTACCCGTTTGGATATGGTTTAAGCTACACAACTTTTGAAATAGGTGATGTTAAACTCAACAAATCAAGAATGCAGGCCACGAATGACAGTATTGAAGTTACAGCTATGATTCGTAACACTGGAAACAGAAACGGAGAATTGGTTGCACAACTTTATATACGTGACCTGGTGGGGAGTACCACCCGCCCCATAAAAGAGCTGAAGGGGTTCAAAAAAGTTGCACTGAATGCAGGTGAAACTAAAGAGATCAGTTTTATTCTCACATCGGAAGATCTTGCTTTCTATGGCATCGATATGAAAAAGAGAACAGAGCCGGGTAAATTCAAACTTTGGGTATCTCAGAATTCAATGGATATTTCAAATGAGGCAGAGTTCTCTGTCGAATAGAAAATAAATCTTTTTCAATTTTAATATCAACTTCAATCTGAAGACACATGAAAAAAAATCTATTTATCGGTGCTTTAACATTAACAGCAGCACCCATTTTCGCACAACAGGCAGTACAGCGCCCTAATATTATCTTTATAATGAGCGATGATCATGCATCTCAGGCAATTAGTGCTTATGGTCACCCACTTTCTAAACTTGCACCAACTCCAAATATCGACAGAATAGCTAAAAATGGTGCTCAGTTTTGGAATAACTATTGCGCCAACTCCCTTTCAGGTCCCAGCAGAGCAAGCATACTAACCGGCAAACATAGTCATAAGAATGGGTACTTGGCAAACTGGAATAAAGAATTCGACGGATCGCAACAAACATTACCTAAGATATTACAAGAGAACGGTTATGAAACTGCAATTATTGGAAAGTGGCATTTAATATCGGAACCTACAGGTTTCGACCATTGGATGATTCTCGATGGACAGGGAGATTATAATAACCCTGATTTTATAACTGATAATGATACTGTTCAGTATTTTGGATATGTAACTGATCTTATAACTACCTTCACCAAGCAATGGCTACAAACACGTGATCGGGACAGGCCATTTTTCCTAATGATGCATCATAAAGCTCCGCACCGAAATTGGGTGCCCGCCGAGAGACACTATAATCTCTATGAAGAGACTGAATTTCCTGTACCTGAAAATTATTTTGATGAATATGAGGGTCGTTTTGCAGCTAAAAATCAGGAGATGAATATCTACAGAGACATGTATGAAGGGCATGACTTGAAAATGGTGACTGGTATTGATAGCGACACTTTGCTTTTTGATCCCTGGCCGGATGCTTTTATCAACACACTTACTCCTTATGAAAAAAAACGTTTTTTTGAGGCATACAGATCAAGGAATAATGATTATTATAATACAGATCTAACTGAGAAAGAGATTGCATTGTGGAAGTTGCAAAGATATTTGCAGGATTATCTTGCCACTATTAAGTCAGTTGATGAGAGTGTGGGTCAGATCCTTGATTTTCTGGAACAAAGTGGATTAGATGAAAACACTATTGTTATTTACACCTCGGATCAGGGATTTTATACTGGCGAACATGGTTGGTTTGATAAAAGGTTTATGTATGAAGAGTCTTTTCAGATGCCGATGGTTATGCAATTTAAAGGAGAAATAAAACCAGGAACACAAGTGCATGGGCTAACTCAGAATATTGACTTTGCACCTACCTTCCTCGATTTCTGTGGTATAAAGATTCCCGAAGATATGCAGGGTGAATCATTCAGGGAAATGGTTGTTAGTGGATCTACTCCTGAAGATTGGCGACAATCTTTGTATTACCACTATTATGAATATCCAGGTATCCATAGTGTAAGAGCTCACTATGGAGTTAAAACCGATAGATATAAACTTATTTATTTCTATGATGAAGATATCTGGGAGTTATTTGACCTGGAAAATGATCCAACAGAAATGAAAAATATATTTGGAGAAGAAGGTAAAGAGAATATTACGGAAGAGTTAAAAAAAGAACTATCCAGACTTCAAAAATTATATGAAGTTCCGGGTATATAATTGATAGTAAATACAAACCGGACAGTAACATAAATATCATTTAAGACATACAAGATTGTTATCTTGCTTTTATATAAAAGAAGATGGTAAGAAGAAGGTAAAAAGATGATAAGAATTTGGTAAGAGTTAAGCATGTCAAAATGAAAATTTAAAAAAAGTATGAAATGAAGAATAAAGGTCTGTTTTTTTTATTGGCAGGATTAATACTCTCATATTCCTGTAACAACAGAGAACAGGTTCAGGAAAGTTCTCTTCAGGTGAAAGGGAATACAACATACTGTAATCCTATCGACATAGATTATACCTATATGTCTCATTATCGTGCAGACAGAGATGTTTCATACAGATCGGGTGCAGATCCTGCTGTTATCAATTTCAAAGGCAAATACTATATGTTTGTTACACGGTCCCATGGTTATTGGGTATCGGAAGATATGGGTGAGTGGCGTTTTATAAGACCGCAAAGCTGGTACTTCAGCGGATCTAATGCTCCGGCAGCAGCAGTAATAGGTGATAAGATAATTGCTTATGGCGATCCTTCGGGATATGGACCTGTAATAGAGACAAATAACCCAGAGTTAGGAGATTGGAAAACTAACTACGCTGTTATAAATCCCCCGGGAGGGATTCAGGACCCGGATCTGTTTGTTGACACAGACGGGAGAGTCTATCTTTATGAGGAGTCTTCAAACCTTTGGCCAATACGTGGTGTTGAGTTGGACCCTGAAAATTACTATATCCCTATTGGGGATCAAGTGGATCTTTTTAATCTTGATCCTGAGAATCATGGGTGGGAACGATTTGGACAAGATCATAATTCGGATATTGCACCTTTTATTGAAGGTCCTTGGATGGTAAAACATGGAACTACTTACTATCTATTGTATGGCGCTCCGGGTACGCAATGGAATGTATATGCAGACGGTGTTTATACCTCGGATAATCCTCTTGGTCCTTTTACCTATGCACCATATAATCCTGTTGCTTATAAACCGGGAGGATTTCTGAAAGGTGCCGGTCACGGCAGTGTAGTGGTTGACAATAATAATAACTACTGGCATTTTTCAACTATGGCAATCTCTGTAAATTATAAGTTCGAAAGAAGAATAGGTATGTACCCTGCAGGATTTGAGGAAAACGGCCAGATGTTTATAAATACTGCTTATGGTGATTATCCTCACTATCTGCCTGATGTAATGGTTGATGATCACAAGCATCGATTCACCGGCTGGATGCTTTTATCCAAGGATAAGCCGGTGAAAAGCAATTCTGTTATAAGCGGTGTAAAACGAAATGTGGCTGATGAAGAGGAAGAGGGATATATGTTGGGACAGGAGTTACCCGACTACTCAATAGAGATGATTAATGATGAGAATATACGCACAATATGGGTAGCTGAGAACAACAGTGATTCTCTTTGGTTTGAGATGGATCTTGAGAGAATTATGACAATCAACGCTTTTCAGGTTAACTATCAGGACTTTAATTCAAATATCTTTGGTAAACCTGACACTCTTAGACAGCAGTTTATTATTGAAACCTCAGAAGATGGTGTTAAATGGAATATTGCGGTTGATTTTTCTGAAAACAGTAAGGATAAACCTCATGCATATATAGAGCTGGAGAGACCAATTCAGGCACGATATATTAAATTTTCTAACATATATTTCCCAAACAAATACCTTACAATTGGTGAGTTCAGGGTATTTGGAAATGGTAATGGCGAAACTCCTGAAACACCTGATAACTTTAAAGCTGTGAGACAGAGTGATGCTAGAAATGCAGATCTGTCGTGGAATTCAGTGAATAATGCAATGGGATATGTTCTCTACTGGGGAATTGAAAAGGACAAGCTTAACAACACTGTTATGATTTATGATGATAATAGTTATGAGGTAAGATCACTGAATAGAGGGCAGAGTTACTATTTTACTGTTGAAGCTTTTAATGAAAATGGTATTTCACCAAAAACAGAGATACTGTTTATTGAGTAATTTCTATTATTTTATAGAGTAAAGAACATTCAGCTCATTATTTCGTTTTACCGATGTTATAACTATTTTTGCAGCTATAATTCAACTCGGTATGAGCGAAACTAATAATTTGATGGAGACACTGGGAATTACATTCACACATCTGTCCAGTGGAAAAGTAGAGGCTGTTATGCCCGTCACTAAAAGTGTATGTCAGCCATTTGGTATATTGCATGGAGGTGCAACTATTGCACTGGCAGAATCTGTTGCAGGCCAGGGTTCACTTTTTTTATGCACTCAGGATGAAAAGCCTGCAGGTACACAGGTGAGCTGTAATCATTTATCTGCAGTAAAAGAGGGAGATACTGTTCATGCCACCGGAACAATATTACATTTAGGCAAAACTACCCATTTATGGAATATAGATATTACCACTTCGGGTGGTAGATTAGTTTCATCTGTAAGGGTTTTAAACACCATACTAAAATAAAATGACCTTAAAGAACAGTTACCAAAAATTAGATTCACTTATAGAAAACGATGCCTGTTTTGCAATTTACAGGCTGCCTAACGAGTCATCGCCAAAGTTTGTAATGCAGAATAATGGTGAGATAAAACATTTCTATGATATAGAAGAGTTAGAAGAAAACAGAGGGTTTGTTATAGCTCCTTACAAGATAAAAAAAGAAACACCTGTTCTTATTATAAGACCTGATTGTACTAACTTAAATGATGCGGTAATTCCCGACAGACAAAATCCTGGAGTCGGATCAGAAAGATTCAAGCTTGACAACATTAACAGAAACGATTATAACAGACTGTTCGACCTGTTTTATATGCCATTGAAAGATGGGACTTTAAAAAAGGTGGTACTATCTCGTAGTAAGTCATTTGCCAGAAACAGAAACTTTTCTCCCGGAGCAAGTTTTTACAAGGCAATGGAAAAATATAAAAATTCCTACGTGTTTCTTTTCCACACTCCGATAAGCGGAACATGGCTGGGAAGTACACCGGAGATTCTGCTCTCAGGCAGGGGTAACTCATGGCATACTGTAGCACTTGCAGGAACTCAGTATCAGGTAAAAGAAAAAATATCGTGGGATGATAAAAACCTGAGAGAGCAGCATCTGGTAACATCATATCTTCTGAATCAGCTTTCATCCTTTAATATAAAACCCGAGATAAATGGTCCATATACCACAAAAGCTGCTAATCTTGCGCATTTGAAAACCGACCTTGATTTTACTTTACCTGAGAATGTTGGTCTGGGGAAGCTTATAAAATCACTTCATCCAACACCTGCAGTTTCAGGGTTGCCCAAAGAGGAGGCATTCGGATATATTGACATGTATGAAGGATATGATCGCCGATATTACACCGGATTTATAGGGATGATGAACAAAAGCTCTGATACAAACTTATATGTAAACCTAAGATGCATGGAAATAGGGAAAAGTTTGCTTACTTTGTTTGCCGGAAGTGGATTAGTTACCTCCTCAAACAGCAGAGATGAGTGGAAGGAGACGGAGCAAAAACTTAAAACAATGGCTAGTATTTGTTAATTAAGGCTTACAGATGTATTCAGATAAAAAAAGTGTTTTGGAACTTGTTGCTTTATTAAAAGCACACGATATAACTCAGGTAGTGCTGTCTCCCGGTTCAAGAAACTCTCCACTAATTCATTCATTTGCAAATGATGCTGACTTTACTTGCTATAGCATTGTAGATGAACGTAGTGCCGGTTTTTTTGCACTGGGAATTATACAGGCTACAGGCAAACCAGCAGCTGTTTGCTGCACTTCTGGCACTGCTACTCTTAACCTGGCTCCTGCTGTAGCTGAAGCATATTATCAGGAGCTGCCTCTGCTTGTATTGAGTGCTGACAGGCCTCAGGAGTGGATAGGTCAGATGGATGGGCAGACAATACCTCAGATCGCTGTTTTTGGAAAATTGGTAAATTGTTCTGTGCAGCTGCCTGTTGTAAGAAACAGTAGTGACTTATGGTATTGCAACAGGTTGATTAATGAAGCTATTTTAAATCTGGATAACAGAAGAAAGGGTCCTTCACACATCAATATTCAGTTAGAAGAGCCACTATTTAATTTTAATGTAGAATCACTTCCGGATACAAGGGTGATTCGCAAGTCTTCTCAGGAGTTCAAAATATCAGATCAGGATAATTACAGAGAACGATTTTTGAGCTTTGACAAAAAGATGATAATTGTTGGACAGCTTCCTCCTGACAACAATATTTCGGGCATTCTTAATGAATTAAGCTCTGAGTATAATGTGGTTGTACTGTCAGATCATCTCTCAAATATTTCTGACAGGGAAAACAGAGCTTATGAAGTGTTGTTAAGGACATCTACTGAGCAGGAAATGCTTGATTTATCACCTGAACTTCTGATTACAATTGGAGGACATACGGTTTCCAAGAGATTGAAAAATTTTATTCGCAAAGCTAAGGTTATTGAGCATTGGCACATATCACCATCTGGAGAGGTTATAGACACATATATGAGTGTCACAGATGTTATTACAAGTGATAATGAAACATTCTTAAGACATATTTCAGGGGGAACAGATGCCTCATCAATATCCCCGGCATATAAGAATTTATGGAAAGATAGATGTTCTGTTTTTTCAGAACCGGATGCTGAATATTCAGATCTGTATGCAACAGGATTACTTCTGAACTCGCTGCCTGAAAATGTATCACTGCAGCTTGCAAACAGTCACTCCGTCTATCTGGCTCAACTATTTAATCTGCCTGCAGGTACTAAATGTTTCAGCAATCGTGGCACAAATGGAATTGAAGGTTCACTGTCAACAGCTGTTGGATATTCTGCAGCAGTTAACAGTATGACAGTATTGCTTACGGGTGACTTAAGCTTCTTTTATGATATTAATGGGATATGGAATCGTTATATATCTCCCAATTTAAGAATTATGATAAATAATAATGGTGGGGGTGGAATATTTGACACTCTGCCCGGATTAAATAATTCAGAAGCTTTAAATGATTATATTACTGCGGCCCACAACACATCTGTGAAAAGCTGGGCAGAGCAGCAAGGTTTTATATATTTATCAGCAAATAACTCAGATGAGTTACAAAAACAGATTTTAAAACTACTTGCTCCTGAGAGTAAATCTCCTGTAATTCTGGAGGTTTTTACTACTATTGAGAAGAACAGTTTAGAGATAAAATCATATTATCAACAACAGGAAAACAGTAAATTATGACAACAAGGAATTGGACAAAAATAAAGGAATATGAAGATATTCTGTTTGACTTTTACAACGGTATTGCCCGTATAACTATTAACCGTCCCAGATACCGTAATGCTTTTACTCCAACAACTACAGGGGAAATGAGTGATGCACTTCGCATTTGCCGCGAAATGGAAGAGGTTAGTGTTGTTGTTCTAACAGGTGCGGGCGACAAAGCATTTTGCTCCGGTGGGGATCAGAATGTGAAAGGCAAGGGAGGATATATTGGTAAAGATGGCGTTCCTCGCTTAAATGTTCTGGATGTTCAGAAACAGATAAGATCCATACCTAAACCGGTAATTGCAATGGTAAATGGATATGCAATTGGAGGAGGACATGTCTTGCATGTTGTATGTGATCTTACAATCGCTTCAGAAAATGCAATATTTGGTCAGACCGGCCCCAGAGTTGGAAGTTTCGATGCAGGTTTCGGATCATCCTATCTGGCACGTATTGTAGGTCAGAAGAAAGCCAGGGAAATTTGGTTCCTCTGTCGCCAGTACTCTGCACAGGAAGCCCTTGACATGGGTCTGGTAAACAAAGTTGTTCCTTTTGACAAACTTGAAGATGAGGTTGTTGAGTGGGCTGAAGCAATGATGAAGCACAGTCCCCTTGCACTACGTATGATAAAAGCAGGATTGAATGCAGAATTGGACGGACAAGCAGGAATTCAGGAACTAGCAGGTGATGCAACTATGCTCTATTACCTTACCGAAGAGGCTCAGGAAGGGAAACAGGCCTTTTTGGAGAAACGTGATCCTGATTTTAAGAAATTCCCTAAACTACCCTGATCAATAGTTATAATACTGTATGTAAATCAGTAATGTTTAAAATAGAAATTGTACCATATACATTAAAGTTTAAAAACCCTGCCGGCACTTCGCGTGGGGTTTATATTGATCATAAGGTATGGTACATTATTTTTAAAAACTGTAACAACCCATCACACATTGGTATAGGTGAATGTGCTCCACTACCCGATTTAAGCTGCGATTACAGTGATGAGTATGAAGAGCAGCTGAAATCGTTTTGCAAGACAGTTGAAGAAAAACAGTTAGTCGACTCAGCCAGCCTTAAAAACTACCCCTCCATTCTTTTTGGTCTGGAAACAGCTATGCGTCATTATCAGCAGCAATCATGGCAGCTCTGGGATACACGTTTCAGCAGAGGAGAAGAGGGAATAAAAATAAATGGTCTAATCTGGATGGGTGACTTCTCTGAGATGAAGAGCAGAATAGAAGCTGCTTTAGAAAAAGGATTCAGATGTATAAAACTGAAAATAGGAGCTATTGATTTCAATAAGGAGATTGAGTTGTTAAAGTATATACGTCAACAATTCACCCCTGAAGAACTGGAACTTAGAGTTGATGCAAACGGAGGATTCAGTTATCATGATGTATTAGTCAAGTTAAATCAACTCGCCGAATTGAATATTCATTCAATTGAACAGCCTATAAAGGCAGGACTTCAGAAAGATATGTCTTACCTGTGCCGGAATTCTTTAATCCCTATTGCATTGGACGAAGAGCTAATTGGAATAAACAGCTATGTGGAGAAAAAGAGCTTACTTACCACTATCAATCCGCAATATATTATCCTTAAACCCTCTCTGCATGGAGGCATAAGCGGTTGTGAAGAGTGGATTTCCATTGCTGAAGAGCTTGGAATAGGTTATTGGATAACTTCAGCATTGGAATCAAATATCGGACTTAATTCAATATCTCAATGGTGCTCAACACTCAACATCAGCATACCACAAGGATTGGGGACAGGATCTTTATACTTGAACAATACACCTTTGCCATTAGAAATTAAGGGAGAATATTTATGGTTTGATCCGGAAGGAAGTTTCCCCGGAATAAATAAAATTATAAATGGATAAGATTAAGATCTCAGGGAAGATTTTTTACAGGGAAGATTTCATGGGAGCAGAGATGCCACTCTACTTTAAAAGCTCAGGTTTCCTTGAGCAGATATACACTTTCCTGAATGAGTGGTTTTCTTTGGATAATAGAATAAAGCTTTTTACTTCAGGATCAACAGGAAAACCCAAAGAGATCATAGTAGACAAACAAAAAATGATTGAAAGTGCTGCTATGACCTGTGAATACTTTAAGCTGAAAGAGAATGACAGGGCTCTGCTCTGTCTTTCTACTGAATATATTGCAGGTAAGATGATGCTTGTGCGTGCAATCTACTGCGGTATGGATATATATCCTGTAACACCAAACGGTAACCCTTTGAGAGAGGTATCATCATCATTTGATTTTGCAGCAATGGTTCCTTTACAGGTATATAACTCACTTAATTCTGAGAAAGAGAGAATACGACTAAGTCAGATTAGCAATATAATAATTGGTGGCGGTGCTATTGATAAAGAACTGGAAGAGGATTTAAAGTTACTTCCCAACTCTCTCTTTTCTACTTATGGCATGACAGAAACATTATCACACATTGCTATTAGAAAGATAAATGGAGAGGGTGCATCAGATTTCTACACCCCACTTTCGGGAGTGAATCTGAAGTTGTCCGACAACAGTACACTTATTATTGATGCACCAAAAATATCTGATGCTCCTATTGTAACTAATGACATTGTTGAACTTCGGGATGACGCCACCTTCAGGGTTATAGGCAGAGTTGACAATATAATCAACACTGGCGGGATAAAGGTTCAGGCTGAAGAGGTTGAAGATACCCTTCAACCGTATCTAAAAGGTAACTATGCAATCAGTTCTGTACCTCACACTAAATTAGGTGAAGCAGTTGTACTGATTGTTGATAATATTGATGATAAATATCAGGCAGAAGAGTATGTAAATAAAATACTGCCTCGATATCAGCAGCCTCTGTATATAATCAATGTGGAGTCAATACCTATGACTGGCAATGGCAAGATTGACCGTAAATCGTTGAAAAAACTTGCTGAATTAAATATAGAGCTATAAAATGAACTATTTTCCTTTAATCTTTTTTCTTAGGTTTAAAGGATCGGGGACTCTTGCCTGAATCAGATCTGGAGCTTCTGCCAGAAAAGGAGCCTCTTTTTTCTCCATTACTCTTTCCGGGTTTGTCTTTACTCCTGGCATCAAATGAACGGCCTCCCTCTCCGGGTCTGCCTGTTTTGTTTTCCCTTTTTGGTCTATCCTCTCTCCAGGGCCTATTTTCTCTTACGGATTTATCCTCTCTTCCGTGACTGCCTTCTCTTCTATGACTGCTGAAGTCGGTTCTGCCTTGCTCATCCTCCCCCTTTTCAGAGCGTCTTGAACGACGATATCCCTCTCTTGAGTTTCGCTCATTATGATAGTTGTCTTTTTTACCTTGTCTGGAATGATCTCTTTTTTCCTTTGGGAGCTCTTTTCGCTTTCCTGAGAATATTTCATACTCCCGCATTTCACATTCCAGTGGTCCGTTGTATAGAAAAAAGCGCCTGGAATGCTTTAATCCGACTGCATCGAACGACTCTTTACGATAACTGAGAATATATGCCCTGTAGCCTGCAAAAACATGTTTGAATCGTTCACCTATCATTGAGTAAAGTTCATCCAGCTCATCCACTTTTATACGCTCGCCATATGGAGGGTTCGTTATTATAATTCCTGTTTCTGCAGGAGCTTCGGTATATTGCTGTAAAGGCCTAACACTTAATTCGATATAATTCTTGAGACCAGCATTCCTTATATTCTTCTCTGCAATTGAAATCGCTTTAGATGAGATATCAGATCCAATAATAGGATATTTCATCTCTCTGTTGCCGGAATCATCATTATATATCTCACTAAAAAGATCTTTATCAAAGTCGCTCCATTTCTCAAATGCAAAACTTGGACGGTGAATTCCGGGAGGAATACCCAAAGCAATCATTGCCGCCTCAATTAAAATTGTACCAGATCCACACATTGGGTCGATGAATGCACTTTCACCTCTCCAGCCGGATTTAAGAATCATTCCGGCTGCAAGCACCTCGCTTAGGGGCGCCTCAGTCTGTGCGATTCGATAACCACGTTTATGCAGAGATTCTCCGGAGCTATCCAGTGAAAGTGTACATTTGTTATGTGATACATGTATATTCAACATAACATCCGGGTTTGTCAAACTCACTGAAGGCCGCTTTTCATATCTCTCTATGAACCAGTCGGCTATAGCATCCTTTACCCTGTATGCTACAAACTTTGAATGATTAAAGATATGAGAAAAGACCACTGCATCAATTGAGAAAGTAGAGTTGAGTGAGAGGTAATTTTCCCAGTTAAGCTGTTTAATTGCTTCATACACCTCATCAGCTGTTTCTGCCTTAAACTCATATATAGGTTTCAATATACGCAGTGCTGTACGGCAATGCAGATTAGCCTTGTACATCAAGGCATTATCACCTGTAAATGACACCATGCGAGTACCTATCACTACGTTATCTGCACCTAACCCGATCAACTCTTCAGCCAATACATCTTCAAGCTCTGCCAAAGTTTTGGCTATCATGGGAAATTGTTCGTTCTCTACCATCTGATTTATTTCATTCTATAATAATACTCTGCTATTTGTCATCTAACAGATTTCTGCGATGCAAAGATATAATTAATAATTATAGCTTTACTTTAATTTTTCTGACTTTTGACTCATTTCCAAAAGCATCTAAGGCAGTTACCACATAGGTGCATCTGCTTTCTCCTCCCTCATATGGCAGTAGTAAGAAATTATCCGGTGTTATATCTACAATATTTTCTGCTCTGTTTATATCTATTTTCTCTTTATCACGGAAGCGATATATCACAAATTTCTGTGCTGTTTCCGGATTTGAACTGTCCCTGTTATGCTCCCAGGTAAGAAAATGCATATCCTCGGTATAAACATTAGAGATTTTACTAACCTTTTTGGGTTTGCCATCATGCATATGAGTATATGCAGGGATTAATGACTTTGAACTATGGATATCATTCTTAAGTATTTCTGCAACACCGGCAAAATTATCAAGAATCTGATAACCATACCAGTAGCAGTTGCCATGAACCATTGGCAATCTCCTTGTTTGATCTATTTTTGTGTTAAGCTCATTTCTGTCGATACTCCTTTTAAGATCCTGACCAATATAGAGATGCTGCCCAAAGTTGTTTATACTCCACCAGTTAAGCAAGGTTGTGTAGTCAGCTGCAGAGTGACCAATTTCCCAATATAACTGAGGCAAATTGTAATCTATCCATCCCTTCTCAACCCATAGTTTTATATCAGCATAAAGATCATCATAGTTTTGCAACCCATTTGTATCACTACCGTTTGGATCATTTCTCTTATTTCGGTAAATTCCAAAAGGACTGATTCCAAAACGGACCCAAGGCTTAGTGCCGGCAATTGTTAGTTTAATCTGCTGAATAAGAAGGTTTACGTTGTTGCGGCGCCAATCGCTCCTCTGGGATGGGGAGAAACCTTGAGAGGCAGCAAACTGCATAAAACTTTTATCATCAGGGAAAGGTTCACCTGCAATAGGATATGGGTAAAAATAGTCATCCATATGAATTGCATCTACATCATAACGTGTAACTATATCTCTAACCACTTCACAAATAAAAGTTCTGTTTTCGGGAAGACCCGGATCAAAAAACAACTGGTTACCATATTGTACAAATCTCTCAGGATATCTGTAAAAAATATGATTATTGGCAAGAGAATTGGTGATGTTTGTCTTTACCCTGTATGGATTAAGCCATGCATGAAGTTCCATACCTCGCTTATGACACTCTTCTATTATAAAGGCAAGTGGATCAAATTCAGGGTCATCAGGAGCTTTACCCTGCTGCCCTGTAAGAAATCTGCTCCACGGTTCAAGATCAGACTTGTAAAAGGCATCTGCTTCGGGACGTATTTGAAATATTACTGCATTAACCCCTGCTTCATCAAGTTTTCTAACCATTTCAGATATATAATGCTTCATAGCAGCACTGTTCATCTGACTATAACGTGATTGCCCCACGGTTTGTATCCATGCTCCCCTAAACTCTCTTTTAGGTGCTGAGTCGGACTGATAAGCAAGTGTACTCTTAGAAGTACCACAGGAAGAAAGAAGGATTGTGATTGCACACAAGCAGACAAATAATAATTTTCTATTCATTACTATTAAGAAAAGATATTAAAAGGTAGTTATTATTTATTATTTCACATTTATCATGGAGTAAAAATAAAATCATCAGATTCCAGCAGTTCCTCAACTATATTACGTTTTGGATACACAACGATTTTATTGTGATTAGGGAAGCGATTCTCTAGTCGTGTTGGCAGACTCTCCAGGACCGGGATATGAGAAATATAACCCTGATGTGCTGAGATAAGAACTATTAAATCATTCTCTTTAATTTCATTTCCGCAAGACATCGGGTTATCCCAATCTGTGAATTGTTTAAAAACAATGTTTCCTGGTTTTTTATGTGATGAGATAACCTTATATGTTTGTGGATCTCCCAAAAGCAATATTGGAATAGAAAGTTCTGTTGAGAGCTTGGTGATCTTTTTAACCCACAATGAAAAGCCATCCTCTTTCTCGGCTAATGGAGGAGACAGAACAACGATCCTTTTATGAGTAATTAAATTTTGTTCCAGATGACAAACAAATAAGTTTTTATCTAAATTCTTAACTATCTGCTCTATTCTCTCCCCAAGCAGTTTGTCCCAGATACCTGCCTTTCCCGGCCATCCAAGAATTACCAGATCGGTCATCGTTTCTTTTGCAATTCTTGCAATTCCATCAGCTGGATTATGATCTATGGTAGTAATAATATCCACGTCCACTTCTGCTGCGGTTGCTGTGGAGATATATACCTGAAGCTGTTTTCTGAAATTGACAATATTTTTTTCAACCTCCTCATTATTCACCATCACCCCAAGGAGGGAGATAGAGTTGACCGATTTTTTATCCTTCAGCAACATAGCTAACTCAACATGGTGACCAATATTTAATGGGTTTGCAATTGGAACAAGTATCTTCTCCTGCGCAAACTCTCCCATTGCAGCAGGTGTTAAAGGTGCATCCTCCTCACTTCTGGCAATTTTCTTTGCTGCTTTTTGAGTAACCAGTGTTGCAATCAGACATGTTATAAGTATTAGTATAATTGTTCCGTTAAGAATATATTCATCCAATATCTCTGCTCTGTAACCAACAAGTATAATTGCAAGGGTTGCGGCTGCGTGTGAACTGCTCAGACCGAATATAATATTTCTCTGAACAGAACTATATTGAAAAGATTTTTGTGTAGCATATGCTGCGACCCATTTGCCGGCTAAAGCTACAATTGTTAGTGTAACAGCAACAATCATGGTCCAAAGTCCATCAAAAACTATAGACATATCCACTAACATACCGACCGAAATAAGGAAAATTGGGATGAAAAGTGCATTCCCAAAGAATTCAATCCTATTCATCAATGCAGATGAGTGTGGAATTAACCTGTTTAATGCCAGTCCGGCTGCAAAAGCACCTATAATAGGTTCAATGCCACCAAGCTCAACAAGAAAACCGGAAGCAAATACAATAAACAGAACGAATATAAAGTTGGAGTATTTCTCTGAATCAGCTCTTTTAAAGAACCACTTCGCTATTTTTGGTACCACCATAAAAATGATAACGGAGAATACTGCAAGTGAAATCAGAAGTCTTATTAGGAATCCAATCTCCAGACCGCCATCACTGTTGGATAAAATGAGGGCCAATATTATTAGTACTGCTGTATCTGTAAGTATAGTACCACCTACTGTTATTGCTACTGCCTGATTACGGGCTACCCCCATTCGGCTTACAATAGGATATGCTACTAATGTATGTGTTGCAAACATACTTGCAGTGAGTAAACTTGCATTTACATCATAGCCAAGAAGGTAGTGACATATTGGGAATCCGATTATTATTGGAAGAATAAATGTGAAAAATCCAAAAGTGAGACTTTTATTCCTGTTCTGGATAAACTCATTAAAATCAAGTTCCAGACCTACAATAAACATGATGTAGAGTAAACCTATAGTAGAAAACAACTCTACACCGGCATTATTATTATCTATCCAGTTTAATCCATAAGGACCAATTATTACTCCTGCAATAATCCAACCTATTATACTGGGAACATTAAAACGTTTAAGTAGTATAGGAGATAAAAGTATTATCAACAAAAGAATAGCAAATATCAAAACCGGATTATCAATCGGGAATTTAAGCTCGTTATGAACAAGAGAAAGTAATTCTACCATTGAAATTGATTTTGGGTTTCTTAGTATAATACTAATACTTTAATTCATCGTAATAGGACAAATTTAGGTAAAATATTTTGATTTATTTGACAGTAGCATCTTTTTTGGAGACTTTAAAGTGATTACCTTTGCAGGTTACGTTTTCGTTTTAAGTCACTATTTTCTAGGTATGAGTAATCACAAACAGATCGAAATAAAAGGGGCACGTGTCAATAATCTCAAGAATATTGATGTGAATATCCCACGCAATAGCTTCACTGTAATAACAGGACTATCAGGTTCTGGTAAATCATCACTAGCATTTGACACTTTATATGCAGAGGGTCAGAGGCGATATGTTGAAAGTCTCTCGGCTTACGCTCGTCAGTTTCTTGGCAGGATGAACAAGCCTGAGGTTGATTATATAAAAGGTATTCCACCGGCAATTGCAATTGAACAGAAGACCACTTCACGAAATCCCCGATCTACCGTAGGAACCTCAACCGAAATATATGAATACCTTAAATTACTATATGCCAGAATTGGTAAAACAATATCACCTGTAACAGGTACAGAGGTAAAAAGACATTATGTACAGGATGTTATAGATAAGATGTATCAGTTCAGGGAGGGCACCCGAATGGCTGTTTTAACCCATATCCAGCTGCGAAACAACCGTGATTTGCGTGAGCAGCTGGAGATATTAATGAAAGAGGGGTTCACTCGCCTGGAAGTTGGTGAACAGTTTTATCGAATTGATGAATTACTGGAACAGAAGCAACTACCACCTAAGGAGGAGATACTTCTTGTGATTGACCGACTCTCATGCTCTTCTGACAAGTCAACCGTTAATCGCCTGTCTGATTCTGTTGAGACTGCATTTCTTGAGGGTAACGGTGAGTGTCTGGTACGTTTCTGGGGAGAAAACGGAATTGAATCTTTTCAGTTTTCAAATAGATTCGAGGCTGATGGTATTACTTTTGAGGAACCAACAGAGATGATGTTCAATTTTAACAGTCCTGCCGGTGCATGTCCAAAATGTGAAGGGTTTGGAAAAATTGTAGGTATTGACGAAAATCTGGTAATTCCTGATAAAAGCTTATCAGTACAGGAAGAGTGTGTAAAATGCTGGAAAGGTGATAAAATGAGTGAATGGAAGAACTATTTTGTAAACAATGCTTACAAGGTTGATTTCCCTATTCACAGGGCATACTATGATCTGAATGATGAAGAAAAAGATATACTTTGGAATGGTCGTCATGAGCATGATATCTATGGTATAAATGATTTCTTTGATATGCTGGAAAAGAATCTGTATAAAATACAGAATCGTGTTATGATGGCTCGATACAGAGGAAAGACAGAATGTAATGTATGTAAGGGCACTCGACTAAAACCGGAGGCACTGTTTGTAAAGGTTGGAGGTAAATCAATTACCGAGCTTGTGTTGATGCCGATAACCGAGCTCAGAGAGTTTTTCTCATCCCTGTCACTTGATGAAACAGATGCTGCTATATCTGAAAGATTACTTACAGAAATAAATAATCGCATTCAGTTTTTATTGAATGTTGGGTTAGGATATCTGACATTAAACAGGTTATCAAACACACTTTCGGGAGGTGAAAGTCAGCGTATCAACCTGGTGTCATCATTAGGAAGTAGTCTTGTTGGCTCATTATATATTTTGGATGAGCCAAGTATCGGACTCCATTCCCGCGATACATATCTTCTTATAAACGTTTTGAAGGATCTGCAAAGACTGGGAAATACAGTTGTTGTAGTTGAACATGATGAAGAAATAATTCGTGCAGCTGACTACATAATAGATATTGGTCCTAAAGCCGGCCGTTTAGGTGGTGAAGTAATATACCAGGGTGAAGTATCTGAGCTTAAAGCGAAAAGCGATAGCTATACAGTTAAATACCTGACAGGGGAAGAACATATAGATATTCCGGATGCAAGACGTAAATGGAATAATTATATTGAGGTTAAGGGAGTGCGTCATAATAATCTCAAGAACATCAATGTGAAGTTCCCATTAAATGCAATGACTGTAGTAACAGGTGTTAGCGGTTCAGGTAAATCCTCACTTGTTAATGATGTGTTTTACAACGCACTGCAGCATCACTATAAGGGTACTGCGCTTGAAAGGGCTGAGTTTAGTGGAATTGGTGGCGACCTGAAATTGGTGAAGTCTGTTGAGTATGTTGATCAGAATCCTCTTGGTAAATCATCTCGTTCCAATCCTGTTACCTACCTCAAAGCTTTTGATGAGATTAGAAAGCTTTATGCATCTATGCCACTGTCTAAACAGATGAATTTTACACCTGCATATTTTTCATTCAATGTTGAGGGTGGCAGATGCGAAGAGTGCAAAGGAGACGGCACCATTACAGTTGAGATGCAATTCATGGCTGATATAAAACTGGAATGTGAAACATGTCATGGAAAGCGTTTTTCGGCCGAGGTACTAGAAGTAGAATATAAAGGTAAATCAATTTATGATATACTCGAGATGACTGTTGATGAGGCAATTGATTTCTTTGGGAATCAAAAAGGTGCTACTGAAAAGAAAATCACTAAAAAAATCCAGCCGCTTCAGGATGTAGGATTAGGATATATTAAATTAGGTCAGTCCTCATCAACCTTATCAGGTGGTGAAAACCAAAGGGTAAAACTTGCGTACTTCCTGGGTGAAGAGAAAGACTACCCTACAGTTTTCATATTTGATGAACCTACAACAGGATTGCATTTTCATGATATCAAGACTCTGCTTAAAGCTTTTAACTCACTATTAGAGAGGGGACATACCGTAATTATAATTGAACATAATATGGATGTTATAAAATGTGCTGATCATATTATTGATATAGGTCCTGAAGGAGGCAACGGCGGTGGATATATTGTGTGTACAGGGACACCTGAACAGATATCTGATTGCAAAGAATCGTATACTGGCAGGTTCCTTAAGGAAAAATTGAAAAATGACAGTTCCTTAATATCCAAAAAAGGATAATTATAACCAATATCACTACAGCAGAATATCTGCCAAACAATATTCTGAATAGTCGTTTGTTACGCTTCTTCCCACCTAAGTGCTCCATATATATGCCCATAAAAACATAGGGTAATGCAAATACCATAAATGCATTATATTTTAATGCAGAAGCTATATTTAAATGCAATAGCTGGTGAATTGCCCTTTGTGTGCCACAACCGGGACACTCATATCCGGTGAGAACAAGAAAAGGACATTTGGGAAATATCGGCTCTGTTTCCGGATTAAGGTTATAAAACAGATAAAGTGCTGCCATTAGTAATAAAACCATGACAGCACCTAAAATTATTTTATATCTTTTACTCACTTATGTAGTAAAGTATATTAAAAATTATATCCACTAGCATTGTTTTCAATGATATCTTCAAGATATGAAGGCATATTTCCTGTTGACATCATTACTATCCACATAATTATTGAAATCAATCCTAATACAAAGGCAATCAGAGTCCATGTTTTAGCGCTCTTTGCACATTTCTCTGCCTCAGTATATTTTTTGTTATAGTAAAGAACATCAACTTTTGCCGCGTACACGATTCCTACAATTCCTAAAACATTACAACAAAAAAGTGTTGCTACAATTGACTGCCACAACCAGTTACTTGGCTTTAATGGGGGTATTTCATCATCCTGATTTAAAGCGTTGGATGTGAAAGGAGGCGGAGGAGGTAATTGAGAATCCTGAACCGGAGGTACACTATTATTATCTTCCATTAGATATATAATTAAATTATTATAAATCAATTAAATCTCCCATACCTGCAAGATTGAAACCCAGAATTCCAAAAAGCAGCAACATTGAAACTGCTAACAAAATCACCCATGCAATAAAAATCCAGAAAGTGATTTTAGTCCATTTTCCGGCTGTGCGTGATGACTCCATAGCTGCAGTATAATCCCCTCTGTTATAGAACGACTCAACCTGAGCAGAATACACTATTGCAATAATTCCTAAAAGACTTAAGAAACTACCACAGAACATAAATGGAAGGATTGTTACAAGTATTGATTCAATCAGCCATGTTTTTGGCATAATATTTCTGTTCTCTTTATCAAATGGTGCATTTCCCCGGGTAACTGGAGCTGCAGGTTGATCGATACTACTTTGCACATCCTCACTATGCTCAAAAATAAATTGCAGTTCACTGACCTCATCTGCTCGTTTCCAGTTTTCCATACCTTGTGTCCAGACAAGCGTCTCTCTCTTGATGTTTTCACTCCTAAGCTCTACGGGAGAGAAGGTACCTCTCTGCTTACCGGTTTCATCTATAAAAAAATAGTGATTCATAATATATAATTTTACTGGTAATCTTCGGGATTTATTTTTAACAAACGGATAATATTACTATCCTCATCCTTATAAACATACTCGATTACAACATTGTTTTTTCTAAAAAACTGCAATTGAGGATTTGTTGAGAACTCTTTTCTTATAGCATCTTTCAAACTATTTGATACTTCCTGAATTAAAGAATCAGGATTTGAAATATTCAGAACTGTATAATTGTAGCTGAAAACATTGTCATCACTAACTGCAGCTCTATCGAAACGAGTATACTGATCTAACATAACAGGTGCAGAAATATTAAGATCTGCAGCCATTTGTGTAAGCTCCCTATTTATTGATTTTTCATCTGATCTGCACTGTATAAGCATAAAAAATATTAAAACCGGGAGTAATATATTGACTGTTTTTTTCATTAGAATATATTAATACACAAAAATAAGAAAGTTTTGACAATATTAAAAGAATGTTTATAAAGAATGGAAAAGATTCAAATATGTTTAATTTGGTTATCTTAATACCTTATTTCATGTAATTTGGCAGAATGTCTCACGACATCCTGCCAAAAATGTTAACCTTAAATCTAATACTATTATGAAAAAACCACGAAGCAAATATAAAAAAGAATTTAAAACAAACCAAATTTTTTCAATAAAAAATCATAAAATATTTTATAATTTGAAATTATATTAATTTTATACTATTGGTAGTCCAATTCCTGTTAATTTATGATACAAATCCAAGGCATAAACATCTGTCATTCCAGAAATATAATCGATAACGGACTGAATTTTGCTATAAAGTGAAGGCGAATCTGTTTCATATTGTTCAGGAATTCTGTCTAAAAGTAATTTAGAGTAGGTGTGATCCGGAGTTAAAATAGCATTAGTAAAAGTTTCCAATAAAAAGCCAATAATTCTGTAACCTGCTAACTCAACATCAAGAACATCTTTTGAACGGTATATTTTTTCAAATGCAAATTCGGAACAGGTTTTATATGCATTCTTGACTCTTTCAGGGAGTTTCTTTATCAGTGATCCCTCAAACTTTCCACTGAGAATTAAATCCTCATTTTCCATAAACACTTTTGTGCACTCTGCAACCAGAAGACCTATTACACTTGCCCGTAAATAGGCTATCTGCTCGTTCAAATCACTAACAAGTGATAAATTACTAAGTCTTTTTTCTCGTCTCTCAGAATCAAAGAAACTAAGCAGCAACTCCTTTGCTTTCTCTGTTGAAACCAGGTTGAGTTTGTGTGCATCCTCAATATCCATAATCTGATAACAGATATCATCAGCAGCTTCAACAAGATATACCAATGGGTATCTTGCAAATTTCAGAGGGTTTGAATTTAGTTTAATTATACCAAGACTATCTGCTATTTGTGCATAATCATGCTCTTCAGATGCAAAAAATCCAAATTTATTTTTTCCTCCGCTCAGTTCAGAAGAATATGGATATTTTACTATGGATGCCAAAGTGGAATATGTCATAACAAATCCACCCTCTCTCCTGCCTCTGAACTTATGCATTAGCAGCCTTATGGAGTTTGCATTTCCTTCAAAACAGGTGAAATCGCTCCATCGGCCTTTTTCATCTTCAACAAGGGATCGAAGTGAGCTACCCTTCCCCTCCAGGAAAAATGTTGAAATGGCTTCTTCTCCCGAATGACCGAATGGGGGATTACCCAGATCGTGAGCAAGACAGGCGGCAGAGACTATTGAGCCAATCTCTTCGAAATGCGCTTTTGAGTCTTGATGTCTCTTACGTAACTCGCGACCCACATTTTCTCCTAAAGATCGCCCTACACTTGAGACTTCCAGACTATGAGTAAGCCTGTTATGAACAAATACACTTCCGGGTAAAGGAAAGACCTGCGTCTTATTCTGCAACCTGCGGAACGGAGAGGAAAATATCAATCTGTCATAGTCACGCTGATACTCCGTGCGCTCATGCTCTTTTAGATTTTTATAGTTTTCCAGCCCGAATCTTTTTACTGATAATAACTGCTCCCAATTCATAGTTGATCAAATTCTTACTCTGACAAAGATAAAATAAAAACGACTCCATAACAATCTATACTCAAATGTAGTTTTGACATTATTTCTCAATAATATCATTCAAAAAAGATTATTTTATCCCTGATAAAGATTAAATTTGTATCTTCTTTAAGGAAAGATTGACAATTACAAACTAATGACAGACATCATCAAACATGAATGTGGTATTGCAGTAATCCGATTACTCAAACCACTGAATTATTACTACAAGAAATATGGCACATGGCAGTATGGACTGGATAAGCTCTATCTGCTTATGGAAAAACAACATAACAGAGGACAGGAAGGAGCCGGTCTGGGTGCTGTAAAACTGGAGTCTACACCAGGAAATGAGTTTATTTACAGAGAAAGGGCTGTTGGCTCCAGTGCAATATCAGAAATATTTTCTAAAGTACATTCTTCTTTCACCGCTTTTAGTCCCGAACAATTAAACGATATTGAGTTCGTTAAAAAATCGGTCCCTTATGCTGCTGAACTTTTTATAGGACATCTGCGCTACAGCACTACAGGGAAAAGTGGTCTGACCTATGTACATCCTCTGTTACGACGCAACAACTGGGCATCAAGAAACCTTGCACTGGCAGGAAACTTCAATATGACAAACGTTGATGAGATGTTTCAGCAACTGCTTGAAGAGGGACAACATCCGCGTGACTACGCAGATACTTTTGTTATGCTGGAGTCAATAGGGCATTATCTGGATAGAGAGGTTCAGTATCAATATGACCATGTTGATAAAAGCAACTTGAATGGTCAGGAAGTGAGTCACATAATAGAAGAAAAACTTGATATCCCTTTCCTGCTAAAAAGAGCTTCTAAAAACTGGGACGGAGGGTATGCTCTTTGTGGACTGATTGGCTGTGGGGATGCCTTTGCATTAAGAGACCCATGGGGTATAAGAAGTGCTTTTTACTATCATGACGATGAAGTGGTGGTTATAGCATCGGAACGCCCCGTTATACAAACCGCATTCAATCTAAAAAAAGATGATGTTAAAGAGTTGCAGCCTGGAGAGGCTATTGTGATTAAACGCAATGGCAATATCAGTCTCAATCAGATCCTGAATAAAAAAGAAAAAATAACTCCTTGTTCTTTCGAGCGAATTTACTTTTCACGTGGTTCAGATTATGATATCTACAGAGAACGAAAGAAGTTGGGAGAACTGCTCGTTCCTGAAATCATTAATGCTATTAATGATGATTTTGACAATACAGTTTTTTCATTTATACCAAACACTGCTGAGGTAGCTTATTATGGTATGCTTGAAGGACTCGAAGATCATTTCAACCATAAAAAAGCAAAATATATTCTTGAAAAAGGAAGCTCCCTGAGTAAAGAGGAGATTGATAGAATTCTCTCAAAAAGAGTAAGATCTGAGAAAGTGGCTATTAAAGATATAAAATTGCGTACTTTTATAGCTCAGGGAACGTCAAGAAATGATCTTGCTGCTCACGTTTATGATATAACTTACGGATCACTCAGACGAGGTGTTGATAATTTGGTAATAATTGATGATAGTATTGTCAGGGGAACAACTCTTAAACAGAGTATTATCAAAATACTTGACAGGCTGGATCCTAAAAAGATAATTATTGTATCTTCATCTCCACAGATCAGATATCCCGACTGCTATGGTATTGATATGTCGCGAATGAGTGAGTTTATTGCTTTTAAAGCAGCAATAGAACTTCTGAAAGAGCGTGGAATGCAACATATAATTGACGAAACTTACGAGAAATCTGTAAAGCAGTTACATAGAAAAAAAGAGGAGATAGTAAATTATGTAAAGGATATTTACGCTCCTTTCACCGATGAGGAGATATCGGCAAAAATTGCTCAGATGCTAACATCAAAGGATATAAAAGCAGAGGTGCAAATAGTTTTCCAAAAGATTGAGGATCTTCACAAAGCTTGCCCAAATAATAAGGGTGACTGGTACTTCTCGGGCGATTACCCTACTCCTGGTGGTAATAGGTTAGTAAACAGTGCTTTTATTAACTATATTAATGGACAGGAGAATAGAACTCACCAGTTTACACTGAATTTCTCAAATAAAGAATAATGATTGAGCGAATTATCATATTAGATAATGTGGATCCAATTGTATTTTTTGGGATTAACAACAGTAATTTGCAATTATTGAAAACATTATACCCAAAACTACGAATGGTAGCCCGAGGGAATGTGATCAAAGTTATTGGCGATGAGGATGAACTTATTGCTTTTGAGGAGAAAATTCATGAGCTGGAGAAGTTCAGTGTGGAAATGAATGTTCTTAAGGAAGAGAATATTATTGATATAGTAAAGGGTAAAGCTCCTTCTGTAATTAATGTTGATAATCTCATAATTCATGGGCTAAACGGAAAACCGATACTTGCTCGTACTGCAAATCAGAAAAAATTGGCAGAAGAGTTTGATGTAAATGATATGGTTTTTGCAATTGGTCCTGCCGGTTCCGGAAAGACATATACTGCAATTGCTCTTGCTGTACGTGCTTTAAAAACCAAACAGGTTAGAAAGATAATTCTTAGCCGACCTGCCGTGGAAGCTGGCGAGAAACTGGGCTTTCTGCCTGGCGATATGAAGGAGAAAATAGATCCATATCTGCAGCCGCTCTATGATGCTCTTGAGGATATGATCCCACCTTTGAAGCTAAAAGAGTATCTGGAAAACAAGATAATACAAATTGCACCACTTGCATTTATGCGTGGACGCACTCTTAACGATGCTGTGATTATTCTGGATGAGGCCCAAAATACAACAAAACCTCAGATAAAAATGTTCTTAACCAGACTGGGACTTAATGGCAAAATGATCATAACGGGTGATATTACTCAGATTGACTTGCCACGTACACAACAGTCAGGGTTAATTCATGCTATGAATATTTTGCGTCATATAAAAGGTATTGCAACTGTTGAGTTCAATAAAAAAGATATAGTCAGGCATAAGCTTGTCCAGAGAATTGTAGAAGCTTATGAAAAAGAGACTGAGTCTGTTAAATCATTTAAGTCACAAGAATCAGAAACCGCTGACGGTGAATAAAAATTAGAAATTGATTAAAAAAAGAAATAATATGAACAGCCTTACAAATACAAATTATAATTTTCCTGGTCAAACTAACCTTTATCACGGAAAAGTACGCGATGTATATAGTATTGGAGATGATATCCTGGTAATGATTGCAACTGATCGTATCTCTGCCTTTGATGTTGTGTTACCTAAAGGAATCCCATATAAGGGGCAGGTTCTCAATCAAATTGCGTCAAAGTTTCTGGATGCCACTTCAGATATTGTACCGAACTGGAAAATTGCATCGCCAGATCCTATGGTAACTATTGGCACTCGTTGTGAGCCATTTAAGGTGGAGATGGTGATTCGTGGATATATCACCGGAAGTGCATGGCGTGATTATAAGAAAGGAGCTCGTTCAATTTGTGGCATACAGCTGCCTGAAGGTCTTCGTGAAAATCAGAGGTTCGAAACACCTATTATTACTCCTACAACAAAGGCTGATGAGGGACATGATGAAAATATCTCCAAAGAAGAAATAATTGCTCAGGGATTGGTTAGTAAGGAGGATTATGAACAGCTCGAGAAATATACTTACGAACTGTTTAAACGTGGAACAGAGATGGCCAAAGAGAAAGGACTTATCTTGGTGGACACAAAATATGAATTCGGAAAAAAAGATGGTAAGATTTATCTGATTGATGAAATTCATACACCTGATTCATCTCGTTACTTTTACAGTGATGGTTATGAAGAAAGATTCCAGAAAGGTGAGGAGCAAAAACAGCTATCCAAGGAGTTTGTTCGCAAATGGCTAATGGAGAATGGATTTCAGGGTCAAGAGGGACAGAAGGTACCCGAGATGAGTGAAGAGTATTGCTTAAGTGTATCAGAGAGATATATTGAGTTATATGAAAAAATAGTTGGTGAGAAATTTATAAAAGCTGATACAAAAGATCTTGAAGCTCGTATTGAAAACAATGTAATCAAATTCTTGGAAAAATGAATTACAAAGTAGAATCAGTAACTCCATATGATTCTGATAAACCAAAAAAGGAGCAGGTGACTCAGATGTTTGATCTTGTGGCACCTAATTATGACAAACTAAACAGAATACTCTCATTAGGAATAGATGATTACTGGAGACGTGAAGCTCTGGGAGTATTAAAAAAATATCCTCACTCTCATATACTGGATATAGCCACCGGAACAGGAGATTTTGCCATTCTAGCAAATAAAATTCTTAAACCTGAAAAGATAACAGCTGTAGATATATCTGTTGGTATGATGGCTGTAGGTGTGGAAAAGGTTAAGGCTAAAGGGTATGAAAATGTAATCTCTTTTGAGAATCAGGATTGTGCAGAAATGACTTTTTCTGATAATACATTTGATGCTGCAATTGCAGCTTTTGGTGTTCGCAACTTTGAAGATATCGATAAAAGTTTCTCGGAGGTGTTGCGGGTATTAAAACCAGGAGGCGTTTTTGTTTTTATTGAACTTACAACACCTGAAAAATCGCCAATGAAGGATCTGCATAAATTTTATACAAACAATGTGGTGCCTCTGTTTTCGGGTCTGTTCACCACTGAGCAAAAGGCTTATGAGTATCTGCCGGCTTCAATCGGTGCTTTTCCTCAGGGCAGAAACATGATGCTTATTCTGAAAAAAAATGGTTTTACTAATATTCGTCTTAGAAGGTTAACACTGGGTATTACAACAATTTATATTGCAGAAAAGTAGGAGTAAATGGATACGTATGGACTGATTGGATTTCCGCTGAAACACTCTTTTTCAGCTGGTTTTTTTACAGAAAAGTTCAGAAAAGAGGGTATTGAAGCGGAATATTTGAATTTTGAGATAGAGGATATTCTTGAAATACGTCGTGTAATTCTGTTTAATCAACATCTGAAGGGTTTGAATGTAACTATCCCTTATAAAGAGAAAGTTATACCATTTCTTAATAATATTTCAGATGAAGCAGAAAAGATTGGTGCTGTAAATGTGATTAAAGTGTTGCGTAAACCGGGAGATATGTATTTCTATGAACTCACTGGCTATAATACAGATTATATTGGCTTCAGAGATTCTCTACTGCCTTTATTAAAACCCGGCATTGATCATAAGGCTCTTATTCTTGGCACTGGTGGTGCATCTAAAGCTGTTTCGCAAGTTCTCACTGATATTGATATTGAATGGTCTTATGTGTCCCGTAGTAGTAAGAACAAAGCCATAAAAGGGAGAGTGATGAGCTATAACGATCTTTCGCAAGAAGTAATGAGTACATACAATATTATTGTTAACGCATCACCTGTTGGCACTTTTCCTGATATCAACTCATGCCCTGACATCCCTTATAAATATCTGACTCCGGGCCATATACTTTATGATCTTGTATATAATCCTGAGGAAACATTGTTCCTGAAGAAAGGAAAAGAGATTGGCGCCTCAATAAAGAATGGACAGGAGATGCTGGAGCTGCAAGCTCTGGCTGCCTGGGAAATTTGGAATTCCTAGAAATCTTATATTCTTTTTATACTCGGTATATATTATCCTTTTAGTTTTATACCTAAATAATAATCAGATTATATTCTGATGATATACAAATAAAAAGAGAAATAGCCCTCCTAAATATCTCATTTAAGAAGGCTATTGTTTATCCTTGGTCTTAAAAAGTAGAGTAAACAGACCAGGTAAAATAAAGAGGTGCGATAGTGTAGTTTGTTCCCTTAATTACCTTTTAGGTTGTGTGTGTATTTCAGCTTTTTAAAATAACAAAACTGTTATATATTTATTGTCTGTTATCTAAGCTGTTGGAAGTTCTTGTTCCATTCGTTCAAGCTGTTCAGTTTCTTTCTGTTCTTTTTCTTTCTTTTTTCCAGAATCATCAAAATATACAACTTTAGTTGTTTGGTCATCCTTCTTTACAAGTGATACCTTCGTAACTTTCTTTTCTGAATTATATTTCAATGCCTGAACATCATATTCCTCAAGCAATGCATTTATTGAAGCTTGAACCTGTTCATTTAAATCCTCTAATTTTACATCTACAAAACCATCATCTTCTAAAGAAATGGTAATGGCTGGTTTTTCTGTTGCATTTGCACTGTTTAAATTTGTCACTGTGAAAACAGCTGCGATTAATGCGAATAATAAAAATACCTTTTTCATAATAATAATACATTAATGAACACTAAATTATTTCTAAACTTATAGACGTCTCTTCGTCTGCTATATTATTATCAATTTTCGTACAAAAGTTTTAGTCGACATTGAAATCAATCGCTAATAAACTGTATAACTGATCATTAAACTTAATCTGCCTAATAAATGGATTAGTGGAAGAGTGTGGAATTTTTGTGGAATATGTGGAATTTGTCCACAATTGTTGTGTGTAAATACACACTTTATTGTTTTTCTTAGTTTCTGTCACTTTAAAATATATGATGTATATTTGAGAAATTATTAAGGCTTGAAATATTGTAGTCGATGAAATCAGAAAAGACTCCTGAACAACGGATTACATTTAAGATTGGACTGATTTTCCTTGTAGTACTCCTTTTTTTTAGTGGTTTATTTGTCTATTCAAGAATGCTAAAGAAGAATATCGATGCTCAAAAGGTGGAGATGGACAATTCTTACAGGATACTGCTTTATAGTAACCATTTAATTGTATCTATACAAAATGCACAAGATATTTTAAACAGGTATCTTGTTTCGCCGCGTAGGGTTTACCAGCAACAGTATGATTCAATTACTCAGGATATTACTGAACAAATTGAGATAATTAAAGGAATTTCTCCTGAGAGTGACCAAAGTGCTTTGCTTGAAGATATAGATTCGCTATTGAATGAGAAAAACTTAATTGTAAAAAGACTGATTGGACAATTCAGATCTCAGAGTCCGCTGATTGAACTTGACAGGAAAATAGAGACAATAGAGCCTGTAATAAAAGATACTGTTATTGTTACAACCAGTAGCGATACTACAATTGTACACCGTGAGCGGAGGGACTTCTGGAGTAGATTGTCTCATCTTTTTAATCCAAAATTCGAACCTGACACAACTATAAATATAACTCATACAGAAAAGGAAGCCAGAGCAGAAACAAGGGTTGATACTTTGATGTATGCCGATTTGAAAGGTATAACAGAGGAGGCTTCAAGAACATATTTGAATCAGATGGAGAGAATTGAAAGGCAGGTTCGTGAGCTGGTACTGGCTGAACAAAGTATTTCACTTAATATTTCTAAACTGATTACACAGTTCTATAATGAGGCTATACAAACGGCTCAGAGGGGAACTGACAGTAGTGAGATGCTGACTCAAAAGATATTCATGTTTGCTATTACGGTTGGGGCAATTTCTATCTTATTAATCCTGATTATTATATTCTTTATTACGGATGATTTAAGAAAAGGTAAGAGAGCGAGAATAGAACTTTCTAAAGAAAAGAAGCTTACTGAAGAGTTGATAGAGAGTCGTCACAAACTACTTTTATCAGTATCACATGATATTAAAACTCCTTTAAGCTCTATCATGGGATACATGGAGATTTGGGACTCTGAGGAAAAACAGGAGGCAAGAAAAAGGCAATTAAAATCAGCACTGAATTCGGGTAGGCATATCTTAAGTATGCTTACAAATCTACTGGAGTTTTCTCGTCTTGAACAGAAAACTGCTTCTCTGCAAAAAAGTACTTTTAATTTAATCGAGCTTGTTCAGGATATTTTGAATATGTTTCGTCCACTTACTGATGACAAAAACATCCAGTTGAATTTTGACAACTGGTTAAATTCTCCATATTATGTTGAAACTGACTATACTATCCTGAAGCAGATTTTGACAAATGTTATCTCCAACGCTGTTAAATATACGTTGAAAGGACGTGTTGATATCGAACTCGTTCAAGAGAAAGAGGGTATGCTTGTCTTCACAATTTCTGATACTGGTGTAGGAATTGATAAAAATGATCTTCAGAAGATCTTCAAACCTTTCTCCAGAACAAATAATCCCTTAAAAGCAGAAGGAAGTGGCTTTGGTTTGTATGTTACCAAGGGATTGACAAATTCATTGAACGGGGATGTAAATATTTCTTCAGAAAAAGGTAAGGGAACTGTTGTATCAATTAAATTGCCATTAAAACATATAACTGATTTTATACCAGAAGATTCCAACAGTGAAATCAACACTTATGTAAATAACAATATTTACAGCAAAATTTTAATTTTCGAGGATGATATATCATTGGGAAATATGATTCGAGAATTTCTTACACAGAAGGGATTTAAGGTAAAACTTTGCAGTAATACTCGTGATATAAAAGGTTTTATTCGATTAGTTTCTTCATTTGATATTGTATTTACTGATATGCAGATGGTAAATGTTACTGGTTCAGAGATACTGAAAGAGATTAGGGAAAGGGATGAAAAAATACCTGTTTGGCTGATGACTGCGAATGATGAATATTCTAAACAGAAGGCAAAAGATGAAGGATTCACAGGTTTTGTTGGTAAACCTATTCAGATGAGCCGACTTCTTAAGGTTCTTTCCGGAGAACCTGGTAAAGAGGAGTCTATTGATAACATTAATGGTAAGGAGAAAATATTATCTGACAATAATTTTAACGGAGAGTCTATAGAAGAGCAGTTTCCGGGACTTGTATCAATGTTTGGCAATGATACTGAATATATTAAAAATGTGCTGTCTGTATTTGTGCAATCGTCATCAGCTGAGACCGAAAACCTTACTCAACTTATAGAGAAAGGTGATTTTAAGGAAGCTCAGAAGATTTGTCATAAAATACATCCTTTTCTGAGTCAGCTTGATGCTGAATATCTATGTACTAATCTCCGTAAAATGGATAAACTTAAAAATGGGGATGAGTCTGAATATCCGAATTGGAAAAAAGAATTGACAGAAACAGTAAAAATGATAGAAGATTTTACTGAAAATGTGAGAAAATACTATTTATAAGTCGATATTATAAAGGTGGATTTTATTATATAATGTTTTCCGGTCAATATTAAGCAATATTGCAGCTTTTGATTTATTCCCATTAGTCTTCTTAAGAGCGGTAATTATTTTTTCTTTTTCATTTTCCGGTTTGGGAAAAAGTGCGATATCGATGTTATTATCTATTTCTTGTACTGATTGTGTGAGAATGGGCAGGTTTTCTAATGTTATTTCATCATTTGAACTAAAAAGCACTGAGCGTCTGATTACATTACGAAGTTCTCTTAAATTGCCGGGCCAGTCATAACGCTCAAGCATTTCCATTGCATCATCAGAGATATACCTGACATTTTTATCAAGCTCTATATTTGCTTCTTCCCTGAAATGCTCGGCATAAAGCTTAATGTCTTCTACACATTCTCGAAGTGAAGGAACCCTAATCATGAATTCATTTAAACGATGATATAGATCTTCTCTGAACTTTCCTTCTGATATTGCTAACTCCAAATTCTCATTTGTAGCTGTTATTATTCTTACATCAACATCAATATCTAAAGAAGTTCCTATGGAACGAATCCTTTTCTCCTGAAGTGATCTTAACATCTGCATTTGTACTCCATATGGCAAATTGCCCACTTCATCCAAAAACAGAGTTCCGCCATTGGCATCTCGGAAAAAACCTGTTTTGTCCTCAATAGCAGAAGTAAATGATCCTTTCTTATGCCCAAATAATTCACTGGGTGCAAGTTCGGTTGACAGACTACCGCAATCAACAGCAACAAAAGGGGCATTTGCTCTTGTACTTCTTTCATGTATCATTCTGGCAACATGCTCTTTGCCTGTACCGCTTTCACCTACAATCATTACTGACATCTGAGTGGGAGCAACCAGATCAATATATGAGTACATCTGTTTTGATAAAGTACTTCTCCCAACTACAATTTTTACTCCAGTTTCGCTAAACCTCTTTCTGGCTTGTGTATCTGTCGACTTTGTATCGGCTGTACTTTTTGTAGCTGTATTCTTGCTATCTCTTACTGATTCAAATGCAGATTTAATTTTTTGTGTTAATAGAGAGGGATTAATAGGTTTTTCTAAAAAATCAAATGCTCCTAGTTTTATTGCAGATACAGCTGTTTGAATTTCACCATATCCGGTCATTATTATAACAGGAATCGATATCTTTTCCTTTTTAAGCCACGACAACAACATAATCCCGTCACCATCAGGCAAACGAAGATCAGACAACACAATATCAAATGTTTCTGATTCTGACAGTTTTTCCTGTGCAGATAACATCCCATTACACAATGTTGCTGTAATACCATTTCTTTCGAACCATTTTAATAACATGGTCCCAAAGGAGCGATCATCTTCTACTATTAATATCTTTCCGTACACTTTGTTGTAAATCTACACCCCAATTATCTTTTCGTAAAGATATAGCAATTTATTTTGAATGGGAAACCTTGGTATATGTGATTAATATTTTTTAGATAAAAACGGAGGATGTAAAACTGTATTGATTGAGTTGTTATTGTTTTATGTTGTATATTTGAAATAAAAGTCAATAGATATATGAACAAACTCGCGAAAGAAGAGTCACAACTTAAGTTTGAGAAAATTCAAAACATATTAGGGAAAGAAAATGCAGATGCTGCCATCATTACATCTTCAGTTAATCAATATTGGTTATGTGGATTTATTTTTGACGGATATCTGTATATTACAAAAGAAAGAGAACCTATTCTCTTCGTTAGACGTCCTTCAGACCTAATTGATGATAGAATAATAACTATCCGTAAACCTGAGCAAATTCCTGACCTGCTGAAGGAAATAGGTTTACTATCTCCAAAAAGGGTTTTTATTGAAGCCGATCAGTTAACTTTTAATGCAGCTAACAGACTACAGGCAGCACTGGAAATGCCTGAACTACTTAATATATCAAATATTATCAGGAAAATCAGATCTATTAAAAGTGTATCAGAACTAAATCAAATGCGTGAATGTGCTGATATTCACAGTGAAGTTTATAAACTTATTCCATCTCTGTACCGCAAAGGGATGAGCGACTTGCAATTGCAAATTGAAATAGAAAGAGAAATGAGACTTCATGGGTCTATTGGAATATTCCGTTCATATGGTGAAAATATGGATATTTTTATGGGCAGTATGCTTGCCGGAAACAATGCACAGTCGGCTTCACCTTATGATTATGCATTAGGGGGGAAAGGTATCTCTCCTTTGCTTCCTTTAGGTGCAAATGGAACTATACTTAAACCTGGTACAACATTAATGGTAGACATGGCTGGTAATTATAAACCCTATATGGATGATATGAGTCGAACCTTTGTCATTGAACATGCTCCTGACATAGCATATAAAGCTCATTCGATTTCAATTGAAATTCATAATGAGGTCAAAAAACAAGCTAAAGCAGGATTACTTTGTTCGGATATCTACTCTATTGCAGAGGATATAGTCAATTCAAACGGTTTACAAAAATATTTTATGGGGACAGTTCAACAAGCTAAGTTTATTGGTCATGGTGTAGGTCTTGAAATAAATGAACCCCCTGTAATTACTCCTCGTTCAAATGAAACTCTCGAATCTGGAATGGCTTTTGCCCTGGAGCCTAAGTTCGTTCTTCCGAACATAGGTGCAGTTGGAATAGAAAACACCTATATTGTTCACCATGATGGTATTGAAAATATTACAAAGTTTGAAGAAGAATTAATAGTATTAAATTGATCCTAGATACTCTACTTTAAGCTTATTTGTAAATAGGTTGCTGTCTGGCAACCTTTTTTCGTATCTATACAAAAAAATCCCGATTGGAAATTCATCCAACCGGGACATTTATAAAGAACGGCGGCTACCTACTCTCCCACAAAATCTGCAGTACCATCGGCGCTATTGGGCTTAACTT
>FZPS01000177.1_pt45 | contig 154223 bp, 122 predicted proteins | sample 1817821 | NCBI WGS metagenome assembly FZPS01 (sample SAMEA104158645, study PRJEB21678) | metagenome | place: Germany | collected 2015-04-21 | reverse complement strand
TCAACACAAGGGCAAAGACCCTGTACTGTGCTCTGAGTGTCGTATGAACCACTCCCACATTTTCCCTGGTGTGCCTACTGACGCGCATAGCTCCGCCCCGACGAGCTGTTCTAGCCGTTCTCACAGAGTCGAGCAAACAAGGCGTAGCTAGTCCACAGACGAAGCATATGCTGTTGTAAACGATCCGGTTGAGACAGCATTACCCGATCTTCTCGATCTGGTCGCTCCATACCTCTACTTCTACACAACGGCGGAGCATCTCCATGAGGAGCCTTACTCGGCCGCTATCTGACATATACCCCTTAAACAAAGCGGTCAGTCCCTTTAGCGGGCCGCTCCGGATAACGACTAAGTCTCCTTCAGAAAAGGGCCTTACTAGATCAATGGCCCCTGCTCCACGACTCCTCGTCTGTAGTTCAGAGACCACTTCATCCGGCACACTTGCCGGAATACCGCCAAAGGTGACTACGCTCTTCACGCCTGGGCAGTAGTTGACCCTTTTCCACTCGCTACTGTTCTGGGATGCATGTACAAACAAGTACCCAGGAAACATCGGTTTGACGACAATATTCTGAGATCTTGAGGACCTTTCCGATGTCACAGACCTTTTTGGCAGAGCGATCTTGGGAAGGAAATACTCTATGCCAAACAAATCATACATCCTGCACACCAAGTCCTCTTGGCGAGGCTTAGTGGCCACTGCATACCATCTTCGCTCCATAATCTCAACACTTTGTTCTTAGGATTATGCAACCGCTGGAACCACTGAAGAAGCATTCAACACTACCCAGACGCAGGTCAAAGCTCTGTAGACCTTTCGAGCTGCTGCTAGTCATACTTCTACAGCAGAGGCGAAAGTCCTCCCGCCTCATATCGGTAATCGATCGCTTGATGAATCCTATTCGACCTTGTTCACCATACTAACTGGAAGCCCGTACTTGGTCAAGAGGAGCTTTATCTGACGCGACGAATACTCCTGACCGGAGGGAAAGCTGTGCAGCACGATCTATATAGGTTTCGCCCTGTTGGCGCACGCAGTGATGAAGTCAAACTTGTCAAAAGGCTCATGAATGCTCAGTCAGTTGACTCCAGGCCGCTGCTTGCGGTAGAGGGACTTTGGGCCTACGAGAGGATCCTGGAGAATCCAGGTTGCCTCAAGGTATTTTTGTTTGACCCGGAGTCTGTATCAAACGAGCACGAGGCACAGATTGTGGAGTTGCTCGCTTCTGCCTCGGAGCGAACCTACACGATCTCAGGCCGAGTCAGCAGGATGCTGACGAACAGGGACAACCCTACAGGTTATTTCTGCGTGTGTGAGCTACCGCCTGTTGACCTCCGCGAGGTCAGCCCTGGAGACAGCAGCCTTGTCGTTGTCTTGGACCAGCTTGACAGCCCCGGCAACATAGGGACGATACTGAGAGTGGCTGAGGGAGCCGGGTGTGATCTCGTCATCTCATGCGACTCCAAGGTCTCACGTTTGCACCCTAAGCTCGCAAAGGCAAGCATGGGCGCTGTTTTCACCGTCCCTACAGTAGAATGCTCCTCTAGCGAGGCGATTGCCTGGCTAAAGGAGCACGGCTATCGCGTAGTTATCTCCGATCCTCACGCAGATTCGTACTACTACCAGATAGACTACACAGGCAATGTAGCTGTCGTACTTGGCAACGAGCATCGCGGGCTGTCGGATGCCTGGCGCAACCATGGATTCACCATGATCTCTATCCCCATGCATGGCAAGTGCGACTCCCTCAATGTCGCAACAGCAGCCGCCGTTGTCATCTACGAGGCAAGCCTGCACAGATCATCTGACGCGTTTAGAAGGTTACGATCTTGCCTGTGTCAGCAGAATCACGAGCTCTGAGGCACGCCTCTGTCACATATAGCGAATCCTCGGCACTGACCATGCACTGCCCGCGGCCTTGGATCTCATCCAGCAAATCGCCAAACAGGGTGCCCGGATCTAGCAGGGCGAGCTCTTGTATACCGCTGCGCGTCTCTGAGATCAGATAGACCTTTCCGGACCTCACCTCTATCACTCCGCTGGTGCCTGCGACGCGCAGTCTGTCGTCGTCGTGGCTTGGAGCTGTGCTTGGCCTCAGGTAGTCGATGTTGACTGCGCCGAGCACTTCATCCTCAAAGGTGAAATGGCATATAGCAGTGACTTCGAGGTCACCGTGCCCCCTGTTGTGCATGGCTGAGTGAGAAGCCATCACTGATACAAACTTCTTGCCGCCAAACCAGTAGAGCCAATCTATCGCATGGCTGCCGACCCACGGGATGGTGCCTCCGTAGATCTCTCTGTTTCTGTAGTGCGGCCCGCGTTCTCCGAGGCGATATGACTTCTGAGCTGTCATCAGCCTGACCTCGCCCACTGCTCCATCCTGCACTGCCTTCCATGCTGTATAAAAATGGCGAGTGTATCTGAGGCCGAGCATGGCTGCAAGTTTCGTCCCGCTCTTATCGAGCGCCTCTCGGACTTCATCAAGGCCTCTCAGGGTCGTGGCTACCGGCTTCTCCACAAAGACATGCATGCCCCTGTTGAGCGCTTTGACTGCTATGTTGGAGTTGAGCGCAAAATAAGTGTTGATCACTGCTACATCTGCTTTTTCTTGATCGAGCATCTCTCTGTAGTCTTTGTACACCTTCGCAGTCTGCCCTATGCTCTCCAGTCTCGTGACTACTGCAGAGATGTCCTCGCCATCACAGCCCGGTGCAACAGCCACTGCTTTCGCGTCAGTCCTGCCCCGGAGCCCATTCAAAGCATAAGGATAATGACCTGCCGAACCGATGAAGCATACTCGCAGCATCTTCGAACACCCCCTTGCCTCTAATCATACAGTATCTGGACGAACGCCAATAACATGCCTATTAGACTTGACAGCTCAAGTCTCCTGCCAGGCTTCACCATATGCCACCGCGATCGATTGATCGACGAGACGCCATAAAGCCCGACGCGGTAGGGTACCCGCCTGTCTAGTGCCACATGAGGCATAGGGGCGTGACCCGGATAAGCAGACGAGCGAGAGAGCACAATACTAGGATGAGCCCGTGAGGCCTTATCATGAGACCCTACCCATCGTGCAACCTTAGCTATGAGAGGAGCAGATAGGAGTATGAAACACTGGAGCGCCTCGGCCTTGAGTGCCATGCTTACGGCCTTCTTGATCCTCTGTTCGTTTGGCGTGCCGGCCTCAGCCCACAAGTACATCGAGGCTCACAAAGGCGCAACCAGGCAAGACCCTATCGAGATCCCAAACCACAGGATTTCGCATGCTGCATACGGAGTGCTGACAGAGGAGGGCCAGACGGACTACTTCCGCTTCACAGCCAAGAAAGGGGATTCGATAGTCGCAGAGATGCTGATCCCTGACATACCACGCATGAAGGAGTTTACGCCGGCTATTTCGCTATACGAACCGGGATCGAGCAGTCCTTCTGTCACCCAGCTTTGGATCGGCGGTGAGCCCGAGAGATTCTACGAGCCGTTCACTCAGACACAGTACCTCAGGCGCCAACGGCTGCGGACCGTTGCTTCAGCTGACGGGGAGTATCTCATTTCTGTCCACAGCCCAAACGGGCAGACCGGGAAGTACGTGCTGACGATTGGAGACGAAGACCGGTTTGGACTAAAGGACGTACTCACCTTCCCCTATGTATGGTGGAAAGTGCGCATGTTCGCAGAGAAAGAGGCATCCACTGCTACCATAGCCTTTGCCGCACTGCTGCTGGTTGCCTACCTGGTATTCAGGGTGGCGCGGCGGATCGCATGAGCCCGATCAGGGTCGCATAGGCTTGCCCAACGTCGAAGCCGTGAGCAGGGAGGCTACAGCGCTATTCATTCTCACCGATTTCACGGATCTCACCGCGCTTCAGCGAGTGATAAAGCTCATCTCTGATTATGTCAGACTTGGTGAGTTCGTCCACCAGGGTCAGTTGAATGCCAAGCCTATAAGCCACTTCACGCAAGATGATCATGGAGTCGGAGGAGTCGAGTTCGATCTCCTTTGGGATAATGCCGTATTGGCCTATGCACTCCAGGGTCGCATCAACAAGGTCCTGCGCGAACTTCCTTGGGCTGGTCAGTTTGGCATTCAAGACTAAGCCTGTAGTGCGGTCTATCCACACGAGTATGATCGGATAAAAAGGCCTGACGTCAGGGCGTTCTTGGATCGGCTCCTGCACCCACTTGGCGCTTATCTCCCACAGAGACTTTGACTTGATGTGTTTGCGCCCGTACCTCTTGATCTTGATATCATCCAGCAGGGCGTTAAACGAATCCGGGATCGGCGGCTCCATGTCGGGGACCCAGTATGCGTCCATAAAATTGTCTGTCCCTTCGCTGCAGGGGACTCTGGTCAGGAGGGCCCAGTCGTCCTTGCGAATCGGGAAGTCGGGATCTTCGAGCAGCTTGTTTGCAACCTCCAGTGACTGCCTCAGCAGGACGGTCATGGTGACAGCCTCGTCTGCAGTGAGATACCATGGCTTGTATCCCGGGAGGACACTGCGGAAATGAGGCCACTGCCGGTCTCCGTGAAACTTGACACCGGCCGCCTTGATGACCGCCAAGTCCTCAGGAGCTAGCGCGCCTCTGTCGCTGAGGAGCATCAGCAGAGTCCTTGGTGAATTGGGCCCAAACAGGCAGATAGGTCCGGAGTCTGAGTCCACAGCGTCCAAGAACGTGGCCAACGCCAAAGAACCCTCGTATGCTGCCAACCCGCAAGGCCCGTCAGACCCCCCAAAGATACTGCAGTACCAGACACTGCCTGAGTGAGGGTCCTCGACGCCAAACAACTGCAGGTCGTCCATCCACTGATAGCACCGAGCGTCTCTAAACGCCACTGCAGCGTCAAAGAGGTCGAGCCACTGGTCGATTGTCGGAGGATCATAGTAAGGGACTGCAGGATCCTGGACTGGGCTCGGTATCACAAATGGCAGGTTGATCGGAGGAGAGTCGCGCACTTCTGAAGCGCTTTCCTTCCACGGCTTGACAACCGGCATCATCGGGTACTTGCTGTCTTCGTCATCTATATCGTCGTCAAGGTGCTCAGGGTCCAATGGGATCGCATGAGAGAGCAGAATAGCTGGGTATGTCTGCTCCGCGTTAAAGTCCTCGTATCTCACTAGGCGCACCACGAAGTGCCACTTGTTGGTGTAGTCGTAAAGGAGCAGCATCTGTTTGCCTGGGGTAAACACCTCAGATACTGAGACGTTATTGACTCCCAAGCCTTCGGTAGCACCGGCGTCTGCAGACAGCTCATACCTCTCCTCTGACTGGTTGTAGCGCCGGATATCGCTGTAAAACCCGTACCCGTGGTCCACATCAAACCCAAAGCTCACAAGGATCATGGATGCCAAGTCTGCCAAGCTCTGATCTGACTCAATAGCAATGATCGCAAACGGCTTGCGGCCATCTATTGACGGTGCGTCCGTGAGCTTTACCCTAACAACGGCGACACTGTCGCTATGGTTTTTGACATTGCCTTTCATATCCCAACCTCCAGACTGCATCTTCTGATCCGCGCTGTATCAATCTCCGCTGAGCTATATCGATCTCCGCTGACAGCTGCCAACCGCTGCGGCAGCCTGACTTCCCCAGGGCTACGCAACAGGTCCCAACCTCGGGCCTAAAGCTTCACCCTGTAAACGGCTTTGCCTGTAAACATCGGCGTGAAACAGCTCGAATCGTGTTCGCGTCTAAACTCCACTGCTCCGGTCAGGGAGAGAGTCCTCGACGACCTCTCTGATGGAAGCGCAACTGTACTTGAGATCGTGCCGATCACTGCCCTGTACCCCTCAAGGCTGTACGACAGCCCGCTCGCACCTGGAGTGCCGGGAGGCCCGCCTGTGCAGGATCGGATCACCCGTGAGTAACTCTTCAAGTCCAACGCCATACCAACAGCTGTCCAGGGTTCTATCGGAATACAGTCCCATTTGGCTGTCAGCTGTTGTGTCAGTGTGGAGTATGAGGTGAACCTAAGGTTCATCTCATCCAGACGAGTCGTGTAAGTATCCTGATGCCTAGCAGAGAAAGTCCATCTGCCCAGGAACGTCGAGATGCCAAAAGACGCGCTTGCAACCCACTGGGTCTGAGCCTTCTCAAACCAGCCCCTGCCTCCGGGATAACCCGGCAGTGAAGCGGACTCGCCGTCCTTGTACTGCACAGATGCAGACGCTCTACAAGGATCATAGTCCCACAGGTAATCAACAGCTATCAACGTCCTCGCTGAAAACTCTCTGCCCCTCCCGTCCTTTGCATTGGCGAAATCACGAGTGCCCACTGAGACTGCAAGGTCTACCGGCGCATAGTCAGGCGTGCCGACCTCCACAGATCTGACCGTAAGCAACTCCTCAGGCAGGCCCAGGTAGCTGACTGGATCGCGGCGCTCGTTTGACCAAGACATGCGTAGTTCAAATGGATACCGCTGTGAGAGGGATAGTTGCCTTCGCCTAAACCCGTGGTATCGCTCACCCCTGCCTGAGACAAATCCAGAAAAACCAAGGGGTACTCTCGCAACTTCGAGACTTGTCGTGCCGAGAGCCGTCTCCGCTCTCAGCTTGAGCTGATAGGCAAATCTCTCTGCCGTCTCATCTCCTCCAACCCTCGTAGAGGTCTGCACAGTGCCGTAGTTAGAAGGCAGCTGGTGCAGAGTGCAAAGGAGGAGCTCGTTGTGCAACCCAGGGACAAGCACGCCTATGGAGCAGCGAGGCTCATAAAGCCAGCCAATCCCAAAATACTGCTCCTTAACCTCGCCTATCAGCCAGCACAGCCTCGCGTAGGGTGAGCCGACTCGAGGCACAAGCCAAGGCACATCCAGCCGGTGTCTGTCTGTGAGCAGGCTTGCCCTTACACGGGTCCGCAGTCCGGCCACGCCTGAGCGAGGGATGACTAGGCTAAATGGAGCGGTGTCTGTCAGATTGCCAATATCTATCTGCCCATCTGCGGACTCCTTGACTCCCCTGAGAGTCACACGAGGCTCCTTGTCAGTCGAGAGATTGCCGTCTAGAAAGAGCCTCCAATCCGAGAGCGCCGATCTGATGCTAAATTGCTGCCCCAAGACAAGCATACCCTTCTTGTGCTCAATAGTCGACTGAAAAGTGGACCCGGACATCGCATCGTATGCCCGATCAGTCAGGCCTGAGTGCGGCCGCGCGCTATCGCTCCCGGTAGCTGCTGCAAGGCAAACTCCTGATCCTGCAAACGCCACCGCCCAGACGAGGCATGCTAGAGCAACGATGCACAGCGCAATGCCAGCGGAGATCCTACGTCTCATCTCCAGAACTCTCCATAATCAGTAATTTTATTTCTCAAATCGGGTAAAATTCGGGGGTATTAATTCTTCCAGAATTCTAAATCTCCTTCAAAAATCACCCTTTTTAGGATTCGGGTGGGAGGGTGCCCTGGTATTGGGCATTTAGCGGATGTAGTGAGAGTTCAGATAGAGAAAAGGCGGGAAGCGTTTTCACTAGTTGCTTTGGCTAGTTGTTCAAGAGTGATCCCCCTAAGTCCGGCGATCTTCTCAGCTGTATAGCGTAGATATGCAGGCTCGTTGCGCTTGCCGCGAAATGGGACAGGAGCGAGGTACGGGCAGTCGGTCTCCATGAGCAGTCTGTCTAGTGGGATTTTTGCAGCTACTTCCGCTGGCCGCCGGGCGTTCTTGAACGTGACCGTGCCTGCTATAGAGATGTAAAAACCGAGCCTTATTAACTCCATAGCCAGTTCATAGCTGCCTGAGAAACAGTGCATGACTCCGGTGACGCCTTTGGCTGCCGCGTCCTTGAGGATAGACAAGGTATCAGCATGGGCCTCCCTGTTATGCACAATAATAGGAAGGCCCACTTCACGCGCCAACTCGATCTGGCTCAAAAAAGCGCTCTTTTGGACTTGACGGTCAGGAGTGTCGTAGTAGTAGTCTAGACCTATTTCACCTATGGCTATGACCTTTGGGTTCTTAGCCATAACCCGCAATTGCTCCAGAGAGTCATCGTCCAAACTGTCGGCTTCGTGAGGGTGAACTGCGGCAGCCGCCCACATAGACGCGTACTGCTCTGCCTGTGCGAGCGCCACCTTTGACCGTTCGACATTGTCCCCCACGTTTATTATGGTCGTGACACCTGCTTGTCGAGCTCTCTCAACTACCAGTTCAATATCTGATGCAAGCTTTGGATCGCTGATATGTGCATGAGTGTCGACAAGCATAACAATACTCCTATTCTAGTCGTCTGGGTTTGAAAATGATCTCAAAATGGCCGATGCACAACTCACTGTCTAAACTGACGTAGCCAGACATCCGGTCAAGGATCCGGTCAACCGTCCAGATCCACTCGATATCTCTATGAGGCATCCTGATCTCTAGCGGACTCAGGAACTCAACCAGCCTGCTGCCATCCAGGTTGTAGAGAACCAAGCCCCCATCGCCCATCTGCGATCGCAGGTTAATGATATCGGGGCTCTCCTCAACAGATGCGACAATGCCTTTGACAGTGTCCACTGCCAAGCGCACTGCAGGCTCCATGTTTGATACTATCAACATGTCATCAACTAGGCAATACGACACACCAGACTGAAGTCCCTCCTCAACAGCCACACCCGCGGTCTTGATCATCTCATCACTATGATGCGAGAACCGTATGTGCAGCCCCGGCACGATCTGCGTAGCGAGGAGCTCGAAGTAGGACACCAACGCCTCCCCGTCCTCCACTCGCACAGCTACCAAGGCCATAGGGTTATCAATGCTGCCAGTCAGGGCGATATGAGTATCTCCAACAAAGTGCGATAGAAGGCTATCGACGAGCGCTAGGACCTCGAAAGGCACAAGGTCGCCCAACAGAACCTCGTCAGTGGCATCATCCGAATACCCGTCAAACGACTCGTCTGAGGAGTAGTCATAGAAGCCGTAGGGGTCGTGAGAATCATAGGGATAATAGGAATCGTAATGGCCACTGTGGCCTGGAGTGTAGCCCGACGCCCGAACCGGAATCGTGATCTGGTCCAAAGCACCGCGCAAGACCGTCCAATACTCATAGATCGAGCCAAACTGCACAAATCCGACTACATCACGAGGCACAGCCACAGACCGGTCTCTGAGCGCCAGGCCGCGGATGTCAAAGCCCTCAATGCCAAGACCCTCTGCAAGCTGTCCTTCCGGCATCGCCTCAACCGCTCTAAGCCGGATTCCGCCACCGTCCGCAAACAGCCGCACAATCGAGCTTGCACTTGCTGCCACTGGTGCACTCAGGTCGGTTGGTGCCAGAGCTTCGACTGGCAAGTTGACATACAACGACAAAACACCGCCGTAGCCTGCCGCATGATCCAGCTCTTGATAATCAGCATCTAGAGCGATCGATCCTTCTCCGGACTCGATCACGCCCGCCACCCTCTCGACCGTAGGAAGGAGCTTCGTCAACGGCGCTACCAGCGCTACTAAGTGGTCGCCAACAACGCCGACAGCTACCGCAACCGCTCCCTGGTCAGCAATGAGCCACTCGCTGCCTTCGATTGTCACGCTGACTGGAGGCATCTCGTAATTCGCCAGGGCTCCCTCTATCTTGTCAAGAAAAGGCTGTATACGCCCGGTATCCCTGCACGAAACAGCAACCATTACGTAGTTGAGCAGGTCGTTAGGGTTGAGGGCAGGAGGGGCTAGCGTTCCACTCAGAGGAGTGTGCAACGCGCTAGAGGATCCTGACTGAGTGACCTGTGGCAAGAACGCCGACAAGGTCTCGGGATCGAAATCCACGCCTATACTCGCATCTGACCCGATCCAAGGAAGGACGTCGGCTTTCAGGTCTATGGCTAGATCGTCCTCAGTTGCACCGCCCATGTTTGCCAACATTTCTTGCATAAAGGCAAGCACAGTGTCCGAGTCAAACGGCACACCTAAGACCTCTTCGACGATCCAACCAATGCTGTCCAATGAATCGCACGCTTCTAACAAATCAACAGTGAGGACTACATCGCAATCGTCTGGAAACGCTTTGATAGAACTAGGACGGGTTGCTAAAGTGAACTGATGCGCTAGGGCCAAATACCCGGCTGCAACGACCAGGACTATGGTTAGCCAGGCCGTTGTGCGACGGAAACTCGTCCTTTTCATATGACTCTCCCCCTTTGGACTTGAGCCGGGAAACATGTATAACTAGTGTGCTACCATTGGGGGAGATTAATACCTAAGATGGCTCCCCGCTCTAAAATATGTTGCTCTTGTGAAAGCGGGGAGCGTTGTTGTTCATATAAAGTTGTGTAGGCGCCAGCTCGGGCTATCGGACTGTGACCCGTTTGGTGATCCGGCGTTTGATGATCCGGGCATCGACGGCTGCTATCGGACCGCCGAGCCCGGCTGTATGTCACCGTCTACTGTAACTAGCCGCAGCACCTCGTCGCCGGGAGTCGACGCTGCGAGGAGCATGCCCTGAGACTCGACGCCTCTGAGTTTCGCAGGTTTGAGGTTTGCCACGATCACGACGTTCTTGCCTACCAAGTCCTCAGGTTTAAAGAACTTCGCAATACCGGCTACGATCTGTCTGACATGGCTTCCAATGTCGACCTTCAACACCAGGAGCCGGTCAGCGTTCGGGTGAGCAGCTGCCTCGATCACCTTTCCAACCCGCAGGTCTACCTTCGCAAAGTCATCGATGCTAATCTGAGGGAGTTCAGCGGACTCAGCCAGCTCTCCCGGTTCGGTAGGCTCTACAGGCTCCGCAGGTTCGTCCGGCTCAGCGGGTTCAGCAGGCTCTACGGGTTCCTCAGGCTCGAGTAGCTCCGCGTGCCTCGATCCCTGCTCCTCGATGCGCTCTAGGACCTCTTGGACGTCCAACCTAGGGAATAGCGGCTCACCGCGGTTGATCTTGACCCCGGCCTCCAGTTTGCCCCACTCTAGATTTGCACCCTGGGACTCCGGACTGCCCGAGAGCCCCAACTGATCCCAAAGCCGCTGTGGGACCGTAGGCATAAACGGGGTTATGGCTATAGCAGACAGCCGCAGCACTTCAGCGAGGTTGTACAGTACAGTACCAAGCCTGCCTCTCTTGGACTCGGACTTCGCAAGCTCCCACGGGGCTGTTTCCTCTATGTACTTGTTCGCCCTATTGATCAATGCAAACAAGGCGGACAGTGCATCGCTGTACCTCAGCTCATCCATCGCAGCGAAGTAGTCGTCAATGACCTGCTTTGCCAAAGCCGGGATCTCATCGTCCAGGGGTTCTCTGTCGGACGCTTCAGGGATGACCCCATCGAAGTACTTGTTGATCATGGCAGTCGTTCGGCTGAGCAAGTTGCCGAAGTCGTTCGCCAGGTCGTTGTTGTACGTAGTCACCAACATCTCATAAGTGAAATCACCATCACTGCCCCAAGGAATAGCTCTCATGAGGAAATACCGGACAACGTCTGCGCCAAACAAGTCAGCCAGCTTGATCGGATCGACTACTACCCCTGCAGACTTGCTGAGGCGCTGGCCCTTAAGCGTCACAAACCCGTGAGCAAACACGGTCTTTGGAAGGGGCAACCCAACTGCCATCAGTGCGCACGGCCAGATCACACAGTGAAACCAAGTTATGTCTTTGCCTATCACATGAAAATCCGCTGGCCAGTACTTCGCGAACTTCTCGGGATCATGTGGATATCCCACAGCAGTGATATAGTTGATAAGTGCATCAAACCAGACATACACTACGTGCTTGGGATCAAACGGGAATGGGACTCCCCACTGGGTCGACGACCGGGAGATGCTGACGTCTTTTAGTCCCTCGCGAATGCGGTTTACTACCTCATGCCGCCTGGTCTCAGGCTGGATGAAGCCCGGGTTTTCCTCTATGTGCTTGAGCAGTCTGTCCTGGAATTTGCTTAGGGCAAAGAAGTAGTTGTCTTCCTCCACCCACTTCACTTCACGGGTAGGATGGTATGGACATTTCCCTTCAACCAGCGCGTCTTCATCCAAGAACGCCTCGCATGATTCGCAATAATACCCGGAATAGGTGCCTTTGTAGACGTACCCGTTGTCCCAAGCTTTCTTGACAAAGGTCTTAACAGTCTCCTCGTGGTCTGCATCTGTAGTCCTGATAAAGCGGTCGTATGAAATGTGCAGGACCTCGCACAGATGCTTGAACCGCTCTGCCATCCTGTCGCAGTATTCCTTTGGCGAAAGCCCTTCCTCCTCTGCGCACTTGAGCACATTGAGACTATGCTCGTCTGTTCCTGTGCAGAAAAAAACGTCTACGCCCCGGAGTCTCTTGTACCTAGCTACGACATCTGTGCCGATCTTTTCGTAAGCATGCCCAAGGTGCGGCTCGCCGTTGATGTAATCAATGGCTGTTGTGATGTAAAAAGATGACATCCGATTCGACCTCCTTGCCTCAGATGAGTCCGGGAGTGTGGGGCCAACCCTGACTGTCCATCCGATCATGCCCGTCGTGCGCTAGACATCTGACTGATGCCAGACTGGCACTCAGCCGAGCACTCAAAAGGACATACAAAAAGCCTCTCGCCCGGACTTATTGTGTCCTGGGGACGAGAGGCAGATTTCCCTCGTGGTACCACCCCAATTCGCAGCAGCCTCGCGGCTACTGCCTCTTCGGGTACTATCATACCCTAGCACTGTAACGGGTGCCGTGCAAAGCGCGAGATTCTCGAGCTTAGCACTTTTCCCGGCGAGACCTACTAAGCATGCTGGAAAGCTCCTGAGGAGACCCTGGATCTACTCCGCGATAGGCTTGCTGGCTGCGGCCGATATCAGGAGAGATCCTGCGGAGACTCGGAGGCCGTTCGATCTCGCAACTCCGGGGCCATGTTCATCAGATAACACTGGTACCGGCTTTCAGCGAACACCGGCTCTCTGCAACCAGTCTCCCTGACTACTCATCCCCTTCATCGTCTTTGCGTACCTTTATGGATGAAATAATCGACAGACATACTATACCCCCGCACTGTCAAATCTGTCAACGTGTTGGCACATCAAAGTCGGCTCCAGGCATGTGCATCGTCTCATCATAAACAGTGACACGCTGGGTGTGGCGAATCAATGGTGTCCTGATTCTAACAAGGGATTAGTAAGCAGCGACGAGAATATCATATAGGATGTCAAGCTGGAGCCTACACTTGGGAGGCTGTTGAATGACGAATCCGTTCGCGTCGTTAACATACAAACGGATATCTGCGATTGCCCTTGCAGCAGGACTGCCCTTTGGACTGAGCATTCCAGGACAGCTCATGTTTCTTTTGGGCTGGCTCGCAGAGGCTCTGTCAGCGCGCGATCTTTCTGCTCGCATGCTTAGGAGCGTGCGCGAGGTCGTTGACAGGATCAAACGTCCCTCGCTCATATCTCTGTTCAACCTCCTTGCTCTATGGATGGTCTTCTCCTCTCTTTTCTCTGTAAACATAGGTGTCTCACTGTCATCAGCACTGTTGGGCATCGTGATAGTGTGGCTCTGCTTCGCGGTCATCGTACCCTATATCCTCGTCGATGAGAGGATCCATATACCGCTCGCATCTATCTTTGCCGCATCTGCTTCGATCGGATCTGTCATATCTATCATCGATGTCCAATCGAGCAGGTGGTTCAAGAGAGCGGAACTGGCCGCATTCGGCTGTAATGCCTTTGGCAACGTCCTCGTGATGTCGCTGCTCGTCTCTGTGCTGTTGCTGACACGCATCAAGCCTCGCTGGCGCCCTGTGTTGGTAATCGGCATGCTGATGCAGCTAGCTGCACTTGTCCTCACCTATTCGAGAGGCGCATGGATCGCTTTGGCAGCAGCTATATGCGTCCTAATAGTCAACACGAGATCCAAGGCGATTATCGTCTTGACTATCGCCGCGATAGTCGTATTCTGCTTGCTCGCAAGCCAGTACCCATACCTTGTCCAGCGTCTACAGTCAATAGTCAGCTTGGAGTCCAACAAAGACCGGGTAGAGCACTTTGAGATCGGGATCAAGATGATCAAGGACAGGCCACTTACGGGATTTGGGATCGGGAACATCTCGCGGGTTGCAAACGACTTCAGGGAGCCTCCCAAGGAGACTGCTATGGCGTTTTTGCACAACGTCTTCCTCGAGGTTGCGGTGACCACAGGCATACCTGGGCTTATCATACTAGTTGCACTAATCGGAGGGCTAATATTCATCGGTGTCAAGTGCACAGTGCTCGCCAAAGCGCCGCTCGAGCTGTGTGTTGTATTCGCTATGATCGTCGCGCAGCTCGTCCACCTTCAAGTTGACATGATCCTGCTCGGAGCTGCGGCTATGCCGCTCGGATTCATCCCAGTAGGTATCCTGCTTCGCTACTGCAGCACAAATAGGCATATCTTGCACTGAGATTTACAAATAGGCAGACCTCACCAAGCCCTGGTGTGAGGTCTGCCTCGTAGTTGCTTAGGTCCTTTGCGATCTATCCTGTCATCCTTTGAGGCCTTCTCTGTCTTGTCACCCCTTAAAGGACAACGAATCTCTCAATCGCTTCGAGCACCTCAACGCTGACCCGGCGAGACGGATCGCCGTATGGAAGCGGTTCGCCCTGAGTCGGCTTGAGCACGTGGTCCATGCCTTCTATGATGTACACCTCTACATCCTGATCGCCAAGAGCTGCAGCCAGGACAAGAGCGTTGTCCTCTGTGACCTGCGTGTCGCCGGTGCCCTGTATAATGCACACGGGCAAGTCGGTCCGGCTCGCCAGCTCAGCAGGATCGGCGAACAAGAAGCCTCTTGCGAACTCCCTCTGCATATCGAGAGACAGATATGTCGCGGCAAACTGCTCGGGCAAGTCATAAGCAGTATAATCAAACGGCCCGTCAGTCTTGACCGCCTCGTACAGGTCATCTAACGCGGTAAGCATCTTCTCCTTGATTCCAGCCATCCCCGCAGACTCAAGTACATCCGCCTGCGCCTCAATCTGAGACCTCAAGGTATCCCGCAGCGGATATCCGGGTGTCGACAGCAGGATGAGCCCCGCGACATCAGTGCCGGAGGCGGCCGCCATCAAAGCGAGGACTCCGCCCTCACTGTGCCCGGCTATGAAGATCGCATCGCCACTGACTCCATCAACAGACTTGAGATACTCAACACAGCTAGTCACATCCTCTGCGTACTGCTCAAACGGAGGGGTTTCGCCTTGAGCAAGCAAAGCGCTCTGCGCAATGCCTCTCTTGTCATACCTCAAGACTGCGATCCCTCTAGAAGACAGGTATTCTGCGATCTCTCTGTAGGTGTTGACCTCGCCTGGGATCAACGGATTGTTGCCGTCTCTGTCTGTCGGGCCCGAACCCGCTACAATGACGACACCTGGGACCTCACCCTCTACCTTTGCCGGTAGCAGCAAGGTCGCAGCGAGATAGCCGCCTTTTGCAGGCACTTCAACCTCGCTCTCTACAAAGAGCACAGACTCATCGCCATCAGCAAGTGCCGCATCAATCGGTTGCGACTCAGCCTCGGGCCCGTCTGTCGACTGGGCTAGAAGCGCTTCATTGATTATCTCGACTCCCTGAGACTGGATCTCGAGCTTTATCAACCGTCTCTCATGTGGAGTCGTCCAGATGGACACGGGAACTCCGCCTACTGAAACGCTGTACTTGAAAGCCTCGATACCGAGTGATTTGTCGATGCCCAAGTACTTCACATTGGCGTCTAGCACAAGCTGATGCTGCGGCAGGTTGATCGGCAAGACCAAGCCAAACAGGCCGCCCTCACCCGCTTGTTCAGATGAGAGAAACCATGTGGGCACCAGGTGGTCAGCCAACGCGTTGTTGTCCAAAGGAAGGATCGTCAGTCTTGACCCTCGTCCCAGCGAGATTGCCGGATCTACCTCTCTCTGGCTCAACGTCCCCTTGCCTCCGGTCTGGACAACCTCGTAGGTCACCTCGTCAGCAAAGGAGATTCTCGCATCGAGATTGCCGGCAGGAGTCTCTACTGAGAAGCTATATAGCTTGAGAGCAGGCGCAGCTGCGTCCTGACCGAAGATCCACTCTGTCACGATCTCTGTGGCTTGGGCGTCATAGTACGTCTGGTCAATGAACTTCGCCAACCCGTCGGCTGACCTGTGCAATTCTAGTTCGACCCTGCCGAAGTCCGACCCAAGTACCCTGAACACGAGCTCGTCTCTCCAGACAAGCACGAGCGGCGTGTCCTGCCCGTCAGCTAGGTCAGCGCTAGTCGCAAGTGCGGTGGCACTCCCGATGGACGCCGCAGCGTCGCTTGTAGATCCGGGCACGTCTGCTGCGAACGCCACTGCCGGGCCCGTACCGCTCACTGCAGGCAGCTGCAACAAGCACACTGTGAGCAGTGCGATAGCTGCAACAGCCAACGCAGTTGCCTTCCTACTGGCGTCCCGGCGTCCTCTCACAAAACCCGAGTTGATATGATTCATGGCAAACATCCTCTCTGACCTAAGAATCGATCCATAGATTGCTAGATCCGCACTGCAGTCCCGTAGGCGACGATCTCCGCGATTCCACTGCTGATGTTGCTTGTTGAAAAGCGAATGCCGATGATCGCGTTGGCTCCTATCTCCTTTGCCGCAGCAACCATCCTCTCCTCCGCTTCGGCTCTCGCCTCTTCGAGCAGCTCCGAGTATTCCTTTACATCTCCACCGATTATCTTGCGAAAGAGAGCGACAATGTCCTTTCCTAGATGTTTGGCCTTGGTGCTGCTCCCCTTTACCATACCTAGCACCTCGTATTCAGTACGTAGGTCAGTTGTAGCTAGTAGCATCTGGAGTTCCTCCTTTCGAGTAGACACATCTGTTCTTGCAGCTGACCTGTGCTACAGCTCCATCCTTGCAAATCGCCTGTAACTGTAGACCAAGAGGAGAAATGCGACCACTAGGGCGCACACGACTGGGGGAACTATCTCAACAGGAGAAATAGCACCGCTTACAGCCTCCATCGCCAGATCCCCGGCGCTGTACGGGAGATACCTGTTGATGCCGAGAGCCTTTGCTATGAAGTTGACGAAGACTCCGGCGAATATAGCTCCCATTCCGACCAGTCCGGCGGCAAACTGGCTGTTCAGCACGACCGAGCCGGCAAATGTAAAGGCCAATATGAACAAGATATATGCAATTATCGCAACCAACGCCGTAGCCATGTTGGCGAAGCTCACCGGGCCTAGCAGGCTCCAGGTGTACAGCCACGCAATGATGCCGGAACCAAAGACGCATACTGTGACGCCAATCGCCCACACCAATACCTTTGCCGAGAGGTACTCGCTCCTAGTCACGGGCCTCGTAAGCACCCATTCGGTCACTCCATTGGACTTCTCTGCAGCAACGATTCCCATGAACATAATGACCGCGACAAAAGCGCCTATTCCACCAATATCCGTAACGAACTGTGTCAGGGCCATCTCAGGAGTCGGATCTGGCATGGTGATCTGAATCTCGCTGGCGGATCCCACCTGCTCCAGTATTACGTTCATGTACTTGATGACAGGTGGATCCAGCAGGGCAAAGAACAGCAGTGCTATCGCAAGTCCAGGCAGCCGGAAGCTCCGCAGTGCTACGTTTAGTTCACGTCTGATTGAGGGGCTCATTTGACCGCCTCCTCTGAATTGACACCGATTATGTCAAAGAAAATGCTCTCGAGACTGCGAGTGACGAGATGGAAGTCGATAACAACGATCTCCTCGGACGCCATCGCTCCTATGACCGCACGCCTGAGATCATCGAGCTGTCCGTGTTTTGCCGTGATCCGTATAACTCCATCCCCAATGACAGCCTCTCTCACTGGCGGCATGGGACGAATCAGCTCGAGCGCTCTGTCCTCGAACCCGTCAGCCACCCTTAGCTCGTATTGCTCTGTGCTGTACCGCCGCAAGAGATCTTCTAGAAGCTCGTCTGCGACGATCCTGCCCCTGTGGATCATCACAACTCTGTCACAAGTGCGCTCTACATCAGCGAGTATGTGTGTGGAAAAAAAGACTGTGCATTTTCCCCGCATCGAGGAGATCAGTCGCAACATCTCAAATCTGCCCTCAGGGTCCAAAGCAGACACCGGCTCATCAAGCAAGAGCAGCTTGGGTTGTGGCAGCAATGCCGACGCCAACCCGAGCCTCTGTTTCATCCCCTTCGAATACCCTGCGACCTCTCTGTTGGCTGCATCGCTTAAGTCAAACGTCTCGAGCAACTCGGCGATCCTCCTGCCTGCATCGCTGAGCTGATAAGTGTCAGCCACGAACCTCAGCACTTCATTGCCCGTGATCTTTGCAGGGAAGACGGGGTCTTGAGAAACGTATCCGATCTGCTTCTTGAACTCGACTGCTTGATTCATAGATACTTCTTCTCCGAACAACCTCGCACTCCCGCCTGACCGAGACAGCAGCCCTAGAAGGATCTTTAGGGTGGTGGTCTTTCCCGCTCCGTTTGGCCCTAGGAAGCCGCACACGCTGCCTTCGGGGACAGCAAAGTCGATACCGTCGAGCGCTGTCACTTCGCCAAATCGTTTGACTAAACCCTCTACTTCAATTACCTGATTCACTTCATTCACCCCGACCAAATGCAAGGTATGACACTGGACCGATGATCTGAATGAATATCACAATAGCTCCCCAAAGCAGTTTGGGCATGTACTTCACGCGTTCCCGCCGAACGAGATCTACCAAAGCCCATATGACCAATGCATAATTCAAGACAACGACAGGCCAGACTACCTTCAACATATCGAGGACAGCCTTGGTATCCACGTCTCCACCTCCCTTAGCTCCTAGTACTACCCGATTGTGGATGCTCTGATGGAGTCCAGCAGACTTATGTGTCTTCGAGGGTCCTGGTGCGGGTCCGCAGATCCCTCCCGAGAGCTACAAGTCCTTTTTGCGGAAAGCCCGAAAGGCATCGTATCCTATCAAGCCGGCAACCACCGCCAAGATCACAATCGAGACAGGATTCGGCACCCCGGTAGTCAGGCTTCTCGACTCCGCCATCAAGCCAAAGATCAACCGCCCCTTCAGAGGCCCGAAGGAATCAACAATTGCCAGTGCTATTCCTACGCCTACTGCCACGACACCGGCGACCACCGAGTCATCGATGCGTGCTGAAAGCCACAACGCGATGCTAAGAAGGCAGAGTCCACCGAGGATCTGAGCAGGCTGCGGAGCCAGGAACCACAGAACACCTACTGACTGGCCTGCCGCCTTGGTGGAGATGAGCAATGCGATGGTAGAGACGACGGATAAGACAGCTGTAGCTGTTGCTCCGGCAGCGTACTTAGCCAAGAACACCTGCCGCCGAGAAATCGGTTTTGAGAGCAGAAACCGAAACGTACCAGACGCGCTCTCTCCTGCGAGCATCGGGCCTCCTATTACAGCAGCCAACACAAGGATCATCTGAGGCAGGTTCTTGCCGTACCAATTGGCCCAGAGATACAGGTTAAAGCTGGAGGCCTGTGCTTCTATCTGCTGCTGAAAGATCTTCAGCATCGGGATATCCATAAACAGGTCTTCTGTAAACATGTGTACGGAGCTCTTGAACAAGTCAAACATGAACGGCAAAGGCACAGCCACAATGACAGTGATCAACAGTACGATGATCAGCTTCCATCTAACCTCTAGCAGCTCTTTGAAGTACAGCGCCTTCATCATCTGTGACCACCGTCCCTGTGAGTGGTTTCACCGTTTCTCCCCTGATCGTTGCGGGTGTACTCCATAAACACATCTTCCAAGTTGAGGTCCACTACCTCCAGTGCAAAATGCGGGACCTTTCTGAGCTCTGCTATGACCTCATCGAGTCTGTCGCCAACATGAAAGACGCAGCGGCGTCCCTGTCTCTCGACTTGTACAACCCCCGGCAAGGTGAATAGGTGTTCCGGCGGGTCGACTTGGAATGCGATCCTGACCTTCTTTTCGTTGAGCTTGATCTCATCCATTGACCGAGACATGATCAACTTGCCGCGATCCATGAGGCACACTGTATCTGCGACGCGCTCCATCTGAAAAAGCAGATGCGTTGCAATCACTACAGTCTGCCCTCTCCTACTGACCTCATCGAGGACGGCCTCAAGGAAATGCCGAGTGACTATGGGGTCAAGGCCGTTGAACGGTTCGTCAAGTATCAGCAGCTCCGGATGGTGCGCAAGGGCGGTGATCAGCGTAAGCTGCGCTTTCATACCCTTGGAGAAGTCCTTGATCCGCTTGTTGCGAGGAAGGCCAAAGCGCTCAACGTACTCATCCACCAGACTCGCGTCCCACCGATCGTGCAGCTGTGAACAAAAGCGAAACAGGTCGTCAGCAGTCATATACCCGTACAGGCTCTCGCTCTCCGGAACAAATCCGACCCTTGACCTCACCTTGACAGGCTCTCTGCCTGGGTCATACCCTAGGACCTCGGCCCAGCCGGACGTGGGGCTTGCAAGCCCAAGGAGCATCTTGATGGTAGTGGACTTCCCGGCTCCATTTGGCCCGACCAGAGCAGTTATGCTCCCCTTTTTGACTTCTAAGTTCAACCGATTGACAGCAACGGTTTGGCCGTATTGCTTCGTCAAATCATGTGTGCGTATGGCATACTCGCCCAATCCGCGCCACCGCCTTTCAGTCAGTGTTAGGCCAGACGTCATTCAACGCTTCTGCTACTGCACTCATCAATTCCTCGCGTGAGACCCCAAGGCTGTACGCTTCGACAGCAAGACGCCGTGCGGCGCTTTGCAAACGAGCAGCCACCTCGTCACTGCTGATCGACGGCGGCCGCGACGAGATCCGTGTGCCTGTCCCACGTTCTACAGTTATGACTCCCTCCCGCTGAAGCTCGCGATAGGCTCTCGCCACTGTGTTGGGATTTATTGCGAGTTCCACAGCAAGCTCCCGCACAGAAGGAAGCGGCTCCCCCTCCTGAAGCACGCCTGTAGCTGCAGCAGAGCGGACCTGCTCAACAATCTGCAGATACATCGGCACCCCTGACGTCGGATCAACATGAATCCACATGTCTTCACTAACACCCACTGTACTAATACACTAATACACTACCATTGTATTCGAGGCATGAAGTGGTGTCAATCCCAATGATTATCCAGGAGCACTAACAACCAATGAAAAACGTTGCCTTGGCCGGTAACGATCAGCGGGGTTGAGTCTAGACGTCTCCATATACATGAGGTCTCATGTGCGTATGTGGTCAAATGCAAATGATGAGAAAAAGCCGCATCTTGTGCTAAATACCCCATATAGGTTGGGTGTATTATTAGTGTAGGTGTATCCAATATTTGGTAGTAGCGTCAATACTGGTGAATCTCTCAATCCCTGATCGAAAACCAGTGACCACGCTGTCGGCTCCCTGTTCACTCATGTTGCAATACCTGCTCCGTAGTGATATTGTCAAACCGTACTTCCTTAGCACTTCGCCGAGGTGATTGCATATGTACGATCTTTTCAGCGCCAAGCTGCTTAATGGAGAACTAGAGCAACTCGTTTGCTGGCCTGTTTATGGCGACCTCAGGCGAATCGATCGATTCAGGGCAACGATTGACAGTATAGCTGAAAACAGCCCCTTTACGGCTGTGATCTTGGCTCATAGATCCAACGAGAGCGAGCCCCCTATCGTGCATACCCCTATCGTGCCTGACCAGGCAAGCGTTCTCAACGACGCAGTGGCATATGCTCATTCAAAAGGGCTGAAGTTCGGAATCGAAGTCGCAACTGGTAGCGCAAAGCCTACCGAGCTCAGAGACATGCAGGGAGTTGCCGTCCACACGATAAGCTCGCTCCAAGTAGCTGATCTCGAGCAGGGACGAAAGCAAGTCCCTGTACGTGTCGTGCATGAGGTCCCAGTTGCAGGCGAGCGAACCGCACGAGTTCAGGAGATTCGGCTGCTCAAGACCTATGTCTACAGGCGGGTAGATTGGTGCCACTTCAAGCCAGGCAGTCTGATGGATATCACAGACCTAGCTAGCCTTAGCCCTGCCCAGTCAGACGAGGCAGTTGTGTCTATCCGGGTTGAATCTGACAAATGGGGCCTACCCGGCGCAGCAGAGGACATCAGTGCTGCTAGCGGCATCGCACAGCCGGGCCTGGATGAATATGTGGTACACACCATAACTGTCCACTACTACGACTATCCAAGCATCTGGAGCGGCCTTGCGTGTGAGGCTGTTGAGTCTGTGTTGAAGGCGTACGCTCAAGCCAACCTGGATGGAGCTATCCTCCGCTCTGACAGCGTCTGCCTGCGAATGCTAGACACACATCAACAGATCGACGCAGAAGTCCCTGGGTCCGCAGGACCATGCACTAGTCTTCGCAGACAGTGGTACTGTGACGCCATGTCTACGGAGTACAACCAAGCGACTGGGCGCAGCCTCGAAGAAGACCTGCTGTACATGACGGTCGCTCCCGCTGATGACGACGGCCTTAGGAGTCGAGCTTTGACCGACTACTTCGACTTGTATAGATCGCAATCAGTCAGGCTGAAGCGGGCGATGTACGATGCTGTCAAGAACGCCTTCGGAGAGGATGCGTTTGTTGCCTCCTATATAGACCAGCCTCAAAGCGTACCCGAAGAGATCTGGCGCAACGGCCTAAGCAAGTGGGATGAGAAGTCCGACTTCGCGCAGGTCGGTTTTGGATCAGACGCTGCGATTGGGCTCGCCCTGGCTCGTAAGTGGGGAAGCCGAGTCTGGTACAGCTCATACTGCAATCGTCCAGATTTAGATCTTGACAGAGCTAGTCGCCGCGCGGCCGATATTGCCAAAGCCGGGGGACGCGTGCATTACGAGATAACCAGCAGTTCAAGCTCGCGTTGTGATCACAGCGGCTCAACAGCCGTGGACGAGGTTTCGGTAAAGGCTTCTGACATCAAAAAGGTCTCCAAGATCGAAAACAAGATGAGGCTCCTCAACTGGTTTCAAGCAGAGCCGCCTGAGTCGGGTATCGTGGTTGTCATGGGCTATCCGGAGATGATAATTGCGGACAAGCCCGACACGGAGTACGGCATGAACTCAAGGTGTGCTGCTGGATTTGAGACTGCACGCCTGCTCCAAAGCATGGGTTACAGCTGCGATGTAGTCCCGTCGTATGAGATTGACGACAACGATCTGAGGATCTGTTGCAGCGGCGGCCTTCATTACGGCCTCACCGGCTCCTATCGGCTTCTGGTCTACGTGCTTCCTGAGTACAGCAAGCCGTCGACACTGGACTTCCTTGACAGATACCTGGACGCAGGCGGAAAGCTGGTGTTAGTGGGAGACTGCACCAAGGATGTGAACGGCAATGACGTCAGCGAACGCTTTGCCAGGCTGCGGTATTCGGCTGTAGCCGCTTTTGGCCAGACCGTGTTTGCCGACTCTGACAAAGCCCTGCTCGAAAGCACCCTGTCACAACTAAAGATCAAGCCGAATGACATCACAAACGGAACTCGGTTCAACCACCGCGAGGTCGTACTGGTCCAGGAATACTCCGAGATCCTCTGCGATACAGCTGTTAGCACCGAATTCGCAGTGGACGGGCATACAGTATCAGCTGAGTTCTGCGGCGTGCTTGCAGTCAGACTCTGCAAGGATGGAGGCCTGGAGCGGCTGGCCGCATCAGGTCTGTCAAGTCTCCAGCTCGATGGGACAGATGTCTTTAGATTTGACGCGCCAAGAGATGTGCTTGCACACAGAGCGCCGCATGCCGAGGACGAGATGCTGGTCGTCTACCCGTCGGAGTCAATGGTTCCAAGCGCAATGGCATGTCCAAAGCCAGGCAGGGCCTAGATCGGCCCCTGCCTGACTCCTCTGCCTGGCCTGTGACACGTCGTGATCGACTTACACACGTCACACCCAGCGTACACGTCATACACGGCTTACGCGAGTCATGTTCAGCCTACAAAGGATAGGCTATGGTGGTCATCAGAGCCATCTCTGCCTGGGTCGTGTCCATCCTGCTGTGCTGGATGATCACAGGTTGATCGCTGTCGACCTTGAGCGCATACGGGACGCCGACCGGTATCTTCTGCCCCTCTGAATTGACGATCTTGTCCAGACGCACGTGATTTGTCCTGCGAGCCCCGCATGTCGCAGTGAATCCGGTCATTGGCTCCCTGTCCTCGAAATACACAGTGATTGTAAGGTGAGCGTCCTGGTCAGTGAGATTGAGCACACAGACTGCTTCGTGACTCACGAAATGCCCGTTGCTGTGCTCGGGAAGAAATCCATCTGGTATTATCCATGTCTTGCTTCCGACGTTGTCAGCCACTTCCTCGATCCTCCTATCGTTGTGCCTCCCAAGCGGAGTGCTGATTGTGTGCGTATGTCTAAAGCATAACACATGGTCTAGGCCTAGTAGTGAGTGTGGTTTGCGACCTTTCTGTACATGTAGTCAATATTCCGCTTCGCAGTCCTGCCTGCTTCTGAACTGTCGGGCTTTCGGACTATACTTCGACTTCCGTAGACTCTGAGCCTGCCGTTGTCAAGCGTAATGACGTCTTCTGCTCCCGAGCCTGTGAAGTCAAACGCATGATATACCTGATCAGGGAAGCAAAGAGTCCCTGTACCATCATCCTCAATCATAAACCTGTACCAAAACAGCGTTTCCCTTCCGTCGCCCTTCCAGTCTGCTTTGGCGAAGTCGGGATTGCCGTTAAGCGACGTCTCCGGCCACCGTTTGATTAGCCTGCCTTGCGAATCATACCAGTAGATCTGCGAGTAGAGGTAGTGCTTGCCTGATGAATATATCCTTGCTCCTGCTGCTATGTGGATTCCCGGTACACCTTTGAGAAACTTGCCGACCTCCACTTGCTGGGCGTGTTCTGCGGGGGCGGACCACAGGGTCTTTCCTGTCAGAGCGTTCAACGCGTACACGCCTAGCTCGGAATACACAGCTATGACCTCCTCCCGGCCATCGCCGTCGATGTCTGCAAACCTGATGCTGTCGATGTGGAGGTTGTTGTCGTCCTTTAGGCGATTCCAGAGGACCTCGCCCTTCGAACTCAGGGCCAGTGCTCCAACCAGGATCTCATCCACTCCATCGCTATTGATGTCTCTCGGATAGATATAGTGGCCCAGGTTGTCCTTTTTTCTGTGCTCAATGTGCTGCCAAGCTTGTCGCAACTGACTGTCGTATGCGATGATAGATATAATCCCGCCCGAGTCTACGAGGACTACGATATGCTGCGGGTAACCAGGCTCAAGGCGGGCCACTGCTATGCGGTAGTTGTTACAGGCATCCGGAGGCACGGACGGAAACTCAGTCATACGCTTGACCTCGCCGGTCTCACCGTCTGCCATGACAAGTCTAGCTTTGCCGTCAATATACCTCCAATGAATGACTTCGCCTCTCCCATCGCGGTCCAAGTCCCATATGACTCCGGGAGGCTCGAAGGCGGCACGGTTATTGGCTACCGCTTCTAGTGGCGGTGCCTCGTATCGCCACAACTGTCTGCCGTCGTAGTCATAAGCACTGGCCGACCAATCCCTGCCAAAGGCTACAAAGCCCATGCGTCCATCAGAGGTCAAGACCCCGAACTTAACTGCGTTGCAGCCCGGGATCTCATACTCTCGTAGCAACTCTACCTCATCGGGGAACCAGTTCTCCGGCAACCGATTTCCGTCAAAACTCTCATCGGTCGTCAGGACAATCACATCAAGGCAAGGCTCCGGTGCGATGACATGGAGGGCAATCTCGACCGTCCCCTTCTGAAGGTCATAGCTACCTCCCCGCTTCCAGGAGAACGAGGGGAGTCCGGGCAAACCCGAATCTGCGCTATTTCTATCGGCGGCTCTATGTCCACCCACCATGCTGTGTCCGTCCATGGTGCTATGCCCGTTCACCGTGCTATGTCCGTTTACCGCGGCACGGCCGACCAGTGCCTCGGAGGTGCCAAACACATTCGGATCCATACGGCCGTTCACGCTGACCTTGAAGCCACTTTTCTCTTGACCACAGCTACGCACAAACAGGTGGTAGGTCCCGGACTCAGGCACATCGCAGCACGCCTTGATAGGCTCTATCACATGCGATATCGGTCCGCGTTGCCCGTATTTGCGGACCCTATGATCTTTGGTCTTAAACTGCGGATAATCCATCAACAGCCCGATGTTGTTGTGAAGCTTCTCGCCGGGAAAGCGGCGATTGTCTGCTATCGAGTAGCCTTCCTTTATATGGCCTATGAAATCAGCCGCATCTACTACGATGTCTGTCATGCGGAAATGAGCCCTCCTCTGTCAGCGCCAGCGCCTACACACTACTCATCCGCAAGGTCAGCGTATTTGTCCAACGCCTCATATACGTCCCTGAGCACAAGCTCGGGCATTTCCATCCCATGTCCAAGGTAAAAGCTCGTGTGAGGCGGCTGGTTGTACGCTACGTTCTGCCATGCAATCCCGAGCCTGTAGACTCGATCATGCATCAGAGTAGGGATGCGGTACTCAGTCAAATCAGTAGTCGTGTAGATCCGCAATTCTGTGCTGTCCGCTGTCTTCCACATGACTTCCTCGCGCCAGTCGCCAAATAGGTCAGCTTGCAGGCACGGGGTCGCCTTGGTCCCGTTGTTGGAGGTGCAACCCGTCGCAGTGAGCAGGTTGACCATTCTCTTTCTCTGGTAATCCCACTTGTCTATCCTGTTGCCGTCAAGGAGCTCCCTCAACAGATCCCCATCCCACCATATGGCGAAATTGATAGAGGACGGCGCTCCTTGGCTTATAACCTCTCCCTTGCAGTTATACAGAGGGCTGCCTGCTGCCCACATCTCCTCGCCTGGGTAATTGGGGTCAATGTCAGCACAGAGGCCTCTACCGACATCGTAGTTAGTAGGTATTCCCCAGATCAAATCGCCTGTAGCCGCATCTCTAAACTCTATGCCTGCCGGGTTTGGCCTTGGTTCGTGGACCTGAAAGACCTCCAGTCCAGGCCGTTCAGGGTCAAGATTGCCGACGTGCATGGCATCGCCGTGGCCGAGGCCTGTGGAGTAGAGGCCGGTCCCGTCGTGATCAATCGCACATGCACCGTAGATGATCTCGTCTTTGCCGTCAAAATCCACGTCTGCCACGCTGAGATTGTGATTGCCTTGTCCCTCATAGATCGAATTGCCCGGCGTTCTAGAGTCGAAGGTCCACAGTTTGTGTAGTTTGCCGTCTCTGAAGTTGTATGCAACCAGCACAGTCCTGGTGTAATACCCTCTGCACATGACCAAGCTGGGTGTCTTGCCGTCGAGATAAGCAATGCATGCCAGGAACCTGTCGCACCTATTGCCGTAGTCGTCACCCCAGTCTATGACCCTTCCCCTCGGGGGCTCGTAGTCGACTGTATCAAGTGCTGCGCCCGTCTCACCGTCAAACACTGTCAGATACTCGGGTCCATCGAGTATCCGGCCTCGCGAGTTGCGGTAGTCTGCGTCCGGATCGCCTATCACTTGCCCCAACCCGTCGACTGTCCCATCAGCAGTCTTGCACGCTACCTCTGCCTTTCCATCACCGTCAAGATCGTAGACCATGAACTGCGTGTAGTGGGCCCCGGCTCTGACGTTCCGTCCGAGGTTGATCCGCCACATATGCGTGCCGTCCAGCTTGTACGCATCGAGAAGGACCTCGCCTGTATATCCATCGTGCGCGTTGTCATGCGCGTTTGAGGGTTCCCACTTGAGGACTACCTCGTACTCACCATCACCGTCAAGGTCGCCGACACTGGCGTCATTTGCACTGTATGTATAACTCCCATCCGGTACAAAGCCTCCAGGCGGTTTCTGAAGAGGAATCGACAGATACGGCTTATCCCATACAGTAAACTCCTTACTCCACTCCCACTCTTGCCCGCCCGAGAGCGCACATATCTTATAGATGGATCCGATATCCCCTTCGTGGTCCAAGAAGTTGGTGCTGGAGACTATGGGCTCGAAATTGACCTTGACACCGTCTCGATAGATGTCGAATGACACATCACTAGGATCGGTTGCCAGCAGTCGCCAACCTATGTACACTCCGTCGTCTACAGCAACAGCTACCGGCGCGCGGTCGATGTCCTCAAGGTAATACGTGAGTTGGTCGAGTGACTTGTACGCGGCAGCTCTTGCATATCTGTCGACGTCCTCATTCTTGACTAGATCTACTAGATAGCGTATAGCAGCAGGTTTCCTGCGAGAGAGATACACTAGAGCTTGCATTGCTTTCCCAGTGCGGTCTTCATCGCCTGCACAGGCAGCTTCGACAAGCTGGGTTGCTATCTGATCGACTGACCAGCCTGCCTGCAGCAACATAACTACTGCCTGCTGCATTTCATACTCATCGCCTTCAATAAGCAGCCTCGCAAGCTCCTCACCGACCTCCTCCGCCTCGGCCCCGCCTATCGACACAATGACTTCGAGAAGAGCCACTCGTGACTTCATGTCCAGGCCGGGAGCGTTGAGTTGATCGATCAGATGTGGAATCGATGACTTGGCCTCGAGTCCGAGCTGCTTCAACTGCTCCAGTGCCAAGTCTCTTTTTGCCGCGTCTTCACTTGAGCTCAACTCTACCAACTCCTTTGCCACATCTGCACCAGTCCATCCAGCAGCCAGGAGGATCTCACGCGCTGCCTTTCGTTTCGCTGGCGACTCGTCCACGAGCAAAGGAACAAGCAACGGTGCTCCGACATCCGGGGCCTGAGAGACCAGAGCAATAGTGGCCTTGACTGCGTTTTCTTGGACAGTACCGTCTATGTCATCCAGGCAGTAAACGAGTGCAGAGATGCTCTGTTCGCCTGGAATCCTCTTGAGCACGCTGATTATGTTGATCCTGCCCCACTTGTCATTCGCAGTCTCCAGAGCCCTTCTCAACGCAGGCACGCACGGCTCGCCTATCTCGGCAAGCGCATCCGACGCCTTCATAATGATCTGGAAGTTCGACTGCAGCAGGCCGGATACCAACTCGTCGATCTCGCTCTGGCTGACTTCACCAGAGGCACCCGCAACAGAAACCACTAGAACCATCGCGGCCGCGAGGCTCAAAGCAATCAGCGACCTCACCATCTCGGATCCCTCCTCAGGCTAGCCAATGCCAACGTTGATTGAACTAACCAACGCCGATCTCGTTACTGAACTGACCAACACCGATTTGACTGGGGTCACTGGCATTAGTAACTAGACGTACGGCAAAATCCTTTCGCTAGTAATTGTCCATTTCCCAACACTTACACAGCGAGTAACTGCACCTGCTCGCAGAGCATCTGACTTAGACTCTGTGTGGTCCTGCTCGATCAGGCGACTCATTCCATCCCAGCCTGCTGCAATCATGGCTATGGCAGTCAGCAAACCGCCATTTGCCGGTAGGTACACCGGAAGATTCGGCCGCTGCCACACGTGGCCGTTGTTGAGATACCTGTTCTTAACGCAGTCGTACAACAACAGGTCAATAGCTGTCTCAATCTCACCCAATCTGAAGGCTGTCATCGCACACGCAGGGAAATCCCAACCCCATGATCGATCCCACTGCCAGTCCTCAATGACTCGCTGCAGGGTCCTTCGCATAGTCTCACGGTCTACGGATGGATCGTCAGGAAGGACTCCCAGTGCATACAACATAGATGGGTGATCGTAGTTAAACAGTTCAAACGTATCCGGGCAATTCTCATGTGCGAGATAAACTCCGTCACGTGTGGGCAGGCTAGGCATTTTGGCGATAACATCGTCCCACCTCGGGTCGCGCAGCAAGCCAAGGCGTTCCCGCCACTGCTGAGCCAGGAGCAATCCATACCTAAAATACTGAAGCTCAAAGGTGGGGTTTATCGTGATCTCGGGTGCGTGGTTCTCCTGCGCCGGGATCACAGGAGGCCCAAGTACATAGCGATCCCTCATCGAATCATAATGAGCGAAGGACGCCATGAACTCCGCCGACTCAAATACGATGTCCTTGTAGATCTCAAGGAATGACAAATCGGGATTTCGGCCAAGGCTTGATCTGGCTCTGTAGCACAACTCAGCCAGGAAGATCGGATGCGGCTGCTGCCATACAAGCAGAGGTGCAATAGCAGACGGGCTCTGTTCACCGTCCGGCCCAACCATCTTCGGCCAACGCGCTCCTTTGTACCCTTGCTCTGCTGCAAGAGATCTTGCCTTGGGCAATATAGACTGATACCACCACAGGCTGCGTTCGAGCATATGAGGGCGGTTCCACAGTGCGAAGTGAGCAGCGTGCCACCAGTGCATTTCGAGGTGGAACTTCCCATACCAGCTGTTGCATGTCAGGCCTGACTCCTGAGGCGGTAGAGAACCCGAGCATTGGATAGCGGTCAAGTACTGAGACAGGACCACTCTGCGTTCGAGCTCGAGCGCTGCCGAATCGTTGCTCTCTGACAGCTCGACTGCGCCTCCATCACTCCAAAACTCCGCCCAATGGCGCTCAGACGCCTTCTCCACTGCCTCATACGACGGGGGGCTCACTCGAGGATAGGCCTGTTCAAAGCAGCAGGTCAGCTCTACGACTGAAGCCTGACTGCCTGGCGTGATAGTCAACGTGTGGTCATCGTCTTGACTTACACATGTACCTGCAGGATAGCGAAGTGTCACGAAGTATACAGTGTCATCCACCACTCTGACTACGAGGGCTTCAGTCCTGGACCTGTCGGCAAGCCGAGTGGTGTGGCTTTTGGGCTTCTCCCAATCTGCAGCAGCCATTTGCTCAGACGGGTATGGGAACCTGAGCTCAAAGGAGATCTGTCCGTTGGCCATCAGCTTTGATTCGACACGCACCCCGATCGCATCTCTACTCTGGTGACAGCACGTCTTTACAGACACCCGCTCGCCAAAAACCTCGAAGCTGCTGTGCAGGATGCCGGTCCACAAGTCGAGTTCCTGCTCGATACCCTGAATGTCATGAATAGACGCACGTCTGTCATCACTCGATGGGCGTCCAGCCCAGATGCACATGCCAAACTGTCCGAGATGAAATCTGTGCGGGTTATGTCTCAAGGAGTCATAAAGCTCCTGCTGGCCATCCGCATGTACTGGGTAGTAGACTGTCCGTCCGTAAGTGTCATAACCGGAAAAACGCAGTGCTTCTCTCGCTGCCGCTTTAGAATCGGGAAAGGAGTGCCAACCCCAATTCGACATGGTGCAGAGCGGAATCCCAGACAGATACGCGTCGGGAAATGACTGAAGCCCTGTGACATCTGCACTGAAGCAAAACTCGCCATTGCCAACAGTGAACGGTGACAAACTGTCTACCTTTCGAAGCTTGGGATTGTGCCGTCTCACAAGTCCCACTCTATCTATACGCATCACGCCATCACCCCAGTCAGACTCCGAGTGAGCCCAGAGTCACCCAGCGAGCCTCCGGCTGAGCCTAGCATCACTCAGTGACACTCCAACTAAGCTCAGAATCACCCAATGAGACTCCAGCTGAGCCCAGACCACGCGGCCGCGAGGGTGCAGTGCTCTACCGGAGCTCCAGCTCAGTGACAGCTAGGCGCCACAGCTAAGCGTCACAGCAAGGCGTCACAGGTAGGCCAAACTAAGCGCCTGCGAACTCAAGCTACACTACCCCCTCAAACGAACGAATCAAGGTCGTGTAAACTCTCGTATTCAGGGTGTTCTTGCCCACTCTCAAACGATCCGTTTTCACTCGAATGCATCGCGGCTCCCACAGGACAGGCTGAAACTCTCCGCCATTGACCGAGACCTCAGTGGCTTCATGGAAGCCCGCCGGATACTTAAGCCGAAGAATTGTCTCTTCTTCTTCGGGCAAACTCGAGAGTTCGAACTCCGCAGTGTAATCAAGGACGCCTGAGTAGTACGGGATCAGGTTTTCTGCGTAATCTTCAAACACTCCGGACTCCTTCTGAGATGTTAGACAAAGCGGATCAAGCGCCACTCCGAAGGCTCCTGCCAGATAAAGACAGTTAAGCAGTCCATGGTTTGGCTTGTTGCTCTTAAGGTCGACGCTTATCCTATTGAGGCCGCGCTTGAGGTAAGGAGTTATGTCAATCCCCAAACTGCCACGGACGTGCGCTGTTGTCGGCCCAAACTGGTCCCTGCCAATAGGTGCAGAATCATTGACAGAGATCGTCCACTCACCAACAATGGACCCAGGCTCAACCACCAGTTCGACTTGCCCGTCGTATTCGTTTGAGAAGGCAAACTCATACCGGACTTTCAACTCCGGCCAGTCAAGCTTAGGGACTCCTCCAAAGAACCTATGGTTTACAGGGGTGAACCTGAAACCGCCCTTCTCCAGCTGATCGCTTATGGGGATAGCTGGCACGGTCGCAGACTGCAGTGCTTGTCCCGCCTCATCAAGCAGGGACATCTCCCACTCGTACATCCTCAAGAGGTTCTTGTTCAGCAGCTTGATCTCAACCTCAGGCGGTACCGACACATCAATGACAGGACAGTCCCTGCATTGGTCAACAGCAGCCCCCTCATCGGCAGCGCTGTCACAACTCCGGCTCTTATCCGTGCTGTCCGTTGGTAAAGCAACTGTACCCGCGTCCAGGCTCACCGCCTCGATCACTACCAGCTCGAATGGATAGATCACTCGAGTGTAATGCTTGCGGTGCTTCTCAAGCCCGCAGGGAACCGCAGGATCTAGAGAGACTTCTCGCAGTTCTACGTCTCTTGATGCCACTTCCCGTGCAGGGCACAATTCGGCTTCCAGCACCTTTTCACTTGTATTAAGGAGCAACCATATCGACCTGTCCTTGGACACTCTTCGCACCGAGTATATCTCTGCGAGCTCGGTCCCGCCCTTTTGAATGCTCAAGCTAGGCGTAACAATCTGACGCACCAATGTGAGCACTGCATCTGCACTCACCCTGTCCGAGCATTCTATCACGTGCCCGCCGGCTTCTCTAAATGCATTCAGCCAATCTCTCAGTCTTTCCTCGACCACTCGCATTCCAGGGACAATGACTAACCTCGAGGATACATCCTTGACTGTCACAGCACCGTTTGCGATGATCCCCGCCTCAAGGATGTCTGTATCTACGATGTGAAAGTCAATGTGGTTCTTGGCAAGCCCCTGCAAGATGTTTGCGTACAAATTCACGCCACTCTTATCAGGCACTCCGCTATGTGGATCAACGACCAGGACCTTCGCATCTATGTGAGTGCCCTCCAGCAGCTGTCCAATCCTATCGACCCGATCCGACAGGCGTTTAAACATCTTCCAGTACGGCATCTGGAAGAAAAACGATGGAGGCGCGTCGTGCTTGCGCAGGCCATGCGTGCTATAGAAGAACCCGTGAGGCACGAGGCAATTTACCCCCGAGATCAACAGCGCTTCTGCAATCATCTTGGCGTCCTGAAGAGTCGCTCCCCAGCCGAGACTGTGATAGCACTCGCACAACGAGTGCTCTTTTTCGTAGAAGTAAGCGGCTGACGCCACTGCTCGGGCGTTTCCTCTAATTGCGCCGTGAAGAACGTCTAGGCCGTCGCCCGCCTTCTTGTGTCCGCTATCACACCCGGGGATGTCCATGTAACTAAGCTGCGACAGTCTCATCGACGGCTTCTCGCCGCAGTATGCAATGCCGTTCTGCCTACACCATTCAGACACCGGGCGCTCAAAGCTCTGACAGAACAGTTCGTATTTGAGTTTATAAAGATCGTAGGAAACCCTAACATGGTCAGGATGATTTGCGTCTTGGAGTGCGGGCATGTAGTCGCATAGATCGTATCCATATTTCTCAGCAAACAACTTCGGGATGCTATCAGACCAGCCTGCCTCAACCTCGTCAACAAAAATCGAAGCGATCGTGGAGCCAAACTTCTGGCTGTATCGGGACTTGTACTTCTCATGAGTTAGAGCAATGAACGCTTCGACCGCCTCAGGGTTGAGGACATCAGTGAAGGTGCCCCAGTACTTATGCGTCCTAACCTCTACCTGGCAGCTCACATAGATCTTGAACCGCTTGGGTGGAAGAATCACTTCGAGAACGGGCATGGGTTCGCTTGCGAAATACCGCTTTCTGTTGTATGCAGTGAGGCCGGTCTCAACATATGAGTCCTCCGTGAGAACCATCCCTACGTGGTCCCTTAGGTCAATGCCCTGATCGAACTCGACACGCCCATTTTCTACTGGGAAAGCCTTGACGGAGAGAACCTTTCCTGCAGGGAGAGTCATGCGAATCGGGCCTCCGTCTACCTCCTGCGACCTATGAACCAGCCTTGTTGCAGCATACTTCGGATTTCCAAGCGTAACCTCTCCCCCGGCAATCCCACTGGGATAGGGGTACTCGTCATACAGGCAAACAGTCAGGCCATGCTCCTCTGCTGCTTCGATAGCTGCATCGACCATCTTAAAAAACGAGTCCGAGAGATATGGCCGTTGCAAGCCTTGGCGAGCGTGAATGAAGAAGCCTTTGACACCTTGACACGCCATCTCTGCTATCTGCCAGCGCACTTCTTGCTCGGTGATACTGTCATTCCAGAACCAAAACGGGTAGAACCCGGTAGAGATCGTTCCGCTCACTCAGCATCCCTCCTCGCCTGTTACGTGTCCAAGTATCTCCGCCGCGTGTCAGTGGTCTCCCCTAGACGGCCTCTTCTAGGTGGCTTCTTCTCGGTGGCCTTTTCTAGGTGGCTTCTTCCCGGTAATCGCTCTTTGGCTGCAGCTCGTATGGCCTTTTCTCAAATCTCTCTCCGATAGTCCTCACTCCCACGCTATCTGCCATACGAGGCAATCTAAGTACTCTCTAGGTATATTCTCCACTCGATTGGCACATCCTTGAGGATTTTGCCAAGCGATCAACCTCACTTAGCGAATGCAGCGGCAGGTAGGCACATGTAGTGGATGTGTGTGCACCAGTAGATCTTCAGACCGGGCATTTTCAACTGCCAACTCACCTCTTTGATCCTCCTCTTCATTCCTTGAATATCAGGTCACACTGTGCTAACATTCGGTAAATAGAAAGGCCTTTGACTAAGAAGGATGATCTGATTTGGCAGACAGCTGCAAGAAGTGCGGCGGCTCAGACGAGACTCGCCTTGACACAATAGCGACCGAGTTCCTAGAGCAAACTGAGGCTAATACCTCAGGCCCAGTCGAAGCCGAGGCCTTCGACAAGACTAGGGCCGAGATCTTTGACAAGATGGCAGACACATGGGATAGACGTGTGAACTCCCCCTCACCTGAGTCTCTCGCTGAGCTGCTCGACTCTTTACGCATTGAAGGAAAGATCGTGCTCGATATCGGATCCGGCACAGGTGTGCTGCTTTCAGCTGTGGGCGGTCGTCGTCCAGAGAAGTGGATCGCGTGTGACCTATCTCAGCGGATGCTTGAGATACTCGGAGCTAAGCACGCGGGCAGACTGCCGTTCCTTGAGCTCCTGAGAGCCGACGCCCATTCGCTTCCTCTTGATGATGACTGCATAGACGTCGTCATCTGCAACGGCGTTTTCCCCCACTTCCACGACAAGCGCAGGGCGCTGCTAGAGATCCGTAGAGTGCTCAGGCCCGGCGGAACCCTGGTGATCAACCACTTTATCAGCAGGGAGGAAGTCAATCGCATTCATTCTTCATCTGAGGCAGAGATTCTGCGCGGTGACCTGCTCTGCCCTGCGGGTGACCTAGCACAGCTCTTGAGCTCAATTGGGTTTACGGTGACCGACTGCATAGACACTGATGAGCTCTATCGAGTCTCAGCGATCCGTGCTGCAGCTTCGCCAGAGACGGAGAGGAGCAAGTCTTGATATGGCGGCCTCAAGCAACCTAGACAGCCCCAGGCCAAACAACCTTAGGTCAGGGGACAACTCCAGGCCAACCAACCCTAGGTCAAACAACCCCGGGCCGGACAACCCCGGCAATGCAACTGATGTGAGGCCTCCGGCGATCCTGCTTGAGGGCGTATCAGCCGGCTATGGCAGCCAGCTTGTCCTGGACTCCGTTGACCTTCTGCTCCCCCGAGGGCAATCAATAGCCGTATTTGGTGAAAACGGTGCAGGAAAGACGACTCTGCTCAAGCTGATCCTGGGCCTCATCAAGCCTTGGTCGGGGACTGTTGAAGTCGCAGGCCGCAGGATCGAATCAGAGGCAGACAGACGCTGGTTGCGCCAAAGAATCGGGTATGTGCCTCAAGGAAGCATTCCAGGTAAACTCCCCATCACTGTGCAAGACGCTGTGCTGCTGGGCAGGTGGGGTAAAGCGTTCTCGTATCTCAAAAGGCCAAACAAGCACGATCGGGAGGCGGCAAGCCGCATGCTCGAACTGGTCGGCATCGCCGACCTCGGCCACAAAGACTGTCGGGAGCTCTCCGGCGGGCAAATACAGCGGATGAACATAGCAAGAGCTTTGGTTAGGGAGCCGGAGATCTTGTTGCTTGATGAACCTTCGACGTATCTTGACAAGTCTTCGCAAACGGCACTTGCTGAGCTTCTCTGCAAGATACGTCAATGCCTGCAGCTTTCGATCGTCGTCGTCAGCCATGACGAAGCTCTGGCACTTAAGTTCGCTGACAAAGCCTACAGGGTCGCCGGGTCTGTCATCGAACCCGCTTGCGTCACCGAACCCATGCCCGCCTTAGATCCTGTGCCTTTGACCGAGCCTGAGTCTGTGTGCCGCTGAGCGGGATCCGCCAGTGGCCGAGGCTAAGGAAGCGCACTGTCGGGCCTAAGCTTACCCGTGCTCAAGCCTGCTTCTACAGATTTCTAGAGATTTCTAGTGGAGTGAAATCAACTGTCAATCATTGAGTACCTAAGCTATCCTATATTCCAAAGAGCGCTGATCACATCGGTCGTAGTCGGTGCGACGTTCTCGCTGCTGGGCGTAGTGGTCGTAACACTGAACCTGACTACCATCCGATTTGCGCTGATGCATATGGCGTTGCTCGGGGCTGCGTTCGGGATGTTACTCGGACAACCTGCGTTGCCTAGCGCCCTGGTCGCTATCACCATAGGCTCGTTTGTTCTTGGGCCAATATCGGACAGGACCAAGATGGATACAGGGCTATGGGCCGCCTTGTTTATGACAGGCTCGATTGCGGCTGCGTTTATTCTGTTCCATGCCGCCGGGGTATCCGCGATGGAGGCATTTGGCCTCTTTACAGGCAGCATACTTGCGATGACTCCGATGGAAATGTGGGCGATAACGGCACTCGGAGCAATCGTAGTTGGAGTGTTTGTCGTGCTATACAGAGAAATCCAGCTGGTCCTCTACGATCGTGAACTTGCGATCACACTCGGAGTGCCCGCAGAAGCGATCCGAAACGGGCTGTTGGTGCTGACCGGCTTGGCAGTCGGCCTGTCTATGAGGATCGTCGGAGCCCTGCTCATGGATGCAGTGATACTGCTGCCTGCTCTAGGAGCCCTGATGATCGGAAAAAGCCTGCGCCAGGTCCTGCTTGCCTGTTCTGTGATAGGGACGATAGGCACTGCAGGAGGCCTCTTGCTCTCAATGACAGTAGATATTCCTAGCGGCGCTTCAATGACCGCAGTAGCCGTCGCGCTCTTGATCTCTGTTGCGCTCGCTAAGTCCATTCTTGACAAGATCAAGGCAAAGAGGTGAATGCTCGATGATAGACAAGAGGCGAATGAGGTACATAATCACTGCTATCTTGGTTGTAGTGCTTGGATTGTCGCTGACGCTGTGCACCTCAGCAACCGAGCATGGCGAACCTCGGGAGGTTGTGGCATCGACATCGTGGACCGCTGCGATAGCCAGGGCAGCAGGCGCTACGAACATCACTGTGCTGGCCCCTGCAGAACTCAGACATCCGCCGGAGTACGACTTCAAAGCAAGCGACATCGCAAAGATCGCTGATACAGCGCTGCTGGTTTGGGCGGGATATGAGCCGTTCATCCAACGCCTTGTGACGGCCACCGAGGTTCCTGAGGAGCGGATCATCAAGGTCAATACCTCAAACGACCCGGACAACCTCATCGCACAAGCCAGGTCGCTCGCCGAGCGCTTGAAAACCACAGACGCTCAGGCAGAGTGGGAGGTAAGATTTGAGGAACTCGTTGCGAAGATCAAGTCCAACGCAGAGGCGTCATCTCTCTCTGAGACTCGAGTTCTCGTGCATTACCATCAACAGCCGTTTGTCAGATGGCTGGGGTACGAAGTGATCGGCGTGTTCGGACCGGATGAGCCAAGTCCGGTCAAGATTGCAGAGCTGGCAAGCCTCAATCCTGACTTGGTCATTGACAACTACCACACCCCGATCGGCCAAGCCATAGCAGATATCGCCGAGTGCCCGAGAGTCGAGTTGAGAAACTTCCCAGCTAGCGAAGCAGATACGCTCGAGGTCCTGCTAGCGGGCAACGCGAGAGAGCTTGGGTTGCTTTAGGCGAGCGCCATGGAGTAGCCCCAAGGGATGTCCCACTCCAAGGAATGGCCGACAATGATGAGAGCGCCTAGTCTATGAGGCGCTCTCATCCTCTGCGGATATGTCACCCGCTTCCTTCGACTCTGCAACGACTACAATCGTCGCAGAGTCGACTGTCTTATTCGGAATAATATGAATATTGCCTTCGTCGTCTTGAATCCTGAGTTTTCGAATACTCATTCCGACTACTCGGCCTTCCACTCCTGCGGTCCTTATCCGCCGTCCAACTCGGATCGATTGATCTGTTATGAGTGATATGCCGCCGTATAAGTCCGAGACAACGTTGCTGGCTGACGACGCCAAGCCCAACGCTACCAAACCCAACGAACCTGAGAAGGCTACTGCTATAGAGTTGAAGCCCAATACTGCAAACACGACGGAAATACACACGATCCATCCAGCTGCAACTGCGAGCGAGGCTATGAGGTTGATGATGATGGGCTCGACCTTGCTCCTTGTCAGCATAGCTCTGAGGATCTTGGCATATCTACGGATGATCAACCATCCGACAAGTATCACGATCAACACGATCGGCAACCTTGCCGCATACATTATGACTTTGCTCCACAGCTCATTAAGCATTTCCGCTGAACTCGACACTGATGCTTGCACCTCGCTTACTAAGGCTGTGCTGTCTACTATGCCCTCCAACACTGGTCCGACCCCTCCCACGCCAAACCACTTGGCGCATCAACTGACTGGATCACAACTGGATCACAGATGAACGGACTAGTACGCCGGATTGTCCAGAAAAGCAGATATAACAAAGGTCCCAATGGCTGCAGGTATCGTCACTTCACCGAGGAACAATCCTGCCAACATACAAGGAAACAAGGGGACTTCGACACGGGTTTGCCTGACGAACGTACCCCAATACTCAAGAACATACCTGGTCGTAAAGCCTCCGATAACGAAGTTGACGACGAGCAAGATGACAATGGCGGCGACGCACCCCACTTCGGACACCTCTTTCAATCCGAAAATGCGCATGAACATCCCTCCTCGCCGATCTTAACAAGGTCATCCTCCAACCAGTGCAAGGTCATCCTCCAACCAGTGCCCGGACTACCTTGCCAGCGACCTCTCTGTCATCAAAGTGAATCTTCTCATAGCCTATGATCTGGTAGTCCTCGTGCCCCTTTCCAAGAATCGCTACTATGTCCCCGCTGCGTGCCTCTCTGACGGCTCGCTCGATCGCTTCGGCTCTGTCCTCGATCACAGTGTAGCGCGATTGGTCAACTCCGTCCTCGACTAGCCCTGATACAATGTCCCGGATGATCGAGGCGGGATCTTCAGTTCGAGGGTTGTCTGATGTGATGAATACCAGATCGCTGTAAGCAGCCGCGACCTTTCCCATCTTTGGCCTGCGAGTCTTGTCACGATCGCCACCGCAGCCAAACACAGTGATGAGCCTCTGAGGGTTCAGGTCTCTAAGTGTTTGGAGAACGTTCTCCATGCTCTCGGCAGTGTGAGCATAATCAACCACTACTCTAAACCCTAGATCGGCTGTATCAACGCTCTCCATCCGGCCGGGCACTCCGCGAGTCTGCTCCAACACATCCACGATGGCATCGAGCGGCACCCCAAACGACAGCGCGGCACCGGCTGCAGCCAGTGCGTTGTACACGTTGAACCTGCCCGGCAGACTCATCTTGACTCTTCGGCTTCCAGCAGGGCAATGCAGCGTAAACTCAGATCCTGCCAAGGACGTCTTGACGTCGGTTGCTCTTATCACCGCGTCCTTTGAGAGGCCATATGTGTAGCACTCACAGAGCGACGATGCACGCATGAGTGCGCCGCGCTCGTCATCTATGTTGACGACAGTAGAGCCGTCGCTTACAGCCGCCATGAGCATGCTCTTGGCCTGGACATAGTCCTCCATTGTCCCATGGAAATTCATATGGTCCCCGCCGAGATTGGTGAAAACTCCTACGCTGAACTTAATCCCAGACACCCTATGCAGCCGTAGCGCGTGCGACGAAACCTCCATCGAGACTGCCTTGACTCCGGATTCAACCATCTGTGCGAGGATCTTTTGGAGTTCGATCGCGTGCGGCGTCGTATTGGGAGACTGCTCAAGAACTCCCGGGTACCTAATTGACACTGTGCCTATCAGCCCCGTGGGAGTGCCCGAAGACTCAAGCATCTCTGCAATCAGGTGCGACGTAGTCGTCTTTCCTTTGGTCCCTGTAACACCTACGACTGTAAGCTTTCGCGCAGGTTCGCCGTAAAACCTCGCAGCCATAAGGGCTGAAGCGACCTGCGCGTCGGGAACTACTACTTGAGTCACGCCGGGCAGCTTGCCGGATTCGCGTAAAGGCTCCTCTACCAGCACGCTGGTTGCGCCTGCTGATACAGCATGAGGGATGAACTCGCGCCTATCTGCAAGCTCCGGCTCTGTCAGTGCGACAAACATGTTCCCGGGCTCTATGCGCCTAGAGTCCATGGAAAACCCGGTCACCGGAATATCTGAAGAGCCTATCACTTGCACGATCTTGAGGCAATCTATCAATTCAGAGAGTCTCATTTTTCTGATACCCCACTATCTTGCTACCTCGCTACCCAGCTAGCTCGCTGTCGCGCTGCCCAGCTACCCCGCTAGGTCGCTATCGCGCTACCCGGCTATCCCGCCACCCACTATCGCGCTACTCGGCTATCTTGCCGCCCGCCATCTTGTCAGGTGCGTCCATAGCAGGCCGAGGTCAACGGATATCAACAAAGGTTTTGTTCCGAGACAGTGGCAAGCACTTACGCGCCAATGAACATCTGGCTGAGCTTCTTTGTGCCCATTGCATAGCAAACCCAGTTGACAGCGACAGCCAGGCCAACAAACACTACGCCGGCTGCAACCTTGGCGATAAACGGACTCATCCAGGCAAACAGGCTGATGTGGCTGTAATACACCGGAAAAGTGAATGCTGCGACAAAGACAGCGACGATGATCATTGACCCCGCAAAAACTGCCATTATCTTGCCTAATCCTACATTTCTCTGTGAACCGGGTGACCTGCTGAGCTCTGCACCCAAGTCGAAGCTCGGCGACAGGATGTCTAGCAACAGTGACAGTGCTGCTAGGGCAAACCCGACCGTTATGATCACAGGGACCGAGATATAAGGCGGGTAAGTGGGAACCTGCGGTACAAAGGATATCACCAACATGACTAGCAGGCTTACTGCCGAGCTAGTCAAAAAGCTGTATAGCAACTTGGACCAGTAGTATGCTCCAGGGTGTATAGGCATCCCTTGGATCATCCACCATGACTCGCCCTCAAGGCTCACTGAGACTGCTCCTGAACGCGCACTTATGGTCGCACTCATCAGCAGGGCCATAAAAAGCAGCATGGTCTTGATCACTATAGCATCCACGGACTCGGCGTCCCCGGGTCCTCCTGCTCCGGACAGGCCTGCATCGCCCATGGTCTGTGACATGTTAAACGCCATGAACCCCATAACGATCAGAACAACGACAATGCTGTACCACATAGTAGGGGTTCGGAGCAGTACCACCAAGTCTTTGCGAAGGACGGCAAGAAAGGCACCTCCTCCGCCTTTTCCAAGCGACACGGCCGCCTCACTGTCATCTTGGGCCCGCCGCCCTTCTGCTCTCCGGGCTACCGCTGAGCCTTCACGCCTGTCGGCTGCGCGCTCCAACCCGGCATGTGAGCTAGGCCGACGCCTCCTACCCTCAAACACCTGGCTGGAGGACCATCCAGTCAGAAAAGTGTACCGCGCAAGGACCCCTGCAGTGAATATGGATATGAGACTAACAGCCGCTAGAGGAACTAGAGACTCCAGCAGACTGTACTCAAATCTACCTGTAAACACGAGGAGAGTCTTTGCCATCCAAACGTGAGGGAGGTAGTCCATCTTGCCCAGCCGCCATCTCCCAGATGCTTCTAGCAGTGCGAGAGTATCGCCGGGGGTATTCGCCCTAGAGCTCACGTACTGCACTACGAAGACAAACACCGCCGAGACGGCGAGGGAGGTAACCAGCACTACTTGCTTCATTCGCTGGCCCGGCACAAACCGCATAATCAGCATTACAAGTAAAGAGCTCAGCGCCGTGAACATGGCCGACACGAGTAGCAGTGAAATCAGAGCGACCGGATAGTACAAGACGCCGAGCCTGTATGCTGCTCCATAGCCAATCCAGACTGCACCGATAAACGGCATGAGCAACACGAAGCCGGTCAAGATGCTCTTGATAAGCCTTGCAGAGAACACCGCCTCGACCCTCAAAGGGGTTGAGAGGAGGTATGACAGGTCTTTGGACTCGTAGAAGCTCGCGTATATCTCCCTGATGCCTGTCATCAGAAGCATGACAAAGCCGGCCAACGAGACGGAGGAGAGCAGGTTGAGCTCTATCATGCTGAGGAGATCCGGGTAACCAGCAAAGGCATCTCTGGCGAACACTACTGCCTTGGATGTCCCAACACCGATCATCGACGCGACCCAGATGAGAACGCCGATCTGCACGAGTGCACCAAACTTCTTCTTGATAGGTCCGCTGAGAACCCAGCCCTTTAGTGCAAGCCAATCAGGCCTGAGGGCTATCAATAGATCCCGCATTGCTACCCCTCCAAGTACCTAGAGACTTCCTCGTACTCGGCCCCTCCGGTCAGCTCGAGGAAGAGGTCCTCAAGCGTCATTTCGGTCCCGTGCAGCTTCTCATCGCTCTTCTTGGCGAGGCTCCTAAGCTCGTCGACGGTGCCTATGGCACGAAGCCTGCCGTCCTGGATTATGCCTACGCGGTCAGCCATGCGCTCTGCAATCTCTAGGATATGGGTTGACATGAACACTGTGACGCCTCTGTCACACAACCCTCTCAAAATGTCTTTGATTATGCGTGCGCTCTTTGGATCCAACCCGACGGTCGGCTCATCCAAGAGCAGTATCTGCGGCTCGTGCAGCAGGGCGGCAGTCAATGCCATCTTCTGCTTCATCCCATGGGAGAAGCCGCCCATCTGCTCGTTTATCCGATCAGACAGGCCAAACATCTCAAGCAATTCCCTTGCCCGTCTGCTCGCTCGAGACTTGTCCAGCCTATACACATCTGAGACAAATGACAGAAACTCAAGTGGTGTCAGCTTCTCATAGAGATTCGGCTCATCAGGGACATATCCGAGGATCTGCTTGGCTCTTACAGGCTCCTTGTAGACATCGATCCCATCAAGGAACACGCGGCCTCTGGTTGGAACGAGAGTCCCGATGATCATCTTGATGGTCGTGGTCTTGCCTGCACCATTGGGACCTAGGAAGCAAAACAACTCGCCTGGATTGATCTGCAAGTCCAACCCATCAACTGCTCTGAGGCTTCCGAAGTCCTTTGTCAACCCCTCAGTCCTGATGCCTTTCGACCTTGAACTTTCCGACAAAGTCATAGCTTGTGCCAATATCACGCACCTCCTACGCCAGGTCCCTCCGCTATCTCATATGAAGTGGTAATGTTCGCGTTAAGTGAATGAAGCACCGAACAGTATTTCTCCGCCGACAGAGACACAGCGCGTTGGACCTTGGCCTCGTCCAGGTCTGTGCCACTGATCTCATAGGTAATATGTATGTCTGTAAATCGCCTCGGATCCTTATCAGCTCTCTGAGCACTTATTCTCAATGCGATACCTGATACCTGCTGGCGCATTTTCTGCAACAGGATCGCCACATCAATTCCTGTGCATCCTCCAAGTCCAAACAGCACCATCTCGGTCGGCCGAGGCCCGGTGTCCTGGCCGCCTGACTCAGTCGAGGCGTCCATTACAACCGTGTGTCCACTGGGCCCGACGCCTTCAAACCGAAGCCCGCCCTTCCACTCAACTCTTACATCCATTCGATTGCACCTCCAACAACGTCCATCGTGCTCTAGATCAATGATGCTTCTTGCAGGTGGGGGTTGCAACTTGATAATCGCCCAAATCCGCGATTAGAGCAAGAAAGCGAAAAGAATCAGCAAATGAATCCCTGGTTACCTGGTACTCTCACAGCTACAATTATACACGGGAACTCCTATACCAATCGATACTGATACGGAAACTTCCAAACAAATCGATACTGACGGGATGGAGGTCTTGATGTGAGACTGATCGACTTTGCAACAGCGCAGGATAGACGGAAGGTCGTTCCCCTCATGGCCTTTCCAGGAGTGCAGCTCAGCAAGTACTCTGTGCGTCAGATCCTCTTTAACTCAAAGGCGCAAGTAGAAACCTCACGTGCACTTGCTGAGCGTTTCAAGCCCGACGCTCTGTTTCAGGTGATGGACCTGTCTGTGGAGGCAAATGCTCTCGGCCTTCAAGTGCGGTTCCCCCTGAACGAATCGCCTTCAGTAGAAGATCATCCGGTCAAGAGCCCGGACGACCTTGAGCAGTTCTCTCGCATCGACATCCTAAAGGACGGCAGAATCATGGCCTTCCTTGAGGCAATGCGGGAGATGAAAGAAACCATAGACATGCCGATCGGCGGTTATGTCATAGGGCCGTTCACTCTCGCCGGCAGGATGATGGGTGAGTCCGAAGCTGCAATGGCAGCAATCGACGACCCCTCCGGGCTGGAGCAGATCGTAGAGTTTGCTACCGAGAGGATCTTGCGCTACGGCAAAGCTCTGGTGAGCGCAGGTGCGGACATGATCGCCATCTTGGAGCCTACAGGAGTCATCCTCTCGCCTGATCAGTTCCGCCAGTTCTCCGGCAAGTATGTCAAGCGGATACTCGATGGGCTGGACACTATGGGCATACTGCACATCTGCGGCGACAGCAATCACATAATCCCATACATGTGCGAAACCGGCGCCCAGGGATTGAGCCTCGACTCAGATGTGGATCTGCCTAAGGCTATAGAGCTTCTCCCTGAGGACGTAGTTATGATCGGCAACCTAGATCCGGTTGCTTGTGTCGCCCAGTCGACGGCAGAAGAGGTTCGCGAAGCATCGCTACAACTGCTCGAGTCGATGTCCAAGTATCCCAACTTCATCTTTAGCACCGGATGCGACCTGCCTCCAGAAACCCCTCTGGAGAACATCAGAGCAATGATCGAAGCCTGCAGGCAGCATAGTGGCGCGTAACGGCACTTGTCTAGGCGTGCAGCCAGCGATAAGGGCAGGCGCACTCGCCCGCAACGGACACTCGCAACGCCCCTGAAACGAGGTGCTTCAGGGGCGTTGTTTCATATACATAGGGTTCTAAATCCGTATGTGGTGTGTTGCAAGAGATGAGAAAAAATCTCATCGTGCGCTGCACTACACATACGAGTCGGGAGTATCATCAGCACGAGCGCATCCATTGTTTGGTAGACTCACCAATAAACGCCCATCACTCTCTGAACTGAATCGCATGGAGCCTCGCATACAGCCCGTTCTTCCTCATCAGCTCTTCATGGGTTCCCTCTTCGGCTATTCTACCTCCATCCATAACCAAAATCCGCGAGGCGTTTCTGACTGTAGAGAGTCTATGTGCGATAACCAACGCGGTCCTGCCTTCGAGTAGTCGGTCCATAGACTCTTGCACGAGCTTCTCTGATTCGTTGTCGAGAGAAGAAGTAGCCTCGTCAAGTATGATCAAGGGAGCGTCTCTGAGGAACGCTCTAGCAATAGCTATGCGCTGCCTCTCTCCTCCTGACAGAGACGTGCCGTGTTCGCCTATGGTCGTCTTGTACTGGTTTTCCAACGCCATAATGAAGTCGTGCGCATTCGCCGCCTTGGCTGCTTCAATGATCTCATCCATCGTAGCGCCCTCGCGGCCGTACGCGATGTTCTCCTCCAAGGTCCCGGCAAACAAGTATGGGGTCTGCGGCACATACGCTATGTATGATCTAGCCGCGTCTAGGTTCTCCCTAAAGGAAACTCCAAACACCCTAACGTCGCCCTGCTCAAACTCCCTGAGGCCACAGCATATCTGTGCGAGGGTGGTTTTTCCGCCGCCACTGGGCCCAACAAGGGCGACCAACTCTCCGGGCTTGATCTTGAGGCTCAAGTCTTTGAACAAAGCCTCACCAGAGTTTTCCTCATAGGAAAAGGTGATCCCATCGACTTCCAAGGCGTACGGCGACCCAAGTGCACGACTGCCTGCAGACTGATATACACGGCTACCCGCAGACTCGAATACCCGGCTGCCTACGAGCACAGATTCACGGCTACCCGCAAACTTCAGTACACGGTCGCCCGAATCTCCCACTGTAGAGGTTTCAGTTGCTGTATCCATCATGGCAAACACCCTGTCTGCGGCACCGAGACCTTGCTGCACCTGTCCCCAAGTAGTCGACAGGTTGGTAAAGGGCCACTGCACCCGTCCCATGAGTATAGTAAAAGCCAGCACAGCGCCAACAGACAGAGTTCCACGTATCGACGCCAAAGCAATAAGGCCGGTGCAGGTAATCAAGAACGCAAGGTTGATGAAGCTCACCGACCGCCACATGAACGCGTTCAGGAGCGAACGTCTCTTGAACATATCTGTGGCAGCAGTGCGTTCCTCCTCATACTTGGCTGCGAAAGACCCCTCAAGGCAGAACGCCTTAACTACGGGCATTCCCTGAAACATCTCCTGGAGTATACCTCTCAAATGCGCGTTCTGGTCCTGTATCTCCTTTGACAACTTGCGGATCCTGCTGTCAAAAAACCTGCCGGTCAAAAAGACCAAGGGACCACCTGCCACTGCCAGCAAAGCCAAAGGTAAGTCTATGTCTGACAGGTAGAAAAAGGCCAGCAAACATATACCCATGTTGTGAATGAGCGAAAATGCGCTATTGCCCGCTACCTGAATTGCTTGCCCTATGTCGCTGCTCGCTCGTGCTACTAGGTCACCTGAATGCACGCTCTCAACGTATCCAAACGGCAACCTGTTGACATGGTCATACGCAGCAACAGCCAAGTCTCTGTCCATGAGTGTCACTGTCCAATACCTGATAAGTGCTCCGGCAACCATGAGGGCCATGGCACAGGCTGAGACAAGAGCTGACACTCGGACGAGAAACATCAATCTATCGACGTCTCCGGAGTCTATAGTGTCAAGGAACGTCTCCTGAACCCAAGCAATAGCTACACTGAAGCACACGTCGGCGGTTAGTAGCACGATGCCGATGATCATCCACGGGGCATACGGCCGAGCATAACTAAGCAATCGCAAGAACGTCTTTAGACCGCCTGTCGGCTTGGTGGTTTGTTTAGCCAGACTGCTCACGCCATCACCCCCTCGAGACTGTCGATCTCATAGGATGCCATCTTCTGATCATCCTGTAGTTCCCTGTCCAAAAGAAGGGCCTGGTACATCCGATGGTACTTACCTCTGGCAGCCATCAGCTGCATGTGAGTGCCGACTTCCTGAATCTCTCCGTCCTCGAGATAGACAATTTTGTCTGCATCCCGAATAGTCGAGAGCCTATGCGCGACCACTATCGTAGTCCGGCCTGCCATCAGACGATCCAAAGCCTGCTGAACAGCCAACTCGCTCTCACTGTCCAACGAGGAGGTCGGCTCATCTAGGATCAATATGAGTGGGTCTTTGAGCAAAGCCCGGGCTATTGACACCCTCTGTCTCTGGCCGCCTGACAGCCTCACACCGCGCTCACCGATCTTCGTCTGGTACCCGTCAGGCGTACTCATGATAAAGTCGTGGATGTTGGCGGCCTTGGCAGCCTCAATGACCTCATCGTCAGAAGCCTCCAGTCTTCCGTAACGTATGTTTTCCATCAAGGTACCAGAGAACAGGTAAGGGTCCTGCGAGACGTAACCAGTCAAGCTTCGCCAATCGCTCACTGTCATCTCATCTATGGGGATGCCTTGGCAGAGTATCCGGCCCTCGGTCGGCTCATACAGGCGCAGGATGAGCTTGAGCACAGTACTCTTGCCGCTGCCGCTTGGGCCCACTAGCGCCGTCATCTTGCCCGGCTCAACTGTTAGCGAAAATCCCTTGAGCACATCTTGCCCCTCAGAGTATGCGAAACGCACACCCTCCATCTCGATTCCGGCCCTGCCGCTAACACGAATGCTACTCGCCAAGTCAGCGCTGCTCATCCCGTCGACTCGTTCAGTCTCAATTCGCTCAGGCAAGTATGATTCCTCCGGCAAGTCAAACAGCTCAAACGCTCTGCCAGCTTGAACTATTGAGTTCTGAAGCTCAGGCCATGTCCTGACGAGCTGAGACAGTGGCCATGCGACTCGCTCGAAGCAGAAGAGAAAGACGACTACGCTTCCTAAGTCGAGGATTCCTCGTGCTACCCGCAGGCCGCCATATCCCAGCACGAACAGAATACCGCCTATGATCACCACAAACTGCGTGTGGCCGACAACGACATTCAAGAGCACGATCCGTCTGGAATACCCCAGTATCTCGTCATAGATCGCCCTGAACTTCTGCGACAGGCGCTGAGACAGGGAGAATGCGCGCACGACCTCAGAGCCCTGTACAGAGTCTTGGATAAACGAGTTCTTCCGAGCGTGAGCCTGGTGCTGAGCAGTGTACAATTCTCTCAGCTTCTTGGACAGCGGAGTCACAATGGCAGGCATCAGGATCGATAGCGCAAGGGTGCCGACTGACAACGCTCTGTCCAGATGAACGAGATAAGCCATGTAGAAAATCACGCTCAAAGCCTGGTGAAGCACCTGCCTGATCTGGCTATTGAGGCCCGCCTGTGCAGCGTTGGCCGAGTCATTGATCCTGGCTATGACATCACCGCTGTGGTATTCTTGCAGAGCCTCCATCTTCGCGCGAGTCAGCTTAGACACGAGCTTTGTCTGAAGTCTCATGACAGATATGTGGTTAAGTAGCTCGCCAAAATACGAGACAAAGAACGCTATGACCTCACTGCCGAGGAAGCCAGCCAAGCCGATCACAATGCCTTCGATCAATAGCTGCATGCTCTTTGAAGTGGCAGCGTTGATCATTCGCTTGACGGCGTCCATGGCCAGGACTTCAAGGCCTGCCATTGCCATAGTGCCTAAGACCAGGCCAACGTACCAGAACCAGTACGGCCGTCCCAGCTGTAGCAACCTGCGCAGTGTCTTTAGTGGAGACTCTGCAACACTAGCTCTTGCCTCCGACACCCTCGCTCACCCCTTAGCTGATCCACCCTATGGAGATATGTCCGTTGTAGACTTCGCACCTCGCAGAGGCTTTTCTCGGCTTGCTGTCGTAATCCGCAGACTGCCCGGACCACTTCTTGAGCCGTTTCTCATAACGGGCCTCGCTCGGACTTACCTGCTCAAGAGCATCCCTTACGGCATCGCATCTAGACACACCGTTGCGGACATGATACTCGACCCTATAGCCGATGTCGTCCGCCCTCTCAAGATCGAGGCTGATGGAACCATTGTACACAGTGACGCTGCTGGTCAACTCGGACTTGGGCGACACGCGCAACCTTATTTGTCCGTTGTGTGCGCTCATCTCGCACTTGTTGCTGGTGACATCAGCGATGATCCTGCCGTTATGCGACCTAATGATGCAGTTCTCCGCATCGACTTCGCTCAGGCGAGTATCGCCATTGTGTGCGGTCGCTTCGACCTTGTTCGCGCTCACCTGCTCGATCTTGATCTTGCCGTTGTGTTGGTGCATTACACAATCGCCCATTGTCAGCTTACTGGAGGATACAGATCCGTTGTGAAGACTGACATTCGCGTTGTATAGAAGATCCGAAGGGACAAACACAGAAACCGCTAGCTTGGCTTTGTGTTCCTCACGTCTCTCGATCTCCCTTACAGCCAGCCTATCGGAGGAGTCAATGACCTCAAAACAGGTCTTTGCCCACTGTCTTGCCTCATCCTCAGTCGATGCCCATACCATCCTCTTGATCTCCATCCTGTATGTAGGTTTATCCCAGCCTTGAAGCGACACGCTGCCATTGTGAAATGAGAAGTCCAGCTGTGGTCGATCTACACCGAATGCACCTTCCCTGGTGTCTGTAAACACATATTGCGAACCGCCGGCTACGTCGCCGTTCCTGAAAAGCCGTCCGATCGCGCTCAGAGCGCTACCGAGACTGTCAAATACACCGTCAAGGCTGAAACTCACCGTGCCGTCTGCAATTTCGTCCACGCGGCCTACATCCTCACCGATGCTATCTGCAATTTCGTCCACACGATCGACGACTTCATCAACTACACGGTCGACAGCTTCATCGACCCTATCGGCGATCTCGTCCGCCCAGTCGACGACCTCATCGACGCTATCAGCGATCTCATCCGCACGATCGACGGCCTCAGCGATCCGGTCTGCAAACTCGTCCACGCTGCTCGCGACCGCATCAACACTATCGTCAACCTCGTCCGTGCTATCCCCCTCTGCTCTTTCGGCATTGCCAATGCCACCGAAGGCCTCGGTCAACTCAGCTGCCGCGTCCGGCGATATCTCTCCGCTCTCAACGCGCCTGCGAATCAACTCGTCGACAGCTTCGCCCACACCGTCGCTATCGTCTAGGCTACCCAGGGCCTCGATCAACTCAACCGCTGCATCCGGCGATATCTCGCCACTCTCAACCCGCTTGAGTATCTTCATGATCCTATCCTCTGTCACGGAGATCATCCTCCCGTCAACCTTCCTTGCATACAAGATGTTCTGCCCTAAGTTGTCTCTCAGGGTGCCCTGCCCTGTCTCTTGACCGCACCCGCCCAAAGCCGGCTGTTTGTTGGCCTAGTCGCGGTCAGCCTTCTCAATCGCATGATGTAACAACCCGCCAACGACACTGACTATGATTGACCCTACTACTGCAGCCAGGAACCCGCTGACTGCAAACCCTGCTACTATTGCAGACACAACCTTCAGCATCAAGCCGTTGATCACTATGGTAAACAGCCCTAGAGTGATTATTTGAATGGGGAATGACAGCAATCCGAGAATAGGCTTGATTGTGATATTCACGACTGTTAACACTAGTGCTGCGACTGTCAGTGCTGTAGTCGAATCGTAAGTGATCCCCTCAATCAGCCAAGCGGCTACCAGGAGACCGACGAAGTTTGTAATCCATCTGATTATGAGCTTCCTCAACTATGTACACCTCCCGAGATGCTCTATGCTGCCCTGGCCGAACATCTCAGCTACGACAGGCAAAGACGGACCTCAGCCGACTGCCTGGGCGGGACTTAGGTGGCCGCTCGGACGGACCTCAGCCGACTTGCCCGGGCGGGATGTCAGCCGACTGCCCGGGCCGGACTTAGACGACCGCTCGGGCGGGACTCAGACAAAGCGGATGACCACTCTGTCACCGGACGAGCTCTTTACATTGACAAAGTCCCAAGAGCCGTAGGAAATCAACTCCCGCCACAACGCTTCCACAGCGCCAAGTGCTGACTCGACCACCGACCCTCCATCCCAACGCTTGGCTCCTTCTCCGGCATTGATGTTAACAGGTATCTTAGTTGCAGCAACTCGAGTGTGTTGTTCCAAGTGCCTGGAGATTCGCTTTGGCAGCCGGACTCCCAACCGCTTCAAAGCAGGCGCCCAAAAGCCAATGGTCTCCACTAACACGGTGATCGCAGCAATCGGTATGGGAACGATAATACGAGGCCCGCCTGATGCAGGCTTTACATCGATCAGCAAGAGCACGGACGGGCGCCGAACTCGAATTCGCTCCAGCTTGCCCATGTCATACCTCCATATCACATAACGGGCACCAGATCTCGATGCCAAATCTCAAGACAGCCTCAATCTACATAGATCTGCACAATATCGCCATCGCCGGACTTGATGTCAACAATGCTGCCTTCGGCCCCGCTCATTATGGCCTCGATCACCTCGTCCAGATTGATGTCCTTGTCCGCAAGCTCAGCTCTAGCTTCCTTTGGGACAAAACGCATAGCGACTCTTGCCAGAGCCAGTGGTATGTTGACATTGACAACGTCTCCATCGCCGGAGTTCACCTTGATCCGTATGAACTTCCCTTTCCCAGTCCTCCCCGGTGTTGTAGAGGATTTCTCTGCTGTTTCCAGCGCTTGGATAAGCCGGGTGCCCTCATCAGCCGTGATCTTCCCCTCAGCCACCATTTCAAGAATTCTCTTGATCTCCTCCACGTGTATCCCCCCAATTAATAAGCTCGATGATTACAGGCGCATTCGCTACCCTAACATCCTATTGCGACTTAAGCATCTTGATAGCTTCATCGGATGATATCTTCCCAGAACTCAAGGCTTCAAGGATCTCTCGTCGCCTCTCGGCCTTGAAGCCTGCCGACTCGTCTGCTTCGACAGTGAAGCCAAGCGTGCGAAGCACTTCGTCAAGCCTCGACCTGACTGTCGGATACGATATCCCCATCTCTCTCTCAACTTCCCTGATATTGCCCCGTGACTTGAGAAAGATCTCAACGAACTCCTTTTGCTCAGAGCTCAGTTTGCAAAACCTACATATCTCAAATCTGCCTTCCAAGCTGGTATTACAATTGGGGCAACGCAACTTGGTGACTTCCAGTTCGCCAGAGCACACAGGGCACTTTCCAATCATCGGATTTCTCATGGCAAGACCTCCGTTGTGCTAATCTACCTAGCGCGAAGATCGTCCAGGGCCTTCAGCAGCCCTCCGAAACCTGCGGTTAAGCCGGATAGGCTCGGCATCTCCACGCTCATACCTTTTCCTTCGATTCAGCAGGAATCTGGCTACATCGTCCGAAGGCACCGTCCACGGCAACATCATGGTTACCCCCTTCCCTGGACATCCAGTCATGCCGCGCATCTCAATTTCTTTGATGCTTCTATTGATATATTAAACATCAGCTTTAATATTGTCAACATCTATTTTGAAAATATTCAAGGTGGAACTCAATAATGAGCATCAAGGTTAAGCCAAACTGGGTCTGACCTGGGGATTTCTGAAAACCTGGGGCTGAAGACTTCGATAGCGGGTGAGATCGTGGCGAGCATGTGGGGATTGCCGAAATGGTGGTTGTAGGAGGTGATGGTTGTGAGCGCAAGATGGGGGGATCCCGCCCCGGCTCCAATAAGGTCGTGCAGTTTCGCCGAGACGGGATAGCCACAGATATGAGTAGGCTAGTAGTTCACTTGGTGGATCAAAGCGTCTTCTACTCCGCCTCGCCTGCGCGCCAAGATCGGCGTTCCTTTGTCGATGACCACCTCTGCAGGCAACGGATGACTCAAAAAATACAGCATGCTCATGCTGTAACCGTAAGCCCCGGCGTTAAACACAGCGATGAGATCACCTACGTCAGCTGTTCCAATCTCCACCTCGGATGCGATGACATCTATCGGAGTGCACAGAGGCCCTGCTATGGTTGCCGGCCTTCCTTTGCTGTCCAGTGCCGTAGCGACGACAGTCGGATGGTCAGTCTTCATAAAGACGGGCCTGATCAACTGATTCATGCCTCCGTCTGTTATCACATAGGTCGAGCCTCTCGACTCCTTGACATCGATCACCTTGGTCAGGTATACGCCGCTTTCTGCAACCAAATACCTGCCTAGCTCAAATGCCAAGCGAGTATCACTTAGATCGAACTCGCCAGACACCTCATCAAGAGCGCTCTTGACGCCTTCGGCGTATGCCAATAGATCAAGCGGCTCCTCGCCTTCTGAATACGGAACTCCAAAGCCTCCACCGAAGTCTATGAACCTCAACGGGAACTTGAGCTCTTGAGAGAGAGCGCATGCCAGCCTAAGGATTCTCTTAAACGCAGCAAGCAACTCCTCAACGTCCAACACACCTGAGCCTGTGTAAACGTGAATTCCAAGAATTCTGCATCTGTTGAGTGCGACGGAGCGCAGCTCTGACACAACGGTCTCCTCGTCAAACCCGAACTTGCTTGATCCTCCGACCATCTTCTCCGGAGCGCTCTCTGCTGTTTCGCGTGTGTTGATCCTAAGTGCGACCCCAACATCCCTTTGCAACTCGTCAGCGATCAGCTCCAGCCGTTTGAGTTCTCCAAGCGATTCTACATTCACTGCGTATATGCCGGAAACAACGGCTTCTCTCAGCTCAGTGTCGGTCTTGCCCGGGCCTGCAAAGATGATATTGGACGGCGACACCCCTATCTTCTTGGCAAGGAACAACTCTCCCGTGGAGGCAACTTCCATGCCTGCACCAAGACTCGATAGCAGCTTCATGATGTGCAGGTTGGGGTTGGCCTTTATTGAGTAGAAGATATCAAACCCCTCGAGCGCTTCCTTGACCATTCTGTATTTCTTCTCTACAACGGATAGGTCATAGACATAGAGCGGAGTGCCGAATCTCTTCTCCAACTGTGATACTTTGAGCCCTGAGATCGTTAGCTCGCCGTCGCTTTCGCCGAAATAGTCCATCCACGGACGCCTTCCAGTCAACAAACTGTCACCTCATTCCAACCGTATACACTGTTCTTTCACTTGCTTGTAATCAAGCTGTATCTCCTGGTAGCAAAGCCGTGTCTCTACCGTGTCTCTACGAGGCACTCTTCCTATAGATGTCGATTACGCTTTGTCCCTGGAATATGTAGAACGGAAATGGTTCGCTGACAACGCAATCCACGCCCAGTTTGCACAAGGATTCGCCGAGATTCGCTCCAGTCTCGTTGAACATCACTATCTTGGCACCCGATTCCTTTGCCACCTCATAGATTCTATCAAAAGTGCCGTTGGTCAGCGTCATGCCTGTGACTAAGGCCAAGTCGCTGCTGCTCACCCTCGGAAGCGTGCAGTCACCGTCCTCCACGATTGTGCCACTGATACACGTCCCAATCAATGATTCGTCCATGTCTGTTGCAGCCACGTCAACGCCCCTGTCAACAAGTGACCGGACGAAGTTGCCTACTACTCCTACGTTAACGACTCTCGGCTTTCTCTTTCTGCTCACGTCCTCAAGAAGCGACATGACCTCATCAATCACTATCTTGGTCCTCTGGTCAGTCTTGGCAATAGACGAACCCTCGATCTTGTAAGATCTGACAGGGTGGCGCTCGAACACGGAGAAAATTGCATCTAGTGTAGCGATTCTCAAGCAAGAGTCGTCAGACGTAAGCGTTCTCGCGTCCTTTCCAATCCACTCCGAATCAATAAACGCTTCTCCACAGCAGCAATAACTACACCCCTGCCCAATCGTCTGCACAAGCAAGTAGGTGTAGTTAAAGGTCCGTTCGTTTTCATTTGGTTTGAACAGAAGATCCGTCTTCCACAATCCCCGTATCAGAAACTCGTCGTCACTGCGACCCTTGCAGAGGTCATGCATCATACTCTTAAGCTCTTCCTCAACTCTCATCTAAGCAAGACTCCCGTCCATTTTTGTGGTACACATACCACTATTGTAATTGTAATTGTAATAGTAATTGAAGATCTTTGGAAGTACGAGCCACCATGAGCCGTCTGCGCTGTCACTGTCCTTCGAACAAGGATTGAGCATAGACGATGTGGTTGGTGCTGTTCCCAAATAATGGGTGGGTCTGCATTAGTAACAATGCGCTCGACTCGTATGCGGTATCTCGCACACGATGAGATTTTTTCTCGTCATTTGCATCTAACCATATATGCACACGGAACCTTATATACGAAGCCTTCCGCACTCCTTCAATGCCTTTCGGCACTCCCTCAATAGCAACGCCCTTGCCGCCAGCCAGAGCAGAAGCCGACCTAGGTAATGACTACTAGTCCTACCTAAGTGGCATAACACATGATATTATCAGTTGGGTGGGCAAGACTACATAGCAGAAGGTGACCCGTTGAGAAGCTTGCGAGAAACGATACACAAGCTTATCAAAATAGCGAGTAGCCGCGTCGAAAAGACGGCCTATGACGAGCTGCCTGGCTCGAATATCGCGGTGAGCGGTGCTGTAGCTGGCGCGCTGGCAACGCTCACTCTGCTCGCGGTCGCTCATCTCGCAGATGTCGTCGTGCTCAGGCACTTCTATGCCTTCCTCATCGGATACATCGCAACTGTCTTCTCGAGCGTATCTTTGGTGATGATCCACACAATCATCGGAGCGATCGCCGCTTATGTTCATTTCAGAGCAGAGGAGTTGATGAACTCCGGGCAGTGGCTCGCCTTTGCATGTTTCTTGCCTCTGTTCGCATCTACCGGGGTTTTCATTGGAGACAGACTGGTACAAGTCGTTCTTGCTGCCGAATCAGCCTTCACGCCTCTCCTCAAGACTGCGTTGTCAGTCTTGGCTACTCTCGCGATGACATGGCTATTTTGGGTGCCGTGGATGGCGTTCTACAGGATCTGGCTCAACAGGTACGTCCAACAGCGACGCGCCTCGCAACACCGACCTGAGACCGATGCCTCAATGACGCGTGAAAACAGCGACTCGATGGAGTCGTCCAGGTCGTACATGCGCGTCCGAAGGCAAATCGCTCTGATCCGCAAGCACAGACGCGACGGGATACCTCAGGACGAAGCCGCTAGGTTTGATCTATTCAAGGATGTCTCCGGAGAACTCTCCGACCTTCCCGAAGGCAGACAGGTTCCACACGCCGTTAGGCAGTCACCGCTGAGGCGCATAGGCTTTATAAGTGCTGCAGTCCTCGCTGGAATCGTCATATTCGGATCGCTGTACGGTCGATTTGTTCCGGGCGGCCTCAGAGGCGTTTTCGGTATCCAGGGCAATGCAACGGATGGGCCGGTCATTCGAGTCCTTGTGAAATCCGCAGATGTAAGCACCGGGTACATCTACGATCTAGCAAATCAAGCTCTAGGGCAAGTGCAGCAAGACGCTCGCGTCGACGTGGCGAACATCAACAGATTCTCTATGTTCGCAGTCCGAGCAATGGTGGCAAGCGGCGAGTCCGGCATCATCGTAGGAACTCGAGAGGAACTGCGTGACATGGCAACCCACGGCCTGCTCGTAGATCTTACGCCTATGATCGAGAGAGATCAGGTGGACTTGACGGTGTTCGTCGACTGCTGTATCGAGGAGCTCACCTACAACGGTGACGTGTTTGCGCTGCCGCTCTCGACGTCGCCACTGCTCTTGTACATAAACACCAAAGCACTGAGCCATACAGATGTCAGCCCACACGTGCCTCCTGTATTGTGGTCGGATTTGATGGCGTACGCCAAGTCGTTGACCTGGTTTAGGAAGTCTGGCGGGGTTCAAGTGGTGTCGCAGCTAGGATTCACAGTCTCGGACGGACTGTGGCGTGCGTGGCTGCAGATGGCCTCAGACGTCACGCGCCACAAGGCGGATGGTCGGATAGCGAGCGCTCTGCACATGGACGGGCTACTCCCTAACGCCTTTGAACAGGCAGGAGGTTCCGATCCGGATGTGCTGTCTTTGATCCCGGACGAATGGAAACTGCTCGTAGATGTGGCCTCAGGACTCGGGGCAACAACATTTCCGGATGACCTGGGGAGATACAGAAACCCATTTTACGAACGGCAGCACGACCCGGCATTTCTCTTTGCAAACGGCGATGTCGCCATGGTCGTCTCTGATTACAGGCTCCACCGAGCTTTGCGTGACAGCTCCCTGGATCTTGAGTACGCTGTGGCTGACCTTCCAGCGCCTGACTGGGCGATGTCCGGGACTAGTATTTCCAACGGGCTGGGAATCGGCATGCTTCTCTCCCGCCCTGACACATCGCCGGAAGTCCAGAACATGATTGAGACCTCCTGGGAAGTCATTAAGACACTCGCAACGGATGAGAGCATGCAGGCAAGCATCGCGTCGCACTCAGGCCTTCTGCCGGGACTCAAGTCCTTGTATCCTGACTGGTCGGCCGGGCTGCCCAAGGCTCGAGCGCTACTCACAGATAGGGACGAAATCGATCTCAAGTTTCACGCGGCGCAGCTCAGTGCATCTCCGGCCACTGCCGCACACTTATCATCAACATCGCTTGCTCGCATCTACAGTCTGCTAGACCGACTGGCCAAAGGGGCCGAGCCTATCTCTTACGTGCTTGAGCAGGTCGCAGCAACACTCGCGGTCCAGTAATAACGGCCTTACGCTGCGAAAATGCCGTTTTTTCGTATTGAAGGCGACACCCAGATTTAGTATAATATATGCATTGCTGATATACTCACTGATATATTCGAGTCTCGCGAAGTGCGGTTTCTCCAAATGGAAAGATTCCAGGCGGGACGGGGAACTTTTCACGCTTCGCAGCGTCTAACAAGACTGAATTGAATGCGCTGGTGATGGCCATGGCAAAAAGTGAAGTGATCTCAAAAATAGCTCCGTCGGATCTGCAGATGGATGCAGGCGACTTCGAAGCTCTAGTGATGGAACATGGGCAGCAGCTCTACAACATAGCTCTCCGCATGACCGGAAACGAAGAAGATGCAAATGACCTCACTCAAGAGGCACTGCTTCGGGCATACAAGGCGTTTAGCAAGTGGAAGCGGGAGTGCTCTTTCTCGAGCTGGCTCTTTAGAATCGCTACCAATCTATATATAGATCAAGTTAGAAGGAGAAAGCGGATCCGGTTTGAGTCGCTGGACTCGCCCATAGTCACAGACGACGGCGAGAAGCTGTCGAGAACGATAGAGAGTGATGCCCGCAGTCCACAGTCGATGGCCGAAGCGGCTGAAGTGCAAGAAAAGGTCCAACTCGCACTTCAGAAGCTGTCTCCGGAGTTTCGCATGTCGATCATCCTCTGCGATATCCAGGGGTTCTCGTACGCGGAGATCAGTGAGATCATGGATTGCTCGATAGGCACGGTCAGATCCCGCATTCACCGCGCTCGTCGCGCTCTAAAGGACCACTTAGAACCGTATGTATCAGAGGCGATGGCTGATGAACTGTGAGAATGTCGACAAGCTGATTTCGGCATACGTCGACAGAGAGGTTCCGGCTGATCTCGAACCAAAGATCAGGTATCACCTCGCGTATTGCAAGAGGTGTTTCAAGGCCTACTCAGAGATGCAGAGGACAAAGGAGCTCCTGTCATCACTGAAATCTCACGAGCTGCCGGATTCGTTCTGGAGGGAGACCCGGGCCAAGCTTAGGCGTCATAGATCTGTCGCCGAGCCAAAACGCCGTTTGTCCAAACTCTGGACAGCACTGGCTGCAGCCGCATGCCTGCTGCTGGCGGTTTCGGTGGTATCTCTGGCACCTAATCCACCTCAGGGGAGTGGCTTCGTCGCGAGCAGCTTGGAAACAACTCCTGCTGAGCAGTTCAAGACGATGAGCTTAACTGATTCAGCCAATACGGGTGGCCAATTCAGCTACGCGCGATCGCCCATAGCCGCCCGCAGGGCCGTGCAGTTTGCCTCATTCGGGCATGAACCTCCGAGCTTTGGCATATTTGACTTCGGGGAGATACTGTGGGCCAACAGTTTTGATGTGACCGAAGACAACCAGCCGAGCGACGCAGAAACGAATCCCGAGCCCGAACCGCCTGTCGTCCGTGAAAGGGACAGACAGACATTCAGGACGTATTTTGGATCGCCCAACGTTGTTCCTGCAGGGTGGTCCGGAGGTCAGTAGCCGGAGATACTCTGTGACTATAGACTTGCTTCCGTTATGCTGCGTAGCTAAGGAGGAGACGGACAGATGAAACTCGACCTGTTTAAGAGAAACAAGATAGTCTTGTCGTTCGCAGTCGCTCTCGTGCTGGTGATCGCCGGAGTGGCTTACGAGTCGGTGTTTAGCGAGTCTGATGCTGCAGGTTTGACTGATGAGAGAGCAAGCAACCCGGCAGCGACAGTCCAGATAGGTACAACATCAGGCGAGCTGACATTTCTGGGGCCCAACACAATAGCAGACATAGCAGAATCAGCGAAGAAAGCCGTAGTTGCGGTAACTGCAACTCCAGTGGTGAGTGAAAAAACCACCAGGTACCGCACACGCGACCCGTTCTACGATATGCTCTGGTACTTCTTTGGAATAGATCCATACGAGGGATTTAGCAACCAGTACACTCCCCAGCCTTCGTCCGGCACTGGGTTTGTCATCTCAAAAGACGGCTACATCTTGACGAATAACCACGTGATCGAAGGAAATAACAAGATCACCGTGACTCTTCTCGACGGGACTGTGTGCGACGCTGAGGTCGTTCGCTCCATGTCCAATCCGGACGTGGCTGTTCTAAAGATAAATGCAGAGGGCAAGGACCTCACAGCACTTCCGCTGGGAGATTCGAGCACGGTCCGTCCGGGCGAGTGGGCAATAGCTATTGGCAACCCGCTCAATATGGGAATCACAGTCACTGCCGGTATCATCAGCGCAACTCACAGAGGAGACGACCCTGCAGTGGCGCAGATGTTTGGCAACATAGCGATCCCCCCTGAAGGGTTCATCCAGACCGACGCCGCCATCAACCTTGGGAACAGCGGTGGGCCTTTGCTGAATCTCAAAGGAGAGGTCATTGGTATCAACACTGCAGTGGTAATGGGCGGAGAGAATGTAGGCTTTGCCATCCCGATCAACTCAGTTGTAGAGCTGCTTCCCAAGCTGATGACTGAATCCAAGGGAGGTTACCTGGGGGTCTCGCTCTTTGCAGCAGATGCCAACTTCGCTAGAAGGCTCGGTGTCTCCGAAGGAGCTGCAGTGGTCTACAATGTGATCAGCGGCTCGCCTGCGGACAAGGCCGGACTCAGAAGGTATGACGTTATCATCGAAATCAACGGTGAGGAAGTCAAGTCTGTAGACGACGTGCCGTTTGAGATCAGCAGTCACGCTCCGGGTGAGGAGATAGAGATCACCTTTATCAGGGAAAACAGGATCAACGTCATTACTGTCGAGTTGACCGAGTCACCGCAGAAGTAACGCCACCTGTCTGCCGGGACTTGCTACTCTTGGCCCGAGGTAGGGGGAGCAGGCTCTCCCTACCTCTAGTAGATATGACCCCTTGGGGGATTTGAGTTGTTCAGTCTACCAAAAGATACACTGATTCATTTATACGAATTGACAGAAAGACCAACACCGCTTAAGCAGGATTGCGGGGTGTTGTGCCAGAAAGTATGCTGTAGTGAATGGGAGACCGGAGTGGGTATGTATTTACTCCCCGGCGAGGAGGTCATGTTCGGGCCTGAAGATTCGAGTTGGCTCACATTTGAGGATCATTCCCCGGAAGATTACGACATATACCCGGGATTTGGTCGCCCTCTTCGCTTTGTCAGATGCCGCGGGAGTTGTCCACGCGACCGGCGCCCGTTTGAGTGCAGGACATTCCCAGTAGTTCCGCTAATAGCAGATCATAGTCCTGACGGCAATACGGGACGTGATCATGCCGGGCAGGATCATATCAGATGCGGCGGTTCCGGACGTGTTGGCGACACCACCTTTGAGCTGGCGTTCAACGCCGATGGGATACTGATCTGCCCATTGGTTCAATCTGGAGACCTCAGCCTGCTGGATCGAGAATTCCTAGAGGCATGCACTCAAGCGTATCAGGTGCTCATGCGGTTTCCAGTCATGCGAGACTACTACAGGTGGGTCAGCGAGAGCAACCTGCGCAGGGCTCAGGAACCGTGGATGAAGCTCTTCCGGTGATCCAAACACCTATTCCAACCGTTACTTAGAGAAAGGAGCCAGGTCATATGAACGACCTCCTCAAGCGACACAGGCCCGAGATAGTGGTACTGGTCGTCCTCATCACTCTAATTGCAGCTGCGACACTGTCGTCTTCGCAGGAACAAGACAGCCACCTGCTAGACTTGTCATCGCCCATTGCGATAGTCAATGGAGTAGAGATCCCGTACTCATTTTTCTACAACATGTTGGAAGCCCGCGTCGGATTTGAAACGCTGCAGAATTTGGTGATCTATGAGATCGTCAGGGCGGAGGCTGACAGGCTCGGTATCGAGGTAAGCGATGAAGAAATCGACCAAGAGCTCAGCTTCTTGATCAGGTACCAATTCGGTTCAGAGAGTGCTTTCATAAACCAGCTCAAACAGGCACGCATGACACCGGGTGAGATCAGGTCTCAGATCTGGATTGAGCTTGTTTGCAGAGCTATAGCAATGAATGAGGTTTCAGTCACCGAAGAAGATGTCAAAGCCTTTTTCGATGAGTACAAAACGCAGATTTACGACATAGGCGAGCGCGTAGAAGTCCGACAGATCCTGGCCTCGACTGAGCAGGATGCCAAAGCGATCATGGATGAGCTGCAGGCCGGTGCCGATTTCGCAGCGGTAGCTATCGAGAAGTCCCTCGACACAGCTACAGCTTCAGACGGCGGGTATATCGGAGTCATCGAGCGAGGGCTCATGGTCGAGGAGTTCGAAGAGGCCGCATTTAACGCAAACAAGGGTGACGTTGTCGGGCCTGTAAAGACGAGCTACGGATATCACATCATCGAGGTTCTCGACAAGCTCGGACCCGAAGAGGCGAAATTCGAAGACTACAGAGATAAGGCTGAGTACGATCTCAGGGCCTACAGAGCCAGATCGACAGATGAAGTCCTGATCGAGCTTGTTGCCAAGGCCGATGTTTCAGTAACAGATTCGGACTACCAGGGCCTCGTGGATTTGATCAATGGCCTGAAGCAGGCGCTGCAGGAGATGCAGGCGCAGAGTGCTGGCGAGGCTACCAACTAGTATCTTGAACTGGCATCTCGTCTCCGACGCGAGTACGGCGGGCACTTCGTCTAGGGACGCATAGTCAGAAGGGAGCGGTCAATTCGCTCCCTTTTTCTCTGTTTGACAACCCGGACACACTCCAACGAATTCCACCCTATGAATGACATCCTTAAAACCGGTATCTCGCTCAGCCCGTTCCTCTATGCCGTCTACCAAGTCACGATGGTAGTCAAACACTCCTCCACAATCCCTGCAGGTAATATGGTAATGATTCACGAAGTTGCCATCGTAGCGAGACGACATGTCCCCGTAACTCAGCTCCATCACGATGCCCAGATCCCTGTACAGATGGAGGATGTTGTACACCGTAGCCAGACTTATGCCCTTCATTCGAGACGACAACCACTTGTGAATCGTCTCGGCTGTGGGATGCGAATCTGTCTGATCGAGATACTCCAATATTGCCTGTCTCTGCGGAGTAATCCTTACTCCACGCTCTCGCAGATAACGAACGGTCCGCTCAAGACCATGCGTGAGCAACTTCCTTCACTCCCCAATCAGCTCATGCGTAGTAAACAGTCGACTACTCAAGCAGGCGTACGGTCCGATTGGCAGAAGGGGCCGCAGTCACCTGTGAGCAAGTATCATATACGAATAACTACATTATAAGCATAGCAAACCTTACAGTAACTATCAATACCTTCAACTCCGATGTTTGAACTTATCCAAAAGGACCGCTACCAGATTCTTGGGCCTGTTCACGCCGAGTATACCGAGCACGAAGGCTGCATTTTGACTCTGCCCCAGACAGGCGTTGATTGGGCATGCGAGTGGCTGCCAGGGCCAGTGGCCCCATCAGCTCAGCCCGTTGAAAAAGAAGCAGCACTGGAGTCAATCGACCATCCAGTGCTCGCGTCAGTCGCAGTTTCCGGCCTGCCTCAGTCGTGGCTAGGCTCAGCCTCAGATGCGTTGTATCCACTCTCGGCTGTTGGACCTCACCTCAATTGGACCGCAATCATCACAGCACACGCCAACGGGTCCGGCGTGCCCGTGCTCGCCGAGATGAAGTACTGATCCGGGCGCATAGTACTCTGCCAACTGGACCTGGAGGCTAATTACAGGCGCAGCATGCCTGCATCCAGGCTGCTCGACAATTTCATAGGTGACATGCTAAAAAGCGAACAAAACGACACAGCACGCCAGAGCGGACAGCAGGGGCCAACCTTAGTCTGAGGAGATCAGCTCCAACAACACCTTGGCTGCCTCTCTTGACTCGGCCGCAAAGTCACCCCATCGACACTCCACTGATATTCCTGCATCATATCCGGCGTTTCGCAGCGTCCCAACAAACCCGGCAAGGTCCGCCTGTCCGCTGCCAGGGTAAAGCCTGCCGGTATCCGCTACGTGCGCGTGAACCAACATCTCGCCAGCATCAGCAATAGACTGGAAACTCTCTCCTTCCACATCTAGATGATACAGGTCTACAAGAAGCCGGACCGAAGGATGGTCAACCTCTCTCGCAAGCTGCAGAGCCGAAGCTAAAGAATTGAGGACATTGGTCTCTTCTCTCCGGAGATGCTCGATCGCTATTACGATCCCCTTGGCGGCAGCCGCATCACCGGCCATCTCGACGAACCTCTTGACTTGGTCCATGGCCGTCTCCATAGGCCAGCCGTCGGGTACACTGCGAGCAGCCCCGCTGCCAAAGACGATGATCTGTCCGCCGATGCCGGAGATCCGCTCTATGGCCTTGCTCACATAGCGCTTTAGTGCATCGAAGTCGACATCGGGTCCAGTGATCTTCAACCGGGCGGGAATAAAGGCATTGAACGCCAACACAGGGATTCCTGCGTCTTTGACTGCAGAACGAAGAGCTTCATACTCATCGTCTGGCACGGATTCATCCACCATACCCACGCCGAACTCCGCAAAATGATAACCGCAATCTCTCAGATACACGAGGGTTCGCCGCAAGTTGTCTGCAGGCGTGTCAGAACCCTGACGCGCTCGATCCCCTGCATCCGGAACTGTTGTCTTTAAGCCCACACAGCAGCCTATCCTCACCGTAGCCTACACCTCCGTGATCTCTGTCTTTGGGTCGTAGCCGCCAAGCGTGACTGTATGCGTGGACATGCCGAGATCACCGGCAACATCGCGAATGGCGGCCTCCCATGACTCATCCTGGACCAAGACCAAGACCTGCCTCGCCCTGGACATCCAGCACAACTCTACGCACTCCTGACGCATCTCAAGACCGTCCTTAGCGCCTTCACCGGCCAACTCGACCACAACCGGCATGGCCGATCTCTTGAGCCAATTGAGGAGGTCTATCCTTATCCTGATCGACTCAAGTTGTGCCTCCAACTGGTCTAGAGACGTCTCCGGCTGTATCTCCAGGTCTCTATCAGCCTCGGGTACAAGCTGGGACAAGAGATCTATTCGGGCCTCGAGATCTGACAACCTCTGTCCATTGAGCAATTGCCTGAGCTCTTCGTTTTTTTCGTCGTACAAACGTTTGGCCTGGTGTGCGTCGGACGAATCCCACAATTCCTCCAGCTCAGACACGGATCTCACATCATAGACCTCCAGAATCTCATCAACACGCCTCTGGAGAGTATTGACCCGACGCAACAGATTGTTGATCTCAGACTGCTCGGCTTCGATCTTTCGCTCCAATTCCTTGAGTGACCGCTCCTGGTCTATCCGACTGTTGACCATATCAACGAATCTGTCGACTGTCTCAGCGTTGAGCTCGGCAGAAAGCCCTATCCGATCAAACAAAACTCCGGCCCTCTGCTCCTCCTCCCTAAGTTTGAACAGCAGCTCGTCTCGGGCCTTCTCGTTCTTGTCAGCCTTTCTCTTGAGGTCTTCGAATTCGGACAGGAGCCTCTGGTAGTCCTCGATCTTGTCGTGAAGCTCAGCGGCTGACGTTACCCCCGTCTCCTCATAAATCGCATTTATGTGTTGCTTAAGGCCTGTCATGCGCGCTTCGATTTGGTTTTTCTCCAAGATCAGATAGTCACGACGGTCGTCCACTTCTGCCATTCGGTTGACCAATGACGTGACCTCACGCCAGTATTTGTGCACAAACGCCGCACCAACTACTGACAACAACGCAACAGGCGGCCAGAAGTACGTAAACGGCAGTGGCAGCAACGTCAAAACTGAAGCTATAGACCTGCGTTTTCTGAAGTGCTGAATCTGAAGCCTGACTACTCGTATTTCCGCCTCTATCTGTTGCAGTTTGTCGACAGGCAGACGAGCCTCGAGCTGCCTGAGTGAATCCTCCAGGTAGTCGAGTTCCATCTCCCTCCTGCCAAGAAACGGAGTCAGCCTTTCATACTTCCCGATCATGCTGAAGATTGAGTCAATCCTCTTTGCAGTCTGCTCTATCTCGGCGTCGAGCTCCTCCAGGTCATCGAGCAGCCAGCGTTTGCGCTCAAGCGAACGTTTGACTGTATTTATCTCATTGATCCCAATGCCATTGAGGTACTCGTAGAAATCGAACTTGCTTCGAGCAGCCTCAAGCTGATCTCTCATATTCCTGACTTTTTCTTCTTTGGACGAGATGACACTAGTCAACGAAACGATGTGCTGATTGAGAGACCTTACGGTCATCACATCATCGCCAAGGGACTGGCCTGCAAGAGGGATGCTCTTCCACTCTCTCTCCAGCCTGTTTAGCTCAGCGACAAGCCTGCGCGCACGGGCAGCCCTGTCCTGCAGGGCTTTGAGGCTGACTGCATCGAGCACCTTGGAGATGCGCTCCCGCTCGGCTGTGAGGCTGCGAAGCGCCTCGTCAAATCCTGACCTGAGATCTGCAATGCGAAAGGATGTCCCCAAGAGTGCATGCTCTTGACCATGGATAGACAGAGAGGTGTCGGATGCTGCAGCAAGCTCAGCGTGTGCAGCTGAACTGTTACCACGCTGTAAGACCTCGTCAGGAGCAGTCATAGCCTTGATCGCAACGGACTCCCCGTCCGGCTCGAACGCCACTCGTAGGCTATAACTCCGGCTCCGGTCCGTAAACAACAGCTCACAAGACGCCTCCTCATCTCCGGGCAGGAGATAGTTGCGGGCGTCTGGGGAAAGGCCGTACAACATGGCAGACAGCAGCACGGGCATGAACCCGTGCCACAGATGAGATCTGTCCACGAGTATGTTGAGCCCGTTCTCCAGCTCTATCTGTTGATCTGGCAGGGAACTGAACCCCTGTATGGATATCCGCGTAAAATACATGGCAACCCGCCTAGAAAAGTGGCGTTTCACCCGATACTAGTTCCGGCTCCGCATCAGGAGCCGCCTCTTCTTCTACCTGCGATCCGCCAAAATCTCCGACGTATATATTCGCTCTGAGATCGTCGGCAAAGATGTGTTCACCTGGTGCGATGCTCCGGGACTGCAGGTATCTCTCGAGCTTGTTGACTCGTGAATCCATCAGGTCGGCAATATGAAGGACATGTGCTTCGATAGTGGCAGGCTCTACCGGTGATCCCCACTCAAGCTGGCCGTGGTGACTCAGAATCATGTGCTCCAAGTGTATCGTGTACTCGCTCTGCCATGTACGGGCGAACTTAGGACTGCGGGCAACGCACGCATCGAGGACGCGCCTAAACATGTCCACACCGATGATGATGTGGTCTGTGAGAACGCCCTTCTTGCTAATCCTGATAGCACCGGTAGCCTTGTCGTAATCATAGGCCTCCAACTTGCCTATGTCGTGAAGCACTGCTCCTGCGATGAGCAAATCACCGTGAACACCTGTATAAAACTTCGCCGCCGACCTACAAGCGGTCACAACTCCAACGGTGTGCTCAAGGAGGCCGGACCTATAAGCGTGATGATGCCTGACTGCAGCCGGCCAAATGCTGAAGCGACTCATAAACTCATCGTCTGATATCATGCTGGACAGCAAATACCTAATGCTCGGGTCCTTGACAGCTCTGATCTCAGACCGCAACACCCTAACAAGGCTGTCCAAATCTCTCGAAGCAACAGGCACCAGAAAAGGCATATCGCTGTCTGCGGGAGGCCTTGCCCTGAGATGGCGCTGTACAGCTGATGCATCGAGCGAAAACTGCTTCTTGCCCCTATATGAGTCCACTCTGAGCTCCGAGACCTCAATAACTTGACCGGACCGCAACTCATCGGCAAGCGAGGCGTTGGCATTCCATATCCGCATCACAATGTCTCCGCTGCTGTCTGTCAGGCGAAGCTCTAAGTAATCACTGCCGTTCTGAGAAGGTTTCAGGCTACTCTCAGCAATCATGAACCAGCTGCTCAGAATCGAGCCTTCTTGCAGATCGGATATGAAAACCTTGCCCGCCGTCTCTGCCATCTCTCCGACTCCTTCTCGTTGCTGCCTGTTCCCACTATGATACATCTATTATACCTGCTCACCAAATCTAATGGAAGGGTGCCATCTGGGCGATTTTCTTCCTGCCGCTGCACCGTACTACGTGGAGGCTGCATCAGTACAACCCCTGGTTGGGTGATCGGCAGAGTCTAGATAAGCTCACCAAGACAAACCCACATTGTCAACCCGCATGCTCCGAATGGTTGACAATGCCGCACTCATGCATTAGACTCAAGGTCGATAAACATACATGCCATCACCCTTATTGGCAATTCATAGCTTCGTCATGGAGGAGTTCATGAACACTACAGAGTCGGGCAAGCAGAGCAGTTCACAAGTAACCATTTATGAAATGACTCGTATAGGCGTGTTTACAGCAATGGCAATCGCAGCTGCCGTCCTTGTGAGGTTTGGAGGCAGTGTAGTGCCGTTCAGCTTGCTTCCGCTAGTGATGTGCTTGGCAGGGGGAATACTGGGGCCGCGGCCTGGAGCCTACAGCATGCTCGCGTACATGCTTCTTGGGCTGATGGGCCTGCCTGTATTCGCCAGTCCCCCATATGGAGGACTTGCGTATGTGTTCACACCTTCGTTCGGATTCGTCCCGGGATTCGTCTTAGGGGCCTACGCCGTTGGGGTAGTTTCAAGGAAAGCGCGATCTCAACACAACCTGCCTAAGGCACACATGACCGCGCTGCTATTTACAGCCAACACTGTCGGTGTCTTGGTATACTATGCCATTGGATTGCCGTATCTCGGAGTCATCCTCAACGTCTACTACGGCCAGCCAACGTCTGTCATACAGGTCCTGAAAATAGGCTTTATGCCTTTCATCGTCCCCGACCTAATCAAGGCATTCGCTGCAGCGGCAATCACAAGAGCCGTGATCGGCAGCTTCGCCCGCAGGCTCGCCTGCAGACCCGCCTCAGGTCGCCAGGCCATGTAGTAGCCGCCGGGTTCAGTCATCTGCATTGCGTCCCCGCTTCTCAGCCAAACGCCTCCTGAGCCTCATCTCAACGTTGACAGGCAGAGGCTTGCCCTGAGGCATCGGGACGGGCCTTTGAGAAGCGGCAGTTGAAGACGCACCTGCCGCAGATTCTCCGTCAACCCTGCCATCCTCAGGGCCGGCACTAGACGCGCCGCGACCGTCAACAGGGAAATACTCTGGCCGAGGCCCCTTGGGTATGTAAGGATCGAGGCCAAGCAAGTCATGAAGAACTACGAGTGCAGCCTCTTTGTCAGGGATCTTGCCTCTGCTGGTCAAGTCAGGGTCATTGTGAAAGAAGGGTGGAATAGGCGACCCGACACACGAGGGGCACCCAGCCTCGCACTCGCAACGTTGGATAAGCTCAAGGCAGGCTTCCAGTATTCGCTCTGCCTCTTCATAGCATTTCTGAGCGAAGCCTACACCGCCGGGATACCTGTCGTAGATAAACAGAGAGGTCACACCGGTGTTGCTCGCGTCCACGACTGTCCCTATGTCCATCGAGTCACACATGGCAAACACCGGAACAACCGCGCTTGCAGCATTGGCTATCCCAAGCAATCCCTCAGCAGGCTCCCTACCGAAGTCCTTGACCAGTCTAAGAGTCTTCAGCGAAGGAACCAGCCAGAAAGAATTGGTATGCATAGAGTACTGGGGCAAGTCAATCTTGCCATAGCCGATACTGTCCCTTGAGAAAAACTTGATCTTCTTGAACATGAACACCTGCGATGTGACAGTTATGTCGCCAAAAAACAGCGTGGCCTCTCTAAACGGCCTCTCCTCCTCAGTTTCGTCTATATCGACCCGCCGCTCTGTGATCGACTGAGTGAAGTAGTCAGTATCGGCCTTCTTGATGTATGCGACCTTTTGCTTGAGATCGAGGTTCTCAACGAAGTAGCTCTCTCCGTCGTGCAGATAGATAGCTTCGGGATAGAGTTGCTCGTAAGCGCTGAACTCGTCCAGAGTGCCTATAACCGTGTTCTCTTCGGTAGCATCCACAATGGTGAACGTATTGTCAGACATAGACCTGAGCTTCACATCATCAGCAGGATACCCCTGCCCGATCCAAAACCACTGGTTGCCCGCGTGACGCACTTCCTTCTGGTCCTTAAGTACTTCCAAGATGGAAGGCAGGTACTCCCCAAACAGCTCAAAATCAGCTCCTGAAATCGGCAACTCATACGCAGCTGCCCTGACATGGCCAATCGTCACGTATGGGTTCAACGGATTGATTATGGCGCTCTCGGGACTGCGACCGAAGAAGTAGTCCGGATGACGCATCATGTACTGGTCTATCGGTGTGTTCAGTCCGATCAAGACTGCGAGTGATTCCTCGCCGCTTCTGCCAGCTCGGCCGGCTTGCTGCCAAGTGCTCGCTATCGTTCCCGGGTATCCGACTATGATGCTGGCGTCCAGACTGCCGACGTCAATCCCCAACTCAAGCGCGTTCGTGCTCGTAACTCCGAGCAACTCGCCGGAGAACAGCTGCCTCTCTATCTCCCTGCGCTCCTCTGGTAGATAGCCTCCTCTATATGCTTTGATGCAGTTGGCCAAAGAAGGGCCAAACCTCTGCAGGTCCTCCTGCACATACCTGTATAGCAGCTCTGCGACAACTCGCGCCTTGACAAAAGCGATAGTCTGAATGCGCTCTTTGAGTAGCTCCACCATTATATCCTTGGCTTCAGCGTTTGCGCTCCTGCGCTCCATCTTTGACTCATCGATAAACGGAGGGTTCCACAGGACAAACCACTTCCGCCCCTTTGGTGCTCCATCGTTGTCTACGAGCACCATGTCTCTGCCAGTAATGCGATCTGCGTGTTGTTTGGGGTTGGCAATAGTGGCGGAGCAACACACATATTGAGGACGTGACTTGTAATGACGGCATATCCTATGCAGTCTGCGAATGACGTTTGCCACCTGCGAACCGAACACACCTCTGTAGCTGTGGACCTCGTCTATGACAACGAATCTGAGGTTGGCGAAAAATTTAGCCCAGGACGGATGATGCGGCAGCACTCCGTGGTGAAGCATGTCTGGATTTGTGAGGATTATGTTCCCCTCGTCTCTAAGCTTCTTACGCATCTCTGCAGGAGTGTCACCATCATATGTCCCAGCCATTATCGGGAGGTCAGGATTGAGGTTCTTTAGGTTGGACAACCCTCGCAGTTGGTCCTGAGCCAAGGCTTTTGTAGGGAAGATGTACAAGGCACGAGCATCAGGCGACTTCAGAATCGCCTCAAGCACAGGGATGTTGTAGCAGAGGGTCTTACCGCTCGCAGTAGAAGTGACTACTACGATGTCCTTGCCTGCCCGTAAGGCCTCGATAGACGATACCTGATGTGAGTACAGCTTTGTGATTCCCATCTTGGCCAGTGCCGACTCGATTGAATCCGGCAGCGGCTCCTCAAGCACACTGAAAACTGCCTCCCGTGGAGGCAGTTCTTCTATATGAATAGCCTGGCCGTTGTAGTACTTCGAAGACATCAATCTGTCCAAGAACCTCTTGGCATCCACAAAGCATCACCCACCAAACCCGGCTAGTGCACAGGAATCCCTACCGACATCTCAGGAGTCCCTTCCAGGCACCTCAAAAGTCTCGCCCTGGCATCGGCCTCTCCCACGCACATGAGGAACCTCGCCCTGGAATCTCGGGAGACCTCTTCTACGTACCTCAGAAGCCCCTTCTCCGCACTTCAAAAGTCCCTTCCCGGCACCAAGATCCTGCGAGGCCCCTTCAGGTCATCATCGCCTTGCGCATCGTCGCCAGTCGCCTCGTCCTTGCTCGGCTCTTGCGGCTGAGCGCCTAAATCGGAGGCACCCGGGCCCCCACTGTCTACCTTTTCTGTGTCTGACTGCGCTTCGTCTGAACCCTCAGGCGCTGAGAACCGGATTCCTACAGCCTCGCCAATGATCTTTTGAACTTCTGCAAACAGCTGTGTAAACTTGAACTCGGCTATCACGACATCGCGCACGTAAGGGTTCATCATCAGTATATCATAGCCGCGTTCAAGGTCTTTGATCTGCTCCTCCGATACCTCCTCGCCGGACAGTCTCGCCATCTGGACCTCTGCCTGCCGCTTCTGGAAGTCTCTCCACATCAGCCGAGCTGCCTCGTGCTTTTCGAGCTCAGCGAGAGCGTTCTTGTAGGCGGTATACTCGTCGCAGTTCTCCAGCGCCTTTGCCAGCTGACGCGCTCTCTCCAATACCAGTGACATCCATGTATCCTCCTCTGAGGCCAAATGTCTACCGTTATCACTGATTCTCGGGCTCATCGCTCTTTTCCTTCAGGTGCACATCGCACAGACCGCGCTTACCCCTCACGTACTGCCCCGACAGCGCCCTTTGACTCCGGGACACGAGAATAACGCCTGATCCTAGGGATCCCTCCCAGGCGCCCCTGCAAGTAGCTCTTTTGAACGTCCTTGTCAAACCTGATGCCATCGCCATACTTAGCAAATGATACTAGCGTCGAAGCGCCAAGACGGTCTCTTTCAGTAATCCACATCTCATCCCTGCGGAATAACTTCTGATCCATCAGCATCAAGTCGTGTGTTGCAAAAATGAGTTGTGAGCAGGTAGAGCTAGAGCAGGCTGCAAGGTACATCTCGACCAGGTACCTAGTCGTCAACGAGTGAAGATTGCGGTCCAAGTCATCAATGACATAGACACGCCCGAACCTGTTTTCGGTCAAATCCGCGAAGGCCGGCACGAGATCTACGAGTTGCAGGGTTCCATCAGACTCCAATGCCAGATCAAACGCACACTCGGCCCCACTTTCGTCCAAGCGAAACGCCACTAATCTCGTAGTTACAAGCGAACTGCCCCACTTGCAGATGAGGAGCCGATCCCTAATCCCACTCGAAGGCACTCTGGCAACCATGCCTGGCCGGAGTTTGCTTTGTAACTCGTTGAGCTGATCCTTTGGTAACGGGACATCTTTTTCTGGCACCCCCTTGCGTTCTAACCGGATGATGCCCGTATCCAGCTTAGCCAAAAGATCATGAACGGTGGATGGCGGTGGACACTCCCGCTCGTAGAACAGCTCGTATGCGCCGAACCTGGTATCAGGCGAAATCATGCGCAGCGACCTTCTAAACCATTCGTATATTGGCAGAAACGCAGTCACCTTTTGAGACACTGCACTTGTCAGAAACAGCTGGTTGTCTCTGGTCTCCCGTGCCGCAGACTTAAGTAACTCCTGCTCAGGGAGGGACCCATCAAACACGATCGTCGCTCCACCTGCGCCACCATCTGGGCCAGTCCGGTGATAGAGGACGCGCTCGGTGGCGCTCGAAATGCGGACCAACTTTTCCTCCAAGACCTGTTCGGTCGAGACCGTGAAGCTTAGCTCATACATGGTCTCGCCTACGAGAATGGTAATGGAGAACTTCGACGGTTTCTTTACGCTGTCGCTCAATCTATACGGATGGACTGGTATCAGGCTGCCGGGCTCGGTCCCCTCCACTACAAACCTCCTAATAAAGCTGAGGGCTTTGAGAAGATTGGTCTTGCCCGACGCGTTGCCGCCAAACAGGACAGCGACGGGCAGAATGCGGATCCTGTACTTAGGCATCCTGCGAACCCGCTCGCCATGCTGCTGCTCCTTGGTGGCAACCATGGACAATGTGGCTACATCACGGAATGACATCCAGTTCTCGATCGTCAGATTAACCAACATTGACGTCACCCCCAAATTCTGGATACACTTATACTGATAATGTACCCGATTGGTAAGCGACATACAACTAAAGTGAGATTTTCCTTCATCATGTGCATTTGACCGCATACGCAAACAAAGCATTGATCATGTCCCAACCCGTAGGCCCGTTCTAGCACAAGACGTGACTTTTTCTCGTCATATGCACTTGGCCGCATACGCAAACAAAGCATTGATCATGTCCCAACCCGTAGGCCCGTTCTAGCACAAGATGTGACTTTTTCTCGTCATGAGCAACAGACCCTATACGCAAACAAGACTCCATATATGTAGACAAGAGGCTCGGAGTGTCAAACACACTGACCGACATTCACTAGACTCTATGTACAAAAACAACGCTCCTAAAGCCTCTCGCTAAAGGAGCGTTGCGGACTGTTAGCCAGCGTCCTATGTCGATCGCATCAACCGTGCTTCAACTCTATTGTTTCAACTCTAGATCGCAGTCTGAAGCACTCGCTTGCTGTCTGGGTCTAGGCTCGCTAGACACGGGATTTCGTAGCGGTTCCCATCTATGTCCTTCACCAACAGATGAAAAGGCGCAATAAAACGGATGCTCTGTCTCCCACGGACGTCAAAGACACGAGGGCCGCGCTCTGTCTCGACGCTCCATGTCCTGGATCCATACCTCTCTTCAATGCGGTTGACTCGCACGATCTTCGGTATGAAGTAGATGCGCTCGAGCTCTTTTTCTACTGTCCGCCTTGATTCCTCATCCAATGAATCGATGCTTCGAATGATGCCTATCTCGTTCTCTTCAGAGTCACAGACCCTGAGGAACGAACGCCTGTCTGTCAGTGGAAATACCAGCGATAGCTGAATACCCTTGTACTCCTCTCCTGTCTCGAGGTCGCGCATGCACAGCCTGCTCCGCTTGCAGTTGTAGATTCTGACCTTGTCCTCCGGAATCTTTTTCAGTTCGGAAAGAACCGTGTCGCGAGGCATTGGTGTGTCACTCCCTATCTATATAAATCGACGCTACGCATCGTTTGCTATGATAATGCGCCTAAACGACTACTCGCTTTGCGATCTCGGACTGCATCTTCACCAGTCTGGTAAATGCTCCGTCTTCCTTCGCCAACAGCTCCTCGTGGGTGCCAACCTCTACAATGCGTCCATCTTCCATAACGACAATTCGGTCCGCATTCTTTAGGGTTGATAGACGGTGAGCGATTGCGACTGTCGTTCGGCCTGCGATCAACCGATCAAGCGCCTCCTGGATAAGTCGCTCGGTCTCAGTGTCAACAGCAGAGGTAGCTTCGTCGAGTATGAGTATTTTCGGCCTCCTCAGTATGGCTCGCGCGATCGAGATCCTCTGCTTCTGACCTCCTGAGAGGCCCGTTCCCCTCTCACCTAGCCTGGTATCATAAGCCTCCGGAAACTCCGCGATAAAATCGTGTGCGTTCGCCATTTTGGCTGCCCAGATGATTTCCTCTCTGGTGGCATCAGGTTTGCCGTATGCGATGTTCTCAGCAATTGTCGCATGGAAGAGGAACGGCTCCTGAAGCACCACAGCAACTTGATCTCTAAACGATTTTATCTGGAGCTTGTTTATTGGCACACCGTCAATCCTGATCTCGCCGCTTGTGCAGTCATAAAACCGGCAGAGTAGATTGATCAATGTTGTCTTGCCAGAACCGCTCGCTCCAACGAGCCCTATCATTTCGCCAGGTTTTATGTCGAGGCATATGTCCTTTAGCACCGGCTCGTCCGGCTCGTAGCTAAAGTACACATGGTCGAACTCGATATGTCCCTGGATCTCTTGGACAGGCATAGACTCCTCGGTGTCGACGATGTCCGGCTGTGTATCGAGTATCTCAAATATGCGCTCGGCAGACGTGGCAACCTGTTGCAGCTGTCCACTCAGCTGACTGATCATCTGCATAGGCTGGAAGAGCCGCCACGAATAACCGTTGAACATGACAAATGTTCCTATTGTAATACTCCCGGTGAGTACGCGGTATCCACCAACAAGCCATATCAACGCAGACCCAAGCGCCATCGTAAACCCAATACTAGGATACACCTTGTTTGACAACGCTACTGCAGACATGGTGGCCTGGTATAGCTCGCTCTGCTTGGCTACGAATCTGTCGACCTCATCCTCTTCGCGGCTGAACGCCTTGACCACCTTGATTCCAGGAAGCGTGTCGCCAAGGATCGCGTTGAGCTCCGAGCCCCTTCTCGCCACAACGTGCCATATCTGTCTCAGGCTCCTGTTCGCCAAGTATGTAGTAATCGCTATGATCGGCAGCGGACTTAGCGCCATCAACCCGAGAGCCCAGTCTTGCTGTAGCAGTATGACAGCAATCACTATGGCGGTAAGGAACTGTATGATAACGTCCTGAAGTCCGGCGCTCACGAAGTGGCTGAGCTGGTTCACGTCACCTATGACCCTGCTCATAATAGCTCCTGTCTGCCTCTTATCATAGAAGCTCGACGACAGGCTCTGCAGGTGGTTATACACCTCGCGCCTGATGTCAAAGAGCACCTTTTGACCCAGCAATCCGAGAAAATACCCACGAGATCCGTTGAGCAACGCACTTACACCGTGTACGACAACGATCAGGAAGACGAGGAGCTTGATCAAGCCCCAATCATGGTTTGCCAGTGCATCGTCGATAAACGGCCTCTGGAGGTAGGCCGGAAGCAGAGACACCACAGTAGCAGCCAAAGACAACAGAAGGGTAAGCACCCACAGCTTCGGGTAGGGCTTGACGTACTGAATCAGTCGGCTGAACGTTTCTCTCTTGTCCAGGCACTCCGGACACACGCGCATGCCATGAGGCAAGACCTTATGACACTTGGGGCAGCGGTGTACCTGTAAACCTTTGCCTGAACCCGGGGCATCAGGGTCCTCAAGATCCACGTCAGGCCGAATGGCCTTTATGTAATCACCGATGACCTTGACTGCCTCAAGAAAATCTCCTGCGCGCGTGTTGGTAAACCGGATTAGGTCGAAGGTCTTACATCTCGTCGAAACCTCTATTAATGCGTTTCCGTAAAAATGGCGGAGTTTTAAGCTCTCGATGTCCTGAAGCGGAACTGAATTGACATCGCCCTTCTTACCACCTATGACGTCCACCACGTAGAGATGTGTGTCGGTCATAAGCAGCCAGCTTTGACCATAAGTTCCATCGAGAGACAGGTCAGATGGAAGGCATACTTTGAGCTTGCTGAAGTCGACAATCTGCTCCAGTTCGATCCTCAAACCGCTATCGAGATCATGGATGAGACTCTTGCTTGCGCGGTTCTCCAACGTGTGCGCCTCTTCGTCGCCAGATGACATAGGCGATCCCCCCTCCCAGACCACCAGCTTAAGCTTCTGTATTCGCTCTTTCGTATTCATTCTACAGTGACCGGTCGCGTACTTCAATCCCCTACTGCGACCAAACACAGTGCATAGGAGCTGTTTAGCTCCCCTTATCGCCATTTAACAGTAGATCAATCGGTGGTTCGAGGGATAACAGCATATACCGCGGGTTTTGTCCTACCCGCCAAGATAGGCGGCCTTCACCTCCTCGTTGGCGGCCAATTCTTGTGCGGGTCCGTGCAGAACCGTCCTGCCTGTTTCCAAGACATACCCGTAATCTGCGATAGATAGAGCCATATTTGCATTCTGCTCTACAAGCAGGATAGTAGTGCCTTGCTGGTTGATGGCCTTTACGATATTGAAGATCTCCTTGACAAGCAGCGGTGCGAGCCCCATCGACGGCTCATCAAGAAGAAGCAGCTTGGGCCTAGACATCAGCCCACGGCCAATAGCCAACATCTGCTGCTCGCCCCCGCTCAAGGTACTTGCAACTTGATGCTGTCTTTCCTTGAGCCTGGGAAAGAGGTCAAACACTAAATCGCGGTCGGCCTTGATCTCTTCACTGTCGTTTCTGATATATGCGCCCATTAGCAGGTTTTCAATGACGGTCATCTCGGGGAAGATCTTCCTGCCCTCTGGAACTTGGCACAATCCCATTCTCACAATCTCGTGCGAGGGTGCATTGGTGATGTCCTTGCCCAAGAACTCCACTCTGCCGCCCGAAGCGCGGACAAGGCCGCTGATTGTGTTAAGGGTAGTGCTCTTTCCTGCACCGTTTGCCCCTATCAGTGCGACAATCTGGCCCTCGCCAACTGCCAACTCAATACCCTTTAGCGCATGTATGCCTCCGTAATGGACATGGAGATCCTCAACTCTGAGCATAAATCAACCTGCCTCCTCGCCGAGGTACGCTTCAATCACTCTCGGGTTTCTCTTAACCTCGTCCGGAGTTCCCTCAAATATGGTCATGCCGTAGTCAAGAACTGTTATTCGCTCGCACAACTGCATGACTAGACTCATATCGTGCTCGATCAACAGTATCGTCAGGTCAAACTCATCTCGTATCCGCCGGATCAAGTCCATCAAGTCAGCAGTCTCTTGCGGATTCATGCCCGCCGCTGGCTCATCAAGGAGCAAGAGACTGGGCCGAGTAGCCAACGCGCGCGCTATTTCCAGCCTGCGCTGCTCTCCGTATGGAAGGTTCCTTGCGAGCTCCATGCTCCGATCCTGCAGATTGAGTATTTCCAGAAGCCGGCGAGCCTCAGAGTCAATCCACCGCTCCTTTGCGACATAGGACGGCGTGTAAGCCAGTGCCGAACCAACCCCATAGCCTGTGCTGAGATGAAATGCTGTCTTTACGTTGTCGAGCACTGTCAAGTCCTTGAACAAACGGATGTTTTGGAATGTCCGAGCTATGCCCGCGGCAGTCACAGCGTGCGGCGGCTTTCCATCAATCCTCTTGCCTTCAAAAAGGATTTCTCCCTCACTGGGCGGATGAAGGCCCGTGATCATGTTAAAGACTGTAGTCTTGCCTGCTCCATTTGGGCCTATAAGCCCGTGAAGTGCGCCCCTTTGAAGCGTCATGTTCAGATCAGACACTGCCTTTAGCCCACCGAAATAGATGGAGAGCCCTCTGACCTCCAGGATTGGTTCGTCCGTGTTTACGCCATCAGCCTCTCGTGTTGCGATAGCAGGCAGATCAGACGCAGGCTCCAGGTGCTCTTCGCCCTTGACAAAAAGAGACTTCAGCCGCTGAAGTGCCGCACTTATCGCCCCAAAGTGCACTTCCTTGGTGCCAAGCAGGCCTTGCGGTCTAAAGAGCATGACGACAACGAGCAACAGCGGGTAGATGACCATGCGCCATTCGTCGATTACCCTTAAGAACTCCGGCAATAAGCTGAGTGAGACTGCGGATATAATCGCTCCTGTCAAGCTACCTAGTCCGCCAAGGACCACCATCACCAGGACGTCTATTGACTTCAAGAACGTGAAATCGCTCGGTGATATGAAAGCCATTCGATGCGCAAACAGAGCGCCTGCGACGCCTGCGAACGCAGATCCTATGGCAAACGCCATCACTTTGTAGGCTGTTGTGTTGATACCCATAGTCTCGGCGGCTATCTCATCCTCGCGAATCGCAACTAGAGCTCTGCCAGGAGCCGAGTTGACGATTCTCCAAATGATGATAACGCTCACGATAGCAACTATCTCGATGTAGAAAAAGTTGTCTATCCACTCGATTCCGATAAGGCCAAACGCTCCTCCGGTGATCTTGAGGTTTTGGATGACAACTCTGATGATTTCACCAAACCCAAGAGTGGCTATAGCCAAGTAGTCGCCTCTAAGCCTAAGTGTTGGAAGGCCTATGAGCACTCCGACAATCGCAGCTGCAGCAAAGGCTGCAAGTATGTTGACAACGAGCGGAGTCTGAAAGTGCATCGATAAAATACCTGCAGTGTAGGCGCCAACCGCCATAAAGCCAGCATGGCCAATAGACAACTGTCCGGTGATGCCGTTGATCAAGTTGAGGCTGGTGGTGAGGATGATGTTGATCCCTACGACACCGAGGACAGACGTGTAATATGAGTCAAGCGATCCGGTTGCAACCAATATGTTAACGACCACGAGGGCTACTGCGCCCACTGCGATCCATATGGCAGATCCCCTGAGCTGGTTGGGATGTCGTCGCATTTTCCTACTCACCTACACTTTCTCGCGGGTATGCTTGCCCAGTATACCTGTTGGCTTCGCCAAGAGGATCAGTATCAAAAACCCAAAGGCAATGGCATCCCGCCAGCTGGAGGAGATATATGCGGTGACGAGGTTCTCAGACACACCAATGATCATGCCGCCCAGCATCGCACCTGGGATGATTCCAATCCCTCCGATAACTGCTGCAACAAACGCCTTTAGTCCGGGCATGACCCCCATAGTTGGTCTGATCTGCGGGAAAACGATGCCAACCAAAACTCCAGCAGCGCCCGCAAGAGCCGAACCGACCGCAAAAGTAGCGGCTATCACTCTGTCTATATCGATCCCCATGAGTCTCGCAGCATCTCGATCCTGCGAAACCGCTCTCATGGCCCTGCCTGGCTTAGTGTAGGTGACGAAGTACTGGAGTGCCAGCATCAAGAGTATTGTAACAACGAAAACAATAATCCTAGACAGATCCACAGACACTCCAAACACGTTATAGCTGCCTGTGAACATAGACGGGTACGTGCGTGGCGTAGATGTGAAAACCTTCTGCCCCAGGTTTTCAAGAAGCAGAGACATACCAATGGCCGTAATCAAGAGCGTGATCCGGGGTGAATCCCTCAACGGCTTGTAGGCTATGCGCTCAACCAGCACTCCCGTCACCGCTGAGACCGCCATCGCAACGACCAGAGCGGGGACAAACGAAAGATTTAGAGCTGTTACCGCGTAGTACCCTGCGTAGGCCCCGACCATGTAGATATCGCCGTGAGCGAAGTTTATCAGTTTAATGACTCCATAGACCATGGTGTAGCCCAAGGCGATCAGCGCGTAGACGCTTCCAAGTGAGAGCCCGTACACTGCCTGTTGGACAAAGAAAAGCCGGTCAGCCCCGAGGGCCACAAGCAGAAAGTTGACTGCCAAGATCACCAGCAAGGCCGATGCCGGATAATACGAGTATTTGAAGGCTGTATTGGAAACCACAACCGCCCTGTATTTCCGCAGCAGTGCGAAAAGCGCAACAACGAGGCAAAGCAAGACCAACGCCACTACTCTGGACATACAGTCAGTCACTTCCTTTAAAGGCAGGGCAGAAGAACACCGGGTGTTCTCCAACCCTGCCTTGAGTTAGCCACTCCTCCCGCGTCTATCTGTGAGACGACGCCCAAGGTCGGGCAAAGGGAGGCGCGATCGGCACAAGATTCGTCAGGCACTGCTACGGCCTGACAGCATCGACAAACTCAAAAGCGAGCTTGCCGTCTTTCTTGACTACCATGACGATAGTGACATCCTTGATTGGATTGCCGTTCGCATCCAGGCTGATAGAGTTGCCCGTAACACCGTCAAAGCCCTCAGTAGCTGCGATCGCGTCCCTTATAGCGCGCCTATCGAGTGAGCCTGCTCTCTCGATAGCATCGATCATGAGGCGAGCTGCGTCATATCCAAGGGCTGACAACACAATGGGGAAGCGTCCAAATCTCTCCTGATAATCCTTGAGATATTGCTGAACCATCGGCCGAGTGTCTGTAGGCGAATAGTGCGTGGTCATCGTGGCGCCCAGAGCTGCATCGCCAGCCTGGTCAAGCAGTTCTGGCGCATCCCATCCGTCGGGACCAACAAACAGCGGAGCAAAACCCATTGCGGCCGCCTGCCGCGTAACGAGAATTGCATCATCATAGTAGAACGGACAGAAGACGCCCTCTGCTCCGAAGCTCTTGAGTGTTGACAACTGCGCGCTGAAGTCTGTATCACCCAAGTTATAGGCTACGTCAATGACTTCACCGCCCAGCTTCCTAAACGCGTCCACAAACACGTTCTTGAGCCCTTCGCTATAGGTGTCGCCTACCTTGTACAAAACGCCGGCTTTCTTGATCCCTTGCTGATGCATGTAGTTGACGGCAGCAATGCTCTGATAGTCGTCGGTGTAACACACTCTGAACACATAGTCACCAACCAAAGTGACCTCGACTGCCGTCGCTGTCGGCGTGATCATGGGAACTCCAAATCGTTGACAGATCGGACCTCCTACAACAGCTTCAGTAGTGATCACGGGTCCTATCAATCCTACGATCTGCTCTCTCTGGATCAGCCTATTGACAAGAATATTGGTCTGTTGAGCATCTCCCTGGGTGTCTAGGATGACTAGTTCGATCTGCTTTCCAAGCACTCCGCCGCTTGCATTGATCTGCTCGACGGCAAGGATCGCTCCATCCCTAACGCCTTCTCCGTACGCTGCAACTGGTCCCGTCATCGGGCCGACCAACCCAAGCTTAATAGTGTCTGCAGCAGCTGCTGTCAACGATATCGCAGCGACTGCCAAGACGAGAACCGCTACAAGAATGTATCGCCTCATCCAGAAACCTCCTCCATACTCGATTCATGTCTAGATAATATACTAACACCATAGAGGCGTCAAGAAAATGTGAAGCTGGTCAAATACGGGTTTACCTGGTATTTGACCATTGCTGATCAAGCCCTTCGACAAACGCTGTTTGCGAATACTACGCCTTGCATCCTGTGAAACCTCCCAACCGACATAGACTCGAGTCTACGTGTTTTTCCCAATATGTATGAAGGAACGGTTGGGCCTGCAGTAGAACTAAACATCAAAAGATCGGGTAAAGGCAGGTGAAAGTCCCCTGCAGGGGGCGACAAAGGCATGTTCGTTAGAGATTTTATGACTGCAAACCCGGTAGTTGTCTCTCCTGATACGCCCATTCAGGAGGCACTCAAACTCATGAAGGACCACGGGTTCGGCAGATTGCCGGTATGCTCAGACGGGAAGCTTGTCGGCATTCTTACCGAAGCGGATGTAATGAAGGTATCACCGTCTCCTGCTACTACCCTCAGCGTGTACGAGATCAACTACCTTGTCTCAAAAGTAAAGGTCTCTGAGGCCATGACCAAGAGCCCGGTTACAGTCTCGCCAGACGATACTGTCGAGTACGCAGTCCTGGTGATGAGAGACAACAAAATCGGTGGCGTACCAGTCATGGATGGCGACAAACTCGTAGGCATCATCACCGAATCCAATGTTTTCGAAGCTCTGATCGAGATGCTTGGGTTTAGGCGAGCCGGTGTTCGGATTACCATTGACGTGCCTGACAAGGTGGGAGTAATCGCACAGATAGCAGATCTGATAAAGCAGCACGGGGTCAGCATCATTAGCCTCGCCACGTATACGAAGCCCGAGTCCGACCTAGCGTCACTGGTTGTCAGGGTAGCTACTGACGACGCGTCCTCCATCGTTTCCGCTGTTGAGGAAATAGGTTACAAAGTAGTGCATGTAACGGCCTCGTCTTGACGAGGCCGCTTTCTCTCACACTCAACGCCGTTTCTCCTATTGGCTCTTCGAGGCGGTCACCAACTCGTACGCGTCCATAGCGATCATAAGCTCCTCGTTTGTTGGGACGAGCAGGACTTTCACCTTGGAATCAGGCGTGCTTAGGATCTCTTCCTTCCCTTTGAGGCCGGTGTTCTTTTCAAGATCGAGCTTGACTCCAAGAACTTCGAGGCTTTCACATAAGTGCTGGCGAACGAGCCAGTCGTTTTCACCGATTCCTGCTGTGAACACCAACACGTCAAGCCCGCCCATGGCAACAAAGTATGCGCCTACGTACTTGGTCAACCTGTAGATAAACACGTCATAGGCATCTTTCGCTAGTTCATTGCCTTCTTCGATAGCTCGCTGTATGTCTCTCATGTCGCTGCTGACTCCGGACATGCCGAGAAGGCCGCACTTCTTGTTCATGAAGTCATCGACCTCAGAGCTTGAGAGCCCAAGCTTCTGCTGGATGTATGGAACGATTGCAGGATCCATGTCTCCACAGCGAGTACCCATCACAAACCCTTCAAGAGGCGTGAAGCCCATGGAGGTATCAATGACCTTTCCGTCTTTGATAGCTGCAGCGCTGCTGCCATTGCCCAAATGCATGGTTATCATCTTTAGGCCTGACAGTGGCTTGCCCAGTATTTCTGCAGTCCTTCTTGAGACGTACTTGTGAGATGTGCCGTGGAATCCATACCTGCGCACTCCAAACTCGTCACAGAGTCTGCGAGGGACTGCGTACAGATACGCCCTCTTGGGCATGGTCTGGTGAAACGCTGTATCAAAGACTGCTACCTGCGGAATCCCTTCCATAAGTGTCATGCAAGACTCTATCCCCATGATGTTTGCAGGCATGTGAAGGGGACCGAGGTCAATGAACGACTTTAGTGTCTCGAGGACTGCGTCGTCAACAACGACAGACTCTTTGAATGCGTCCTTACCATGAAGAACGCGGTGGCCGACAGCTCCAATCTCATCGAGTGAGCGTATGACCCCGCGATCGCCATCGACCAATGTATTGATTACAAGTCTCAGGGCCACTTTGTGATCAGGCATAGGCTGTTCAACCCGATACTCCTCCTGCCCTGGGACCTTGTGCACTAGCCTTCCATCTACATCGGCCAATCCTATCCGCTCAACGAGCCCCGACGCTATCTCTGAATGCTGCTTCACATCGAACAGCTTGTACTTGAGAGACGAACTGCCGCTGTTCAAGACTAAGATCTTCAAACCAATCTCCTCCTTGACCTATCCGCGACCTATCCACCAACGCTTAACAGTGACTAAGCCCATCGAGCCAATTGCCAATACAATGAAAGACGGAACTACCGCGGGTACCATCTTTCATGGAGGTAAAAGGCCCAACTGATCTAGTTCAACCAGAAATGGAGAATCCCTTCTGTAAGGTTCAGTAAAGCACCTGCTTCAATCTCCTATTTCACGGATGAGAAATGCCTGCTGTTGGCTCAAGTCTTGCTTGTGTCTCAAGGCGAAACAACTCAGACACAGACATGAGGAGGGCTCGCCATGAATGTGGCAGCGCTAGCATCTAGGAAGAGAGTGCCTCGGCCCTTTGTTGAGACAGCCAACCTTCCCTGGCACGATCCAGACTTCTCGAGGCGAGCGCTCAGAGAACAGCTCAATCAAAGCCACGACAGCGGCGCAAGATCTGAGCCGACCATAAAGAAGCATGTCCGGTTCATAGTCGAACAACTCAGGCTTAAGCCTGGAGACACAGTGCTCGACCTCACATGTGGGCCGGGGCTGTACGCCAAGCACCTCAGCGGTTTTGGCTGTTCTGTAGTAGGCATAGACATCTCTCCCGCGGCCATTGAGTATGCACAGGGGCTCGCTATTCCGAATTGCGAGTTTATCCTTGGCGATGTCCGCACTGTTGATTACCCTGCAGGCGTCGACGGTGCACTGCTTGTTTACGGGGCCCTTAACACGTTTTCGCCTGAGGACGCACAACTAGTGCTCGCCAAGATCTCAAGGGCACTGAAGCCGTCAAAGCGGCTGGTACTGGAGCTCTGCAACACATCGTGTTTCTACGCTCACAATAAATCGGGCAACACGGTCCAGGGATGGTGGTGCTCTGACCAGGGCGATCTTTGGAGCGACGGCCCGTATGTGGCGCTCAAAGAGCGCTTCTACTACCCTGATGAGAAAATAGAGGTGACTAGATACTACATAATCTCCGAAGGCTCGCAGCGCATCAAAGAATACACAGAAACATGCGTCAGCTACGACATCCCTTCCATAACTGAGAAACTCCATAAAGCCGGGCTCCGTCTCGAGGCGGTCTACTCCAGCATGCTTCCTGAGCAGGCCGCCCAACAAACAGCGCACGACGGAGTGTTCCAGGTCATCATCGCGTCAAAATCGGCTGTGCCCGAGAGCGCCAGCAACAGTGAAGCAGCGGTCAATGAAGCTACGGCCTGAACGGCAGTTGGGCAATCGTCTGAGCTGTAGTCAGGCAACCGCCTGAATGATCGGATCAAGTGAGCCCAACACTAAGGTGTGAACGCGAGCTGAGCTTAAGCCCTAAAGATAGGAGAATCCGCATCTCATGATCGTTGTGTATCACGACTACGGTGGCACTCACTCGACTGCGCTCGCAGCTGCCATACACCTCGGCATAGTCGGAGGAGACGGCGCAACCTCTATCGATAGCCGATCCTTGCTGAGCAGGGTCCCCTACTTCGACCAAGTGCCCAACACCTGCAAAGGAACAGTCATGCGAATCGGGCGGGATTCTGACGGCAACGAGGTGTTCATTCTCGGCCGTCGAGGAGACGCTGATCTGGCGATCAATACCGTGCTGAGCGCAGCTCGCTTGCTTGGCCGATGCGACTCGGACATCCTGTTTGTCGATGTGAGCAAGCGGATCAACCTACTCATGCGCATTGGAGGGTTCATCTCTAGAAGGCTCAACTTGATCCCCATAGGCAGGCCGATAGTGACATATGGCACTCGCAAAGCATTTCCGAGCATCTCTCAGCTTGTCAAGAAGACCAAAAGAACTCTGGCCCAGCTCCAATAGTGGTAACTAGCCCAGGCGAGACGCAACACATCAATAAACAAACGCACGCATGGATGAAGTATGAAGGCGAACGCACGCGTGTGGCGGCTATGTTGTGTGAGTGCAGCTAATAGTCAACCCTCTGCACTCTCATCAACCATGAATCCCCATTGCACACCGAATCTATCGATAAACTGAACAGCGAGCGGGGTATACGGCAGAGCTTCCAGGGGGTCGATAGTGATGCTTCCTTCTTTCATCTTGTCATAACAAGAAAGCAAATCAGCTTCATCCTTGAACGTTACAATAAGATTAACCGCAATGTCGGTCGAGGCATCCTTTTTGCCAAAGCGGTCATTGAGATAAACCTTTTGGCCGTGTATGTGCATTACGGCATGGGCGATTCTATCGTCATTTTCGCACTCTTTTAGAGCGTAGTCGCTATTGAGAACGATGCTGTCAGCCTTGACGTTGAAAGCTTTTTCGTAAAGCGAGATGGCTTCCTTGCACGAGCCGTCAAAGTGCAAGTGTGGTATTAGCATGATTCACTCACCTCACTAGACACATCCATGGTAACAATGCCTATTCTAGGGGGATTATAGCACATCGCCTGTCGGAGAACGAGGTGTCAGACACGTGGACGCATATGATCTCGATCCAGAAACCCCAAGGATGCCGCTCTCACATAGGGGCAACGCTCTTGTGCGCACATTGTGGCAACCACTCCCAAAGGTTGTACGTGCACGGTTTCTACGGTTTTCGAAAGATATGTTACATGCGCGCGTCTCATTGTGGTATAATCCAAACAAAACTACATAGAAGCTGACCTTCGGGGCTGGGTGAGGGCACATGCCCAATTCCCAACCGGTGGTGAAGTCTCATATAGAGAACGAGCCCATCAGCCCCAGCGATTGATCCGGTTAGAATCCGGAGCCGTCAGTATAGTCTGGATGGGAGAAGGTCGAGCGCATCGTAGGCGAGGGCTTACTCGCCTAATGGATAGCGATCTCGAATGCCCTGGAGGAGACTAACTCCAGGGCTTCTTGTCATTTTGTGCGGCAACCCTTTCACTCAGCCCTCGGTCACAGTCTAGGAGGGTCTTGCAGATGACTGATCGACTAAGGACGACTGTATTCCTGGCTCTCTCCATCGCGCTTGTAGCCTTGGGGACCATAGCCATTCGCATCGGGGTCCCAGCTACAGGAGGATACATGAACCTCGGTGACTCCATGATATTTGTGACGGCGATAGTCTTTGGGCGCAAGTACGGCCTGGCAGCAGGAGGGCTTGGCTCTGCCCTAGCCGACATCCTGGGCGGCTACGCTACTTGGGCCCCTTGGACTCTGGTCATAAAGGGCATAGAAGGCTACCTGGCAGGTATGCTCTACGACACGGCGCGGTCTGAGACCCGGTCAAGAGCCGAGTCAGAAGCTCCATCGGCGGATGAGTCAAAAATCCGGACCGAAACCAAGTCGAACAACCGGCCGAGGATAGCCCATATACTCACAGCTACCTCTATCGCGGGAGCGTGGATGGTAGCAGGGTACTTCATCGCAGGCACGATTCTCTACGGGTTTAATGGAGCAATAGCCGAGCTGCCGTTCAACCTTGTCCAAGCAGGCGGCAGCATAGCTATTGCGATAGTGCTTGCTCCGGCGATTCGTTCGCTTCAGACCTTTACTTCTTTCCAGTAACCTTTCCTGAATAACCACAAACACGCCGAACCCCGGAAGAAGAGGTCTGTGATCATCCCTATCCAGGCACCCGCCAGGCCCAGGTTGGTGTACCTGACAAGGATGTACCCGACAGGCAGCCGGATCAGCCAAAAGCCTGCGAGCGTGATGTAAAGCATCCGGCGGGTATCCCCGGCTGTGCGGAGCGAGTTGGACAGCACCATCGTGCAGGCAAGAGCCGGTTGAGATATGGCGACTATACGAAGGCATACCACACTCAGCCGGATCACTTCTTCATCCAGTATAAACAGCCTTGCGAAGAACTCGGGGACAGTGAACAAAACCACTCCCAAAGCCCCCATGATGGCAACGGCGATCTGGAGAGCCCTGTACCCGAATCTCTCCGCCAGCTTGGGCTTGCCCGCACCCAGCCCCTGTCCAACCAATGCAGCTCCGGCCATACTGATTCCCCAGCCCGGCTGAAAGGAGATAGACTCCGTGTTGAGCGCAATCTGGTGGGCAGCTATAGCTGTAGTGCCTAGGGAAGCTACTAGGCGTGCAAACGCCAATTGAGCTCCTCTCATAAAGGCCATTTCAACAGCTGCAGGAATACCTACATTCATGATTCGGCGCATGAGCGGAATATCAAGAGAAGCGTCTCTGAGCCGTCCAAGGGTCAGCTTGAGCTTGCGCATCCCAAGCAATAACAACAGGATAGCGGCACCCAGCACTCGAGAGACACTGGTTGCTATGGCAGCCCCTGCTACACCGAGAGCAGGAGCGCCAAGGTTTCCATAGATCAAGACCCAGTTGAGAGCGATATTGACCAGGTTGACACCGCTGTTGATGATCATTGGTGTCCTGGTATCGCCTGCTCCCCTCAAACACCCGGTTAGGATCTGCATTACAAAGGTAGGCATGGCACCATACGCGATTATTCGCAGGTACACCGCACCATACTCGTGAGCCAGCCCTTCGGCACCCATGAAGTCCATAGCCTGCTCTGCAAACAAGGTGCCGGCGAGTGTCAGAAGTATCGCAAGTACACTGCCGACCAGGAGGGATTGCACTACGACACGGTCCGCAGTTCTGTTGTCTCCTGCGCCGATGCTGCGAGCGACAAGTGCAGTAGACCCGGTACCTATAGCCGCAAAGATAGTAAGTGCGAACATGAACACGTTGTTCCCAAGACTAGTCCCTGCGACAGCTGCGCCTCCCTCTGCGAGCCTGCCCACCATGGCCGTATCGGCAAGCCCTACAAGCGTGTGCAGTAGCATTTCGAGTATCGCAGGGACAGACAGGACTAGGACGGTCCTCGTGATTTCGCGACTAGAAATCAGTCTCTCGTCTTTTTGAAATTGCTCCGCCAAAACGTCATTAGCCATTGCATGCTTCCTTTTCCAACAGTTGATCTCAATATCTTCGATGTTCAGCTATTCTAGCTTAGCCAGACCACCAATAGAGAACTAGAGAAACGCCATCACCCTCCTAGCTCGATGAGGTCCTCAACCGACAGCTCGTCGATACTCGAGACTACCAAATCAGCTCCAGCAAGATGCCTACTAGAGCCTATGCCGACACACTTCATTCCGGCAGCTTTGGCAGCCGCGATCCCCGCAGCCGCGTCCTCTATGGCTACAGCGGCGGAAGCATCCACCTTCAAGGCATCTAGCGCCTTGAGGTAGACCTCAGGGTCCGGCTTGCTCTTTGTGATCTCGTTGCCGTCTACAACAGCGTCGAAAAGGTCAATGAGAGCGAGGTTCCTCAGAATAATACGTGCGTTCCTGCTAGCGGATGCTACTGCGAGCTTCTGTCCAGCCGCTTTGAGCTCCCTGATCAGCCGCTTTGCACCGGGCATGACGTCATCCGACGTGATTCCCTTAACGAACTCTTGGTAGTATTGGTTCTTGCGCTCCAGTATACGAGCTTTCTCTTGCTCTGTGAACTGCCTGTCTTGATTCCGAATAATCACTTCGAGTGACGCCCGTCTGGTCAGCCCCTTTATCTGCTCACTCACACCTTCGGGGAGCCCGAAACCCTCCTCTGCTGCAACTCTCTGCCAGGAACGGAAGTGATGGTCTGTAGAATCAGTGATGACCCCATCTAGATCAAATACAACAGCTCTTAACACTCAGCACCCACCCATAACAATCAACCAGCCGCTGAGAGACTCATGTGACTGCAGCTCTCAACGGCTATCCTATCGCTTGATTAGCCATTGTTAGCGAAAAATCCTGTTGAACGAAATATATCTGAGCCCCAACTCGACTACAAACACACCCAACGCGACTACGATGGCAATATGCCACACGTCCCAAAGCTGTGACGAATCGTATTTGCCGCGCCTAGTCACGTCGTCCACACCAGCGTACAGCCGTCCGCCTGTTGCATGCGACAGAATGGCTGCAAGATCCTCGTTTGGGGTAGAGGCGGAAAACTCATCGCCGTATGTTAGGGAGAAAAACGCGGTATGGCCTCTGACCGGCACTCCCAACTCTAGCAACTGAACCTGAAGCACATGCGCCCCGGTCTGCTCCAGAGTAAATGTAGCCTCATACCTGCCGGGAGCCGATTGAACGAGCGGAACTTCCTGATTCGTCCCGCCAGGCGTCAGTAGCAGAGATCGCATCGACAAGTTGTTGATGAATCTCCCTTCCTCGTCTACCGCGTCCACGACCACCTTGAGCCGGCCTTCTCTGATGTGAGTTGTGACCCCATAGGGAAAATCGGTTAGGTTGGATCTCACCCATCTCATCAACTGCCTCCACAATACGGAGGCGCCTTCCCATGAAGCCCACTCGCTGCTCCAAATGCCGCCTATGTCGGATGTAAACGCTGCAGACTTGCCTGATCCAAACCTGGCCACAGCAAGCAGGGGATCACCGAGGTACTTGCCTCCCAACAAGACTTCTGCAAAAGGCTTAGCAGTTGTCGCGACATAGCCATCGAGCATGGGCGCGGCACTCCAGTCAATGGTGTCAATGACGGGGCTGCTCGTGACGGGCACTGCACTGAAAGATTCCTCCACAACCGAGCTTCTGGCTACTGATACTGTATCCTTGAGCACAATGGAAGGTATGTCAAATGGGTTGTCCGCAATGTAGTAGACCCCTCCAGTTTGGTAAGCGATTTCAGACAATAGAGCTGTGTTTGCTCCAGAACCTATGGCTACTGTAGACACTGATATGTCGAGGTCAACCGCGGTAGAAATGATATCATCCACGGATCCGGTGGTCTGCCCATCCGACAAGACGATCAGATGCCGAATATCGCGCTCAGAGTCTTTGATGATCTCAAGGGCCGCAGCCGTAGCTCTGGGCAGGTTTGTACCGCCGCTCGCCTGCAGTGACCTTATCAGCCGCTCCTTGCCCTCGCTCTGGCCGAGCTTTCCAAAAGGAACAACCCAGCTGTAGTCGGTGTCAAACGCCAAGAGCCCGAAGTCGTCCTCTGGATGAAGCATCTGCATGGCCTCTATTGCTGCTTCCTTGGCTATCTCCAGTTTAGAAACCCCCGCTCCCGATCCCATACTCCCGGAGCGGTCAAGAACTATGATCAGTGCTATGCGCCTGCTCAACTCCTGCCTGCGGACGTCGGATGTGACAGGCAGGACGTCTTCAAGAAGCGTGTTTCTGTATGTACCCATGCCGAAGCTGTGAGGCCCGCCAGCAACAACCAATCCCCCTCCAAGGTCCTCGACGTACGCCTTTAGAGACCTCATGAAGTTAAACCCAAGTTCGTATGCAGACACATCGTTGATAAACACTGCGTCGTACTGCGCCAAGGCGAACGGCGAGCTGGGAAGCTCATGGTGGGGCACCTTGTCGACTTTGAAGCCTGATTCCGCAAGGATTTGTGTAACATAGTCGTCGCCGCCAGTCGTCGCCGAGTGGACAAACAAAACTGAAACCCCTTTCTTGACTAGGACAAACGATTCGGCTGCGTTATTCTGCCTCAACCTGTCGTTGTGGGCGATCACCTCGACCTTGTAAGAAACCAGCCCCTCCTCAAATGCGACGTCGTGGTAGTCATACCTGCTGAGCCCCGGTGCAAGATTGACTTCGGTTTCACTGATTATTACACCGTCTCTATAGAGCCTGATCAAAGCCTCTGTTTCTTCCTGTGATTCGACGATCGCGCTTACCTGGTACGTCTCCATTTTGGAGACATATTCAGGCGCATTGAGATCTCGGACCAGCACCTCGTTGCTGTCTGAGTAGAGTGGGACGGCGTACACCTCGATGCCTCGCTCGATCAGCCGCCCGATTGAATCCTGGATCGACCCGTGAGTCTCGTTGAAGTCAGAAAAAATGACCAGACGATTGGCTCCATCAGAGGGCATCAACCCGACAGCCAGATCAGCGGCTGCTGCAAGCGCAGTACCCTCGTTCGTAGACAAGCCCGCAGTCAAAGCAGTGATATCTCTCGCAGGATTGGGTTCCAGCGGCTGTTCGATGGATACGTACCTGTCAACAAACATCAACCCGACTCTGTCACCCTGACCTAGCTGCTTCTGTGCCTCAGCAATGTACCTGCTTATGAGCATGTAATTGTCATCATCTATGCTCATGGACCTGTCAACTACAAAAAGCAGGTTTATCCGGTCAGTCGTCATCGGTACAGCAGGCCCGGCCAACGCCAACACTACGAGAGACACAGCAACCGAGCGCAGCGCGAGAGTCCATATCAGCTTGTTCCTGCTCATGTTAGCGTATGAGCGTCTTGAGACAAACACTAGCAGGAACAAGATCAGCGGTATCAGCAATAACACGATGGGTCTTTGAACAACCACACCCGTGCCGGTAACCCGGCGTTCACCTCCACGAACCACCTACAGATGCCATCGTCTATGATATAGCGACCACTCTACGACAAGGAGCAACAGTGCAAGGATCATAAAAGCAGCCCTGAAATGCACTCGCTGCGACACAAGCAGCTCTTCAGCAAGTGCAGAAACCGAAGCTGTCATATCATCGACTCTTGAGGACCGCCTCACTATCCCAGAACCTATAGCGTCAACGCCATCTCTGCGGTTGATTCGTGACTCCTCACTGTCGAATAAGTTGACTGCATACGTATACTCCTGACCTGATACGGACACCCAGTAGATCCCGGTCTCATAAGTGTCCGCGTACAACAAGAAATCGCCGCTGACCTCGACTTCCCGCGTATCTCCCGTAGGCGGGGTAATCCTGGCGACGGTTCTGCCAGCTACAGCCGTGCTTTCAGAAGACTGAGATCCGAGCGGCACATAAATAGGATCGCCCGGACTCAATTGGCGTACATCGTCACTGCTTCCTAGCATGTATGACACCAGGTTGTAGACAAGTATCGGGAAACTGGGCGAACCAACGAACGACCTGGAGGTAAAGGGAAAACCGAAGTACACATACTTGTTGCGGTAAGCCGTACCTGCTAAAACAAGCGGCCCGTATCTTCCCCACGCTACAACCTCCGCGTCAGGCGAAGGGTCTAGAACTTGACCTGTCTGAGCGACAATGATCCTCTCGTCTACATAGCGCATCAGAGGATGCGATTTGTCAACGTGTATAGCCTCCGCATACTCGTACTCGCCGATTACAGACACGTCGGCAATCCCGTGTGGCGCGTTTATCACAACGGTGTTTGTCACCAACCCGGACCTGAACGGTGTCTCGTCGTAGAACACAATGTCATACCCATAATGGATTGCTGAATGGTCCTGCCCTGGGAGCCTCGCGTCTACCTTTAGCCCAGGGATGGAGCGCAGGGCTGCATAGAGATTGATGTTGCCTGGAGTGATCAGCAAGACGTTGCGGCTGCCATGCTCTCTAGCGATCGTATACGCGGTGTTATCTAGATCCAGGTCGTCTGAAGGCGCAATCTCCAAGCGAACAGGTGCATAGGGCGCTACCTGAAGGCTATAGCTCACTGCCTTCCTCTCATGGGGCTCAAGTTCTATGAACCTCGACTCTACCAGCTGACTGCCGTAAAAGAGAGACACCGGAAACACAGATCTCTCGTCACTGAAGTTGTCGATAATCGCAAAGACTTGGGAGGGCCCTTCACCGTGAGGCGGCCTGCGTATCTCCAATGCCGTGATGGCGACATTTCTTGCCTCACCGCCGACAGTGACGATGTCCACCGGGAGACTGCCTGGATCAATCAGGCCCAGCCAGTCGTCTTGTACGCTAAAATTTCCGTCAGTGAAAAGCGCTACTGACTCAGCCTGTGAGCGGTCCTGTGCCAGGGCGGCCATCAGAGAAACAAGGCTGCCTGAGTTCGACGCCGCGTTCTTCACCTGCAGTTCTGAGATGGCTTTTTCTACTGAACGCCGATCTGTCGTATAGTCGAGACGTGAGACAGTCATTGAGTTAAACTCAAAAAGCGCGATCTCGGAGTTAGCAGGGAGTGAGCGCAAGTAGGAAACAGCCGCAGCCTTTGCTACGGAGAGCCTGTCTGGATCGACATCTGTAGCAGCCATACTTGCCGACGTATCAATAATCATTACGTAACGCTCAGGCTTGAGGACAAATCTGTTGATGAAAAACCCTGACAGCAAGAACGCGCAGACAACTACTAAGAGTATCTGGATCAAGAGCAACAGGTTGCGGACCAATCGATCCCATACTGAACGCCTGCCTGCTGACGTCAAAGCCTTCTGCCACAGGAGGACCGAAGAGACAATAACCTCCGTGCTCTTTGGCTGAAAGACATGGTAGGCTATAATGATCGGGATGAGCGCAAGCGACATCAAGTATAGCGGCCACAGAAATCCCATGCTCAGATGACTCCTTCCGCCGTGTCAGCGCGGGCACTCCTTCGAAGGCAACCTAAGCCGTCATTTGCAGCGCGGCCGAGAAAACGCGTTGGCGAGCGCCAGAATCAGCGCAGATACCCATCCGCAACAAGGGACCGAAACAGGACCTCTTTGAGCGGGGTAGCAGTGACAAGTCGGGTGTATTTCATCCCATAGGCATGACAGAACCGCTCTGCCTCTCCACAGAACTCCTCGAGCGCGGCCTGGTAATGCCTGAGCAAGCGGGGCCCGACAGATACATCCCTTATCTCAGATGTCTCAGAATCCACCACTCGCACATCGCCCTTGAGATCAGGATTTATCTCGGATTCTGCCAGACAGTGGATCAAGTATACGTCATGCCGCTGTGAGGCTAGGTGCTTCAGGCCAATTCGGTAATCCTCTGCGAACAGCAGGTCGGATATAACAACCACTACACCTGAAGGCCTAGACTCGGCAGCAACTGCAGTGCATGCGGCGTTAAACCCGGTTTCGGCTGAGGACGGGTGGTCTGTTCCAAAAAACCGCATCAACTCCGGGACTGCTCGCTTGCCCCTAAGCGCAGGCAGCCGCTTGAGTCCACCGGAGTCAAACACAGAAACTACGCACCTGTCACCGCCTGAGAGGATTATGTATGAAAGAGCCGCAGCCAGCCGCCTAGCGAACAAGTGCTTGCTCGGTTCTCCAAACCTCATGGACGGGCTGTTGTCTACGACCATGTAGACCTCGATATCCTCTTCGTCTCTAAAGAGCTTTATCAGCAGCTTGTCTACCCGGGCGTAGACGTTCCAGTCCACATAACGCATGTCGTCTCCGGGCGAATAATCCCGATAGTCTGCAAACTCGACGCTGCTTCCGTGTTTGACGCTGCGACGCTCGCCGCGAAACCTGCCGCTTACATCCCTCTTGACAACGAGAGAGAGGCGATCCAAGCCCCTAAAGAAGTCGCTGCTAAATAACTCTTCCAAACTTCTTCTCCCCTCGTTTTTTCACCTCTGCCAAGACATCCTCGACAATCATGTCAGAGGTTATCCCGTCTGCCTCTGCCTCAAAGTTGAGGATCACTCTGTGCCGCAGTGCAGTGACAGCGACCGCGTCGACATCCAAGTAGCTGACATAATGCCTGTTATTGAGAACGGCTTTGACCTTGCCTCCAAGGATCATCGCCTGCGCTCCACGCGGGCTGACCCCGAACCGCACGTATTTCTTCACCATCTCAGTTGCTTCTTCACTATCCGGGTGAGTTGCCAGGACCACACGACTCACGTAGTTGTAGACTGGGATCGAGACGGGGGTTCGCACAAATACGCGCCTCAACTCGAGCAAAGTCTCTCCGTCTATGACTTTGTTGACTGAGATGTCAGTGCCTTCGGTGGTTCTCCTCAATATGGATGTCAGCTCGGTCAACGACGGATATTCAACATTGACCTTAAACATAAACCTGTCCAACTGCGCCTCAGGCAGCGGATATGTCCCCTCGAGCTCAAGCGGGTTCTCTGTGGCGAGGACTAAGAACGGTTGGCTTAGGACATGGCGTTCTCCAACCACAGTCACACTGCCTTCTTGCATGGCTTCGAGCAGGGCGGATTGAGTCTTTGGTGTCGCTCTGTTGATCTCATCCGCGAGCACTATATTGGCGAACACGGGCCCCGGCCTGAACTGAAACTCCCGTGAGCCGTCGGGGCCTTCTACGAGCACATTCGTACCCGTGATATCCGAAGGCATCAGATCAGGAGTAAACTGAATGCGCGAAAAGGTCATGTCAAATACCTGGCTCAGCGTTCGCACAAGCAGAGTCTTGCCAAGCCCGGGAACACCCTCAAGAAGCACATGCCCTCCAACCATCATGCCGGTAAGGGCAGTGTCAACTACGCTTTCCTGCCCGACTATGACGCGACCGATCTCTTGTCGTATCTTGTCATATGTCTCTCGCACCTCTGCAAACGACTCTTCATTCATGACGCCCCATCCTCTCTCATTTCAGGCCGTCGAAGTAGTTCGATACGATCTGCTTGTACCTCTCAGGGTATTCGCCTTCCAGTATCTGTCCTTCATAAGCTGCACCGGAGTATACCTTGAGCTGATCCGGAGGGCTCATCCCTACTTCGCCTTCTGCAGGAGTCCCTAGAACTGTGGACAGAGTCAGGTCTATCTCGTCTCCTTCACCGGTGAACCGATGATCTACGAGTGTCCTGTAACCCTCCAACCGCTCAGACACTGGCCCATAGAGTCTGTCGCCGGGCGATGTCCCGAGGCCTTCACCAGGCACATCTACAGGAAGCGACTGATCGACGGCAAAACCTTCGAAGCCGCCCGCCGAATCAGACGGAGCATCCTCGCCAGTGAGCAAACCCAAAGCAGCGTCCGAGTCCGACTCGAGTAGGTAATGAGATTGCTGTTCTTGGCTGTCCGTATTCCCAGGAATCGGTGTACCGCCCTCCTGCTGGGTTGCAGTGTATGAGCGCAGTAGCTCTGCCCTCTGCTCTATCAATTGATGGCGGCGTCTCGACGTGAGGTCCTCAAGGCGTTCCCTCTGCAGCAAATCCAACGCCCTCTCGGACAGCTCTGAGAGATTGCGCAAAGAGCTGTTGCGCTCAAGCTCGGACTGCAGCTCGGCGATCAGGCGCTGAATGGTTTCAAGCTCCTTTGGGTCCAACACATCCTTGGACATCTCCAAGAGGCCCTGTACGGTTTGGGCCATATCTTGAGCACTCCTCATCCGCTGTTGCATAGAGGAGTCCTGCATCTCGATAGCGGAGGCCGCAAGGAGCTTCATCGCCTCCTCCAACGCGGGGTTCTGCGCGGCTTTATTTGCCTGATCCAAACGAAGTCTCTCGATTTCCTGGAGCACCCGTGCAATCAACTCGTCGCTTGCAGCTCTTGTCTTCATTGACCGCTCGTTGATCCCCTTTGTCAGCCTTGAGAGCTCGTCCTGGAGATAGTCCGGATCTATTGAATCAGCAGCCATAGTGCGCGCCAGCTCTTCAGCTTTCTCGTACAGCTCTCGTTCCTCTCTGCTTAAATTTTCCGCCCTCGATGCATCAAGTGCAGCCCCAGCAAATTGCATCGACATACGCTTGAGGTCCCTGATCAAGAATGGATCTTGCTCTTCACCGATCATTCGGCCGGTCGGCACAAAGAAGTGCACAACGAGCAGCAGGGCTAGGGCTGCAGCTGTCACTCGCCACAGTCTCGGTATCTCCAGGCCGATAATGCGGCTCTCGGGTGTTGATACAAGCAAACGTGCAACGTCTCGAAGGAACGGCCGCAGATAAAGGGGGTCGATCTCGTCCGGCCTGCTCAAAAAGTCCACGGCGCTCTCAACCATGCCCGGCTGCGTAACCTCTCGATCAATAAAGGCAGCGAGCTCCAGATCTTTGACAGGGCGCAGTGATGCCCAGAGAAAACTCATGCCCGCCACAGATCCCACAGCCAATAGCAGAGTGTCTGATGAGTAAAAAGACACGGGTATATATACTACCTTGTTCACGGCTGCTACTGCGATCGCCACAAACAACACGGCAGTTATGCCAAGCAGTGCTAGCTCCAAAAAGAGAAGCACGCGGTATCTCAGCCTAAGCCAAAGTAGTCTACGCCTTATCACATCGCGATAGGGGACCAGCCAGGACTCACTCATCACCCGAACCTCCATGCTAGAGGCTGCTATGCTATGAGACGGCATCCGTAGTTGCAGGTAGCTCGATCCGCTGCAACTCCATACGATCCGCCACAACTCCATTATATAGGATCTACAAAGCACAGACTACTGACGCGAATCCCAAATATTGGATGAGCGCACACTATTAGTACACCAAACTCATATGGGGTATCCAGCATAAGACGAGATTTTTCCTCGTCATTTGCATTTGACCACATATGCACATCAGACCTTATATATAGAGTCATCGAGACCCAATTTAAGCCAGTGGGTTTTGAGCTGTGTCCCCGAAATCTGCTGCTGGGCTGAACAAGAAAGCCGACCGCACATGTCGGTCGGCTTGCCGTAGACAATGACTTCGGCTGTACTCCTAGACCTCGGCTGTACTCCTGCCTAAGAGCTCAAGGAAGCTAGAACAGGTTGCCCATGCTGAAATGCAGCCTTCCGTCTCCGCCGGAGAAACCGTAGTCAAACCTCAATATGAAACCAGGAGTCAAGGCAAACCTAACACCTACTCCATAGCCCATCTTAAAACCGTCGAGGCTCATTGACTCGCCCTTGGCAAACGCATTGCCTGCATCGACAAATACAACGCCTTGGAGGTTCTTTGCTAAGTCGACTCTGTATTCGAGGTTGACCACGGCCATCTTGTCGCCAATCAAGGTGTTGTCTGCAATCCCTCTCACGGTGTTGGTGCCGCCGATTCTCCAAAGCTCATGCGAGGGCACGTCTCCAGAGGACAAGCCCAACAAGGCTCTTGCTCCAAAAACATGTCCTGACTTGACAGAGAACAAACGGCTGAATGAGAAGTTGTACTTGATGAAGTTGAAATCTCCGCCCAGCACGCCGCCTGCATACTTGATGCCCAGGCCTGCTTGGCCTCCGGTCTTGGGATCGGTGAAGCTGTCTCTCGTATCTCTGGAGACCCCTGCCTCGATAGCGTGGGTCCTACCGCCCTTGGTGACTCCCGGAGGAGGCGTCTCGTCCCAAACGTTGCGTGTATCCTCGATCGACACAGTGCCGTATATCGAAGTATACGGATCCAGGTACCTGCCTAGGCCAAGCAGTCCGCCTTTGCGATACTCGGTGTAGTTGATCTTCTCAACTGTCCTATCTCGATATGTGTCGAACAGGGCGACATTTAGAGACAGTTCTGTGTCGCCAAGTCTCGGAGCGCCGTATGCAACCTCGTAGTAGCGCCCCTTCTTGCTCAGCTCCGCAAAAAGGTGAGCACTGTGCGCTCTGCCAAGGAAGTTGTCCTCAGCTAGCTTGACCTGTGCGCCCACTCCTTCTTCTGAGTTCCACCATATAGCTCCGTCGAAGTAAGCTGTCTTTTGTTCAAATACCTCGAAAGTGACGTCTATGTCCGCAGAATCCGGCCGAGCCTCAGGTATGATCGCTACATCTTCGAAGATGCGCAAGTTGTAGATGCGACGAGCGTCCTCTTGAAGTTTGGGAATGCAGAACAGGTCGCCCGGCTTGGTCTTGATTTCTTTCCAGATCACGTCTTCTTTGGTCTTTTCAAACCCGACAACCTTGATACTGCCGATTCTGCCCTCCTCGACAATAACGGCTAGCTTGCCGTTCTCGTCTATGAACGGATCTGCGACTGTCAGGGCAATGATATACCCGTCCCTGCTGTACAGGTCAATGATCGCCTGAAATGCTTCATCAAGTGCGTTACGGTTGATTGCTACCCCTTTTTCCAACTCAATGAGTGCTTCGAGTTCGCTATCAGAAAAGACCGTATTGCCCTCAAAAGTAGCTCCTCTGTACGCAGGAAGCTCCTCAACCCTGAACGTCAGCCTGACTCCGCCCAGAAACTCAGAAACAGACGGGACGACACTTATGAAGTACCCCATATTGAAGACCTCGTTGGCCCCGCGCTGAATTACCTCATCAGTCAGTTGAATACCGGGTTTGATCGATAGGGCGCTGCGGATCTGCTCAGTCGGTATGGTCACATTGCCGACTACAGATATTGCTGAGAGACTTCCGTACGAAACTCCCGAGGCGTCTTCGGAAACTGTCTCGCTTTCCTCCGACAGCGGCTCCGACTCTACGCTCTCACCTTCTATGCCTCCTGCTGGCTCGGGAAGTGCCTCTCCAAGAGCCTCATACCCTTCATCTGCTATGGCTTGCGTGATCTCACCAAGCTCGCCATTGTCAGTTGGCTCGACTGCTATCGCGATCTGCCCAATCAAAAGACTCATAAGTATCAGTCCAACAGCGACAAAGGTCCGGGCTCGTCTACTCCCTGACGCGGCCAATCGAATCGTCATTGCCTAATCCAACCCTTCCTACTCAATAATGTACAAAAACCTCTATGAGCCTGATGCTCTATTAGGTATTGATGCAGATTCAACGTAGTATTAGTCTGTATTCTCTATGTCTCCTTCATTTCCTCTATAGCGTGTCTTTTTACAAATGATGGGACAACGCCTATAGCAGCACTGTTCTCGACAAAACCAGGAACTAATGCTAGATTGAAATCGTCTTAATGGACTGCACGGCTCACTACTTGTATAGATACGAAAACCAACGAATGAAGATCTAGGGACGTGGGAAGGTGTTTTACGGTGTTGGAATCGGCAAGCAGCATCAACGATCGAGCAAGGGAGTCAAGCGCATTTGTCCAAGATCTCTTTGCTGAGATAAGAAAAGTGATAGTAGGCCAACAGCGACTCGTTGAACGGCTGCTCATAGGACTGTTGACCAACGGACACGTCTTACTCGAAGGAGTCCCGGGCTTGGCAAAGACCCTTGCGGTGAAGTCACTGGCGGCAGCTGTTGACGCGAGGTTCCAGCGGATTCAGTTCACACCGGACCTCCTGCCGGCAGACCTCATAGGGACTCTCATCTACAATCCTTCAACCGGCTCTTTTACAACACGAATGGGGCCGATTTTCGCAAACATCGTGCTTGCAGACGAGGTGAACCGTGCCCCGGCCAAGGTCCAAAGCGCCCTGCTCGAAGCAATGGAGGAGCGCCAGGTCACTATAGGCGACACGACCTATCAACTTGACGAGCCGTTTCTGGTGCTGGCAACTCAAAACCCACTGGAGCAGCAGGGCACATACCCACTGCCTGAAGCTCAACTGGACAGGTTCATGATGAAAGTCAACATCACCTATCCTACGAAGGACGAGGAAAAGGAGATCTTGTCGCGCATGGCGCGAGTGGATTCACCGATTCAGATCAAGCCGGTCGTGTCGCTCGAGGACATCATGAACGCGCGCAAAGTAGTCGACAGCATCTACATAGATGACAAAATCAAGGACTACATAGTCGACATCGTGTTTGCAACGAGGAAACCCTCAGATTATGGCGTAGATATGGACAACTACGTCGAGTACGGCGCTTCCCCGCGCGCATCCATATTCCTCACACTAGCAGCCAAGGCATACGCCTTTATACAGGGCCGAGGCTATGTCGTTCCCCACGACGTGAAGTCCATAGGCATGGACGTCCTAAGGCACAGAGTAGTAGTCAACTACGAGGCGGAGGCTGAGGGCATATCTTCAGAAGACCTAATAAGAGCAGTATTTGACAGAGTGGAGACTCCTTAGGCTACCGGAGTGTGTTCACCAATGCTCGCTGAAGAAATCATCAAAAAAGTGAGGGGCTTACAGATCCATGCACGAAGGCTCGTCACTGATATTCCGTCGGGCCAGTACTCAAGTGCGTTCAGAGGCTCGGGCATGGAGTTTGACGAAGTCCGAGAATACCAGCCCGGAGACGATGTCCGCGCCATTGACTGGAACGTCAGTGCGCGAATGGGCTCCCCGTACATAAAGCGGTTTGTAGAGGAACGAGAGCTGACGGTCATGCTCGTGGTCGATTTGAGCTTGAGTCAGTCCTTCGGCTCTTTCTCGTCGCAGAAGAGCGACGTAGCAACCGAGCTCTCTGCAGTGCTCGCCTTTCTTGCTACGAGCCACAATGACAAAGTCGGCCTAATCGCATTCTCGGATCAGGTGAACCTGTTTGTGCCGCCCGACAAAAGCAGGAAACACGTGCTTAGGATCATCAGAGAAATCCTCTGCTCGCAGCCGACAGGCAAGGGCACTGACCTAAAAGGTGCACTGGACTATCTCAACAAAGTCATGCGCAGAAGCACTGTGACGTTTCTCATATCCGACTTCTGCGCTCCTGACTTCTCAACCGCCTTGAGGCTTGCGTCCAGGCGGCACGACATAGTGGCGCTTAGGGTGATAGACCCGTGGGAGCTGGAGCTTCCTCCAGTTGGACTGCTAGAGCTGGAGGACCCTGAGACAGGCCGGCACGTCCTGGTTGACACCAGTTCAAGACAGGTACGCGAGCACTACGCCAGACTGGCTGCTGATCATCAGAGCAGCCTATCGTCGCTTTTCCAATCGTGTGACATCGACTACGCAGACATATTCACGGACAGGCCTTATATAGTGCCCCTTCGCGCTCTCCTCAGCCGCCGCGAACACAGGAGGCGTCTGCGGCCGTGAGATCAAGTCATGTTACCGGAGCCATCGGTCGGTTGTACTCCATCGGCAGGCAGTTTCTCCTCCGCCTGCTGCGCTTCAGCGGATCCGAGCGCACCTGGCAGATGGCACTCTGTTCAGCTGTCTTGGCATGCATGTGCGCAGCATTGGCGTGTACAGCTGCGTCGGCTGACTCAAAGCAGAGCATCTTCTGGGACGTCACCGATGACGATATCAAGGCCAAGTTGGTTGTGCCCGCCGAAGATGTAGGCCTCGCGTCAGTCGCCACCTTTGAAGTCAGCGTGCTCGCTTCGCCAAATGTACGATATGAACTGGAGATTCCAAAGTCCGAGTGGATCAAGCAGGCGATTGAGGTAGTAGGCGAAGCACCTGTACTAGTGGAAAAGGGAGACGGCGAGTCTGTGCCCGACATCTGGCAGGTCCAAGTCATGCCGCTTGATGCAGGTACATTCGACGTCTCAGGGCCGACCATTGTCTATGGGCCCTCCGGACTCGATGAAAGCCAGGCAGAGGTGTCAGCGTCAGCTTCAAGGCTAATACTGCCATCGCGCACCTTGACAGTCTCAAACCCGCTCGAAAACACGGACGATGCACAATTGAGCGCGATGAAAGACCCACTGGCTGCAAAGGTAGACTACAGCCGTCTAGTCCTCATGTTCTTGTGCATTGCTGCAGCTGCATTGTTTGTAACGGCGATCATATGGATCGCCCGACGATTGCGATTTGGGCGTACGCAAGAGCCAACAGACAGCGCTCCAACAAGGCCAGCACACGAAATCGCCTATGAGCGACTCAGGGCCATCGAAAAGTCCGGACTCATCGAGCGGGGTTGCTGCCGCGAGTTCCACTACGCGATCTCTGAGTGTCTCAGAGAATACCTCAAAAACCGCTTTGGCATTCCAGCCTTGGAGATGACAACCGAGGAATATCTGGAATACAGCCGAGTGCGAGAAGATCTTCCTTACATATGTCGAGACAAAGCTGGCGAGATTCTGAGGCTGAGCGACCTTGTCAAGTTCGCCAAGAGAGAATCTCTGATAGACGAGATGAGGCTTGTGCTTTCGAGTGTCCGCAGATTAATCGATGAGACTGTCGAAAAGGATGACGTGCATGAAGGCGAGGTGGAGGAGCAGTGACGTTTGGCAATCCCTACGCCCTCATTGGCCTGCTAATCGTGCCGATACTAATCGCCTTGAAAAAGAAGGCAAAGAGGGATGACGCTGCAATAGGGTTCTCCTCACTGCAGCATCTTCTACACGCGCCCACCACCTGGAAAACACGGGCAGTGCGCGTCCTTCCTGTGCTTAAGTACATAGCTCTGTCACTGCTCGTGATAGCTCTGGCTCGACCGGTCATTCCCGTGTACCACTCGAGAGCCCGTGGCGAAGGCGTCGACATCGTCCTCGCTCTTGATGTCTCAACAAGCATGCTCGCAGTAGACCTCTCTTTGGACAATAAGCCTGCCAGCAGGTTTGACGCTGCGAGACGCGTTGTAGATGATTTCATCGCTGCCCGAGCGTCCGATCGAATCGGTGTAGTTGTGTTTGCAGGCAGGCCATATACGCTGGCTCCGCTCACCTGGGACCACGAGTGGGTAAGGCTGCGTCTGGAGGATGCCAAAGTAGGCATGATCGAAGACGGCACTGCCATTGGATCTGCCATAGTAGCTGCTGCAAACAGGCTCAAGGACTCGGATGCAAAAAGCAAGGTTATCATCCTCCTGACGGACGGCAGCAACAACGCGGGTGAGGTGCAACCAGAGACGGCAGCTGCCGCAGCTGCAGCCTTGGGGATCAAGATCTATACCATTGGCGCAGGGGCCGAGGACACTGCACCTTATCCGGTCACAGATGTCTTTGGCAGGACAGTGTATACGCAAGTTCCTGTAGAGATCGACGAGGAGCTCCTGCAAACAATGGCTGAGCAGACCGGAGGCATGTTCTTCAGGGCGACTGACGGCGAAAGCCTAAAGGACGTCTACAGGCAAATAGATGAGATGGAGAAAACACAGATCGAATTCGATGCATTCATGCAACACCGGGACATGTACCCCGTCCTGATAGTGGCAGCACTGGGGCTTTTGCTTGTAGAAGCCGTTGCATCTCAAACAGTATTACGGAGGTTGCCATGACGTTCGCGAGGCCTGAGTTGTTGTGGCTGATACTCGCAGTTCCATTTGCCTATGTACTGATGCGCTTGTCAGACAGGGCGCAGCTTTCGAGGCTGTCCAAGTACTCCGGCCCGCTAATCGCTGAAGCAGCGAACGCAGCCATAAACCCCCGCGGCAGGGCTGTGAAACGGGCTTTTCTCCTAATAACGCTTGCTCTCTTGGCGCTAAGTGCTGCAGGCCCATCATACGGAACGACCCAGGTGCCTGAGTTTGACGCAGGCGTTGACATCATGCTGGCCGTCGATGTCTCACGCAGCATGCTCGCGAACGACATCCTGCCCTCCAGGCTGGAGGCTGCACGCCTTTCCATACAAGACCTCACTCGAAATCTAAGAGGCGAGCGAATCGGGCTAGTGGCGTTTTCGGGCACTGCGTTTACTCTGTGTCCACTGACATCCGATTACTCGGCATTCCTGCTCTACTTGCGTGATTTGTCAGTGGAGTCGATTCCAAGAGGTGGGACAAACCTGGAGCAGGCATTGACTACTGCAGTGAGATCTCTCGACGGCGATGGCGACAGGCCGCGAATTATCATTCTCCTGTCCGATGGAGAAAACCACGAAGGAAACCCGATCGCAGCTGCACGACTCGCGGCCGACAGAGGCATAACCATCTACACCGTTGGAGTCGGTACCTTGGAAGGGGAAATCATACCTATAGTAGACGAATACGGCAGGCAGTCGTATCTTCAAACAAGCGACGGCCGAATCGTGAAGTCTGAGCTTCATGAGTCGCTGCTGCAGGAGATTGCGCATATCGGAGGCGGCGAGTACCGAAGGGCCGTACAGGCTGACTTCGGCCTTACAGAGATCTACGACGCATTCATAGCCTCCCTCCGCGGTGAAACAGCGGACTCAGTGGACGTCTCACAATCAGATGCACGGGTTCGAGCTAGAAATGTTCCTGTAGACAGGTATTACATACCACTGTTTGCGGCCGTCGCCCTCATTTGTTGTGAACTGCTGATAGCTGAGAGGAGGCGAAGCAAATGACACTCAAGAGACAGCTATTGCGGCGTCGTACACCTCTCAAGCTTATAGCACTGCTCGTTGTCATGCTTGCGACCGCTCTGACAAGTGTGGGCTGGATTGACCCTAGGGCTGATTCTATAAACAAAGCCAATTCTTTGCTCAAAGAGGGCAGCTATGAAGACGCTCTCAAGCTATACGAAAACGTGCTGGTCAAATATCCCGATGACATCACAGGTAGGCTCAACTCAGCCATCGCTCTCTATGCGATCGGCAGGTATGAGGACAGCTCTAGTCGGTTTAGCGAGGTGCTGGCTGTCCTTTCAACGTCAGGTGCGAAACTCTCTAGTGAAGCAGATAGACTGGCCAAGACGATCTCGCACTACGGCATCGGTTGTGCGCAGTTCAAACTGGGGTCAGCCCTTGAGTCTGTGTCAGAGGCATCAATCTCCAGCCAGGGTACACTGAACGCTGCAATCGAGCACTACAGGCGGGCGTTGAACAGTTTTGGCAACGCTCTGAAGCTTGACCCAGAGGACGAAGACGCCAGGCACAACTACAGAGTGACGTACGAACGCCTCAAGAGGCTGGAGCAGCTTCTCGACCCGGATGCTTCCAGCCGACAAGACGGCGAAGATGATCAGCAAAGTGAGGCCGGTGGCCAAGACAGTCAAGATGACGGAGCGGGCCAAGACAGTCAAAGCGACAGAGCCGACCAAAACAGCACGGACAACCAGGCCGAGCAGAGCAGCCAGGAGAGTCCATCCAACACGCGAAGCCACGAAGGTGAAGACGAAAAACCTGAGCAGGCTGAAGCCGAGCAAACGGGTCAACAGCTGCAGGCTGCACAAGATACAGGCAGCCAGGGCAATATGACTGTTGAGGAAGCTCTGCGGCTCCTTGAGATGATGGACTCAAGCGACCAATATGGGGTTCTGGTTCAACACCAGTTTGGCGAAAGCTCTGGGGAGTATCCGGACTGGTAAGCTACTCGTGCGACTGAGGTGGAGTGGGTATGAACTCGACAAGTCTACCAAGACATTTGATCTTCTGTGCACTTGTAATCCTGGTTGTGCTATCAGCGCCCTTTCCCTGCGCACTAGCAGCAAGTGAACAGGACAGTCTCGCTGTGTCCGCGAGCATCAATAAACAGGCTATACGAGTCAACGAGGTAGCTACACTGTCGGTCACAGTAGAAGGCCTAACCGACTGTGACGTCCCGCACATCCCGGATATAGAGGGCCTTCAGATCAGGTACGTCGGGCCTTCGACTCAGATTAGCTGGATAAACGGCGAGTTGACGCAGTCCGTGTCCTTTAGGTACACCGTGCAATCCACACAGCCCGGGACCTACAAGATCCCTGCAATCAAGGTCAGTGCAGATGGAAAAATCGGCTGGACAGAGCCCATTGAGATCGAGGTGACTGCTGCGACGGACAGCATCAAGCGACAGCAATCCGCTTCTGACAGCTCGCTTTTCCTTCTACTTGAGCCGGAGAAGACAACTGTATATCCTGGCGAGAAGCTCCAGGTGAAGGCGATCTTGTGCATCGACGGTGTGAGGATCACAGAAGTCACATATCCGCAACTCTCAGGATCCGGGTTCCTGGTAGGCGAGTTTAGCGAGCCGCTGCAGGGCCGACAAACCGTGAACGGCCGCACTCTGCAAACCTTGGAGTTCACCACTTATGTGACCGCGGCTGTCACTGGAGAGCTCAACGTAGGCCCTGCCTCCATAAGATGCGAGATCATAGTCCCCGCTCAGTCGAGAAACCCTTTTGCGGATTTCTTTGCTGGCGGTTTCCCAGACTTCGACTCGTTTTTTGACTCGCCGTTTTTTAGCTCGACCACCACGACTACAGTGACCGTGCAGTCTGAGCCACTGACGCTGACCGTCAAGCCCTTCCCGGATGCGGGCAAACCGCCATCTTTTCACGGTGCGGTTGGCAGCTTCACAGTGTCGGCTTCGGCTACGCCCACAGCAGTGAGAGTGGGAGACCCCATCAATCTCAGAATAGAGGTATCCGGCGACGGCAACATGCGATCCGTCTTGGCTCCTAGGATTTATGATTCGGACCAGTTCAAGACCTATGACCCAATAGTGCAGTCGACGTCCGAGTCCAGCAAAGTGTTTGAGCAAGTCATCGTTGTAAGAGATATCTCTGTGTCTCAGATACCGCCGGTGAGTTTGGCATTCTTCAATCCCAAGACCGAGCGGTACGAGATCGCCAGCAGCGAGGCTATCCCGATCACTGTCACGCCGGGGGCAGTTGTTCAGGCCGGCTCGAAGTCAACTGCGAGGCAGACAACTGCAAGAAGCCAATCCAGCGATGAATGGGGAAGCCCTCAAACGGGTCTGCTGTACATCAAGAGGTCTCCGGGCAGGCTGGCACTCCTGGGCGATCCGATACGGTCGCATGGTTTCGTGGCCTACGGCACGGCAGTTGCTACACTATTTTTGGCTGCAAGCGTTGCAATGTCTGCCTACAAGCGAGCCTCCCAAGGCAGAGACCAGTACAGACAACGCGAGAAGGCATGTCAAAACGCTCTGTCTGTCATCAAACAGCTCGAATCCGAGGTCTCTCGAAGGGACACCAGAAAGGTCGTTGACGAGGCGAGGAAGACGCTTGCATCTGTCATTCGGATGGAAGGCGGCCTCAAGCTTCAAGACGAGAATGCGGCAGACGAGATCCTAAGGCGCCTCGATACCCTCTACTACTCCCCTGTATGTCCTAGCGAGCAGGAGGCGAGGGAAGCCCTGTCCTTGTGCAGGCAGGCAGTAGAACACATAAAGGACAACTGCAAGAGACCCGATCGAGAGCCTGTGCCACCTGCAAGTGCTCTGCTGCTGCTACTCACACTAGCCGTAGCCGTAGCCCCTCACGCATTGGCGTCAACTGATAGCAGGGACACCGCGCTGAAGCTCTTTTATAGAGGCAACAGCCTGTATGAAAGCGGGGACTACCAGCTTGCAGCAGACGCATACAAGCAGGCGATAGAGCGAGGATATGTCAGCGGGAGCCTGTACTACAACCTGGGCAACGCCCTCGCAAAAGCCGAGTCATACGCCGAAGCACTGCTCAGTTATTTGCGCGCAGCCGAGTTCATTCCGAGAGACCGTGACCTGCAGCACAATACTGAGTTTGTCATGACTGCTTTAGGTCTTGGAGCGCCTTCAAGCCAAATGCCGTTGGAGTCAAACAGTCTAAACCAGACAGTCAGGCGCTTTACCCAGTCAGAGTGGGCAATAGCCGCAGTCAGTGCTTATATCGCGTTCTGCGTGCTGGCCGCCTGGAAGTTATTGCGCAGGGATAAACCGAGCCCTCCAACCGCCACGATCGCAGCAGTCGGTCTGATCCTGGTAGTGACTGTGTGTGGGACTCTATATCGCCGAAATCTGTATCTCAACGACCACAGGGTTGTCGTCACAGTGCAGGAGGCCCCGGTTCGCTTTGAGCCTGACGCCTCTGCACCGGTTCGTTATACGGCATCAGCCGGAAGCATTCTGTATGAAGCCGGTGAGCCAGACGGCGACTTCCTGATCGTGAGAGACCAAAGCGGACAGCTGGGTTGGATTGAGGCATCGGCAATCCAACCGGTCAGGCCAGAGGCCAAGTGAGCGACTGGAAGTGAGGCCAACTCGATACGCATCGAGCGGCCTCTTTTTTCCTCATGTGCTCTGGCAATCGTCCGTTCTACTCAGAATCCTGAGTAGAAGGCCCCACAGCCTCCCTCGGATCCACAATGCCGTTCCTAATCGAGAAAAGCGCTATCTGAGTCCGGTTGTCCAGCTGAAGCTTCTTTCTTATGCTGGTCACATAGTTCTTTACCGTCTTGTCACTGATAAACAGTCTCTTGCCAATCTCCTTATTACTGAGGCCTATGGAGACCAGCGGGAGTATTTCTTTCTCTCTCGGATTCAGCCGGTCAATGAGCTTGATCTCGTCAGTTGTCCGTGCGCTGGCAACCATGGGTGTCTGACACCACCTCTCCGCATGTCCTGCCTACAGACATAAGGAGAAGCCGCTGGGTGATCTATCAGGTCTCAGTGGCGACTGCTCATTACGACCTCCTATCGTCTGCACAACCTAGTAGCAGGATTCTCACTTAGTCGCTACATAGTATGTGGACGTAAGGATAAACGTGACCTGCTACACCAGCTCATAGCTGGTACTTTAGAACAAGGGAGAGATATTAGTGATCAACCGCTGATTGAGTTACAACGATCAAACACTTATCGGCATCTGCTACGCGTCCAACCCTCCAACGTCCTGGTACTTTGACCTGCTCTTGATAAAGCGCGATAAGAAACCAAGCGAGACCCTTTGCTTACTCAGGACATCGGATGCAACGGCTCCCAGCAGCACCAGACCCTTTACGACCTGCTGCCAGTGGGTGCTAATTCCCATAATAGACATTCCGTTGTTCAAGATGCCCATGATGAGGGCCCCGACCAATGTGCCTCCGACAGTACCGACCCCGCCGTAAGCGCTAGCGCCTCCTATGAAGCACGACCCGATAGCATCTAGCTCGAAGTTCTGTCCTGCCTGAGGTGACGCTGAGTTAAGCCGTGCAGCAAACACAATGCCTGCAACAGCAGCAAGGAAAGCCATGTTGACATATGCTAAGAAAAGCAGCTTGTTCGTCTTGACACCGGACAGACGAGCAGCTTTCTCATTGCCTCCCAGAGCATACAGGTGTCGGCCCATCACAGTGTGCGAAGTCAAGAAGTTGTACACTATTAGGATGATTCCCACAGTTATCAGGACCATGGGGATGCCGCGATAGGACGCCAGCGTGTAGAACAGCCATACAACACCCAGTGAAATGACTGCCATTCTCGAGCCCAGTGTCCAGACGCTCTCAACCGAGTAGTTCTTTTTCTTCCGGGACAAGTAACCCATCACTTGGGTAACACAGTAGATGGCAGCGATCAACACGCCTATTAGCAGCGAAGTAGTGTTTCTGACGCCGAACAGCCTTGCCTCGGGAAACAAGTCCGGTATATACCCGGTGGAGTAAGCCAGGTACTCCTTCGGAAACGGAGCAATAGTGAGTCCGCCAAGTACAATGAGTGTCAGTCCACGGAAAACGAGCATGCCGGACAGAGTGACTATAAAGGCGGGAATCCGGGCGTATGCGATCCAAAAACCTTGCCATATCCCCATCGCGATTCCAATCAGAAGGCACAGCAGTATGGACAGGTGAGGATTCCACCCCCATGTAATGATGAACGTAGCGGCACACGCTCCGATTAGGGCTACTTGTGACCCGACCGAAAGGTCGATGTTGCCTCCCGTTAGAATGCACAGCAGCATCCCGACAGCCAAGATGACCACATAAGCGTTTTGAAATATGAGGTTTGATACATTCATGGGTTTGAGCAAAACACCCTTGGTGAGTATCTGGAAGACAAGAATGATCACAAGCAGCGCCAAGAGCATCATGTACTGCCTCAGGTTATTACGAAACACCGTCCACAGACTGTTCATGCGCCAATCTCTCCCTTGCTATGCTGCATGATCCGATTCATGATTTCTTCCTGAGTCGCTTCCCCTCGCTGAAACTCCGCGATTATCTGTCCTTCGTTCATAACATAGATACGGTCACACATGCCCAAGATCTCCGTCAGTTCCGAGGAGATAAAAAGGATTGATTTCCCCTGCTGTGCCAAATCGTTGATTATCTGATAGATCTCATACTTAGCGCCGACGTCAACGCCACGCGTAGGCTCATCGAGGAGAAGCACATCGGGTTGAGAGTAGATCCACTTGCCTAGGAGGACCTTCTGCTGATTGCCACCTGACAGGTTTGCCACCAGCTGCTCAATACTGGGTGCCTTGATATCTAGGGCCTCCCGGTAGTGCTCTGCGTACTTCCTCTCCAAGTCGCGGTCTATCCGCCCGTTCTTGGAGACAAAGTCCATGCGAGGGAGTGTTATGTTGTGCATGACACTGCTGCCTAGCAACAAGCCGCTTTCCTTGCGGTCTTCTGTTACGTATGACAGGCCGGCTTCGATCGCTTTAGGAATAGAAGGCAACTCAACTGTCTTGCCGTCTTTGATTAGGATGCCGGAGGTCCTGGTTCCATAGGCTTGACCGAATATGGACATGGCGAGTTCGGTGCGTCCGGAACCTATTAGCCCATAAATTCCCACCACTTCACCCTTATGGACTTTGAGCGAGACATCGTCTACAACGACACGTTCAGTGAATTGCTCGTGATAGACAGTGAAGTTGCGCACCTCCAAACCGACTTCGTCGCGAACCGTATTCGGGCGATGCGGGAACCGCTCAGTCATTTCCCGGCCGACCATACCCCTGATTATTCGCTCCTCCGAGATGTCATCGACCCTCTTGTCCAAGGTCTCGACAGTCGAACCATCGCGCAGAATCGTGATTCTGTCAGCACAATAGGCAACCTCGTTGAGCTTGTGAGAGATGATTATGGAAGTAATGCCCTTTTCGCGTCGTAGCGTCAGCAGGAGGTCAAGGATCTTTTTGGATTCGGTCTCGTTGAGGCTAGATGTAGGTTCATCCAAGATGAGCAGGCGCACGTTCTTTGCAAGGGCTTTGGCGATCTCGATCAGCTGCTGTTTCGCGACGCTCACATCTTTGACCAGCGTTCGCGGGTTTTCATTCAGCCCGACGATACTCATGTATTCCTCGGCTTTCCGGTACGTCTGGTCCCAGTCGATGATTCCTCTCCTCTGTTGCTCATTCCCAAGGAACATGTTCTCTCCTATCGACAGGTAAGGTACAAGCGCCAGCTCCTGATGAATGATGACGATGCCCAAGCGCTCCGAATCCTTGATCCCCTGGTGCTTGCATATTTTCCCGTCAAACAAGACGTCGCCGGAATACGATCCGTAGGGATGAACCCCACTCAACACGTTCATCAACGTGGTCTTCCCCGCGCCGTTTTCGCCTACAAGTGCATGGATTTCGCCCTCTTCGACACTGATGTTTACGTTGTCCAGCGCTCTGACACCGGGGAACTCCTTGGTGATAGATCTCATCTCTAAGAGTGCCAATCTTCCATCCTCCCGATAGAGTAAGGAGCGGGCTTGCCCGCCTCCTTCACACAATGCCGTAGATGACGCCGAGCCTCACGCGGCTACTTCTCGAGCTTGACCACGCGTTGAAGGGGCGGGCAGGTGCTGAACACCCACCCACCAAGTGCCACGGACCGCGCTAGAGTCCAAGCTGCTCAGGCGTGTAGTAGCCGCTGTCGATCAACAGCTCTTTGTAGTTGTTGATATCTGCGAATACCGGAGTGCACAGATACGTCGGAACGACAAAGACACCATTGAAGTAGGTCGTGGTATCGTTGACCTCAGGCTCTTCGCCCTTCACAATAGACTCGATCATCTGAACTACTCTCGCAGCGAGGGTGCGAGTGTCCTTGAATATGGACATGGACTGCAGTCCTGCGATTATGTTCTTGGTGTTTGCAATGTCGCAGTCTTGTCCGGTGATGTACGGCATCTTCTCGAACCCTGCACCGACCAGCGAATTGGTCACGCCCAGAGCGGTAGAATCATTGGAGCAAAGCACTGCGTGCAGCGGAGTGCCGTCGGAGTAGTTCGATGCGATCAAGTTGTCCATGCGTGCCTGCGCCCTCTCAGAAGACCAAGCTAGTGTCGCGACAGCCTCGAACGCGATCTGCCCGGACGGGACACGCACCTTGCCGCTCTCGATGTAAGGCATGAGAACATCTATTGCGCCCTGGTAGAAGTAGCGCGCGTTGTTGTCGTCAGGGGAACCGGCGACGATTTCCATGTTAACCGAACCTTCGAGGGTCTCCAGTCCAAGGGCTTGGACCAGATACTCACCCTGAAGCTGCCCTACCTTGTAGTTGTCAAATGTGGCGTAATAGGAAACTGCATCTGTCTCCATAATGAGCCTGTCGTAGGCGATTACGGGGATACCCTCTTCTTTGGCGATTGCCAGGACCGTACCCAATGAGCTGCCATCTATGGCCGAGATAACCAAGATGTCTGCGCCGTTCAAGATCATGTTTTCGATCTGGGCAACCTGCAAAGCTACATCGTTGTTCGCATACTGCAGGTCAACAACATAGCCTGCCGCTTCTAGCATCATCTTCATGTTGGCACCGTCTTGATTCCAACGCTGCAAGCTCTGTGTCGGCATTGCGACACCTATCCTCACCTGGGCCAACGCAGCGCTTGGAATCGCCAACGCCATGACTAGGAGCAGAACAACCAGATACTTCTTCATTCAAATAACCCTCCTTGCCGAATTCGTTTGTAGAGGTGTACTTCGCATCCTTCATACTAGAGATGCACGGGTTCAATTCCTCCAAACTGAGCTGCCTCTGTGATACGACACATTGAGCCTGCGTGGCTATGTCAAAGCCCGCCGATTCCAATCCTCAGGAACCAGCGGGCTTTGTGCGTAGTCTTGAAAGGCGGCGTTTGGAAGAAATTGAGCCTGGATGGCTCAATATATAAGGTTTCGTGTACGTATGTGGTCGGATGCAAATGACGAGAGATAACCTCATCATATGTTGGATACCGCATACGAATCGAGTGCATTATCAGTGTAAGTGCATCCAATATTTGAGAGCAGCGTCAGTGCTGATCGATCTCTCAATAGTCGTCCCGGCCTATATCGCAGGAATGAGAAGCTTGGAGCCCGGCCTCAACTCGTCCTTGCTCTCAAGCTTATTTGCTTTCATCAGGCTGTCGACAGTAATCTTATACCTCCTCGCTATTTTCCATGGAGAATCGCCCTCTTGAGTCACGTAATAAGTGATGACTGCAGGATCCCTCTCCTCTGGCTTCACGAGCTCGCAATCAGTTACAGCTGCAAACTGCCTGACTTCGAAGACTCTGACCCCGATGCTCACTACTACAGAGTATTCGACCCTGCGACGGTCGGCCATGGGGTCGACCTCGAGATCGACGACACTAACCCATGCTTCACCGATCATTCCCGGCCGGGAATCTCCGACATCTATTGTGTACTCAAACGGAATGTCCTCAAACTGCACAGCCCTAACAGGAGGCAGCTTGTCTCTACTCTCAAACTCTTCGTCGAGGCTAGTCTCAGAGGCATACACCAGATCAATATCCAGAGTCCCTTCTACCACTACTCGGCCGTCGTCAGGTTTGCATACATCGATTCTGACATCTGCGGCCTTGGCCAACACAGCTGGTTCATCTCCGCCATAGAAAGCTGGAAATCCATCAGGCAGCTGAGCGGTACCAGTGAGCATAGCCTCTGTCCGCTCTTCGCTGACAGTATCAAAGGTCCTAATCTGCTTGCGCTGAACGTCGACGATCTCCTGTCCCAAAGATTCAACAGCTACTACGGCCTCGACGTCCCTCGTGTCTGTGACATCTACATCGACTTGAATCGCCGCGCTGATGTCGAATACGTCCCCGGTCACTCGGGTCGCGTCTGCCGATATCACCTTCACCAGCGGCACTACCCGGTTGTGGGGGACTGCGCCCGGAACACTTATAGTCTGTGAGAAACCAAGCCCTGCAAAAGTCACTGAATAATTGGGATAGGATGGGTCGCAGTAGTCCGGGTCTGCCTGGTACACAACAGTCAAGTCGAGTTCACCCTCAACTCTTACCTTGTCGTCTTGAGCGATTGAGTCCAGCACTCTGGGAATAGCTGTGACAGCGATTACCGGGCTATAGCCCTGATAAATAGGCGGGTACCCAGACGGAAGAGACCTGTTTGCTACTACACTGCACACCGCTGTCCCTGATCCGATCCTGTCGGTAACGCGCAGAGGCTCGGTTGTCAAAGATACTGATTCGGGAGACAACCCTGTGACGTTGCCGGCTACTTCCTGTCTCTCCCTAATCCAACCGGATACAGTCAAGTCCACTACCGCCCCTATGTCCAAGAGATGAGTCGACTTGGCTACGACGTCCAGGCTACGCACATGGGCATCAACGCGCGCACTCATGTCACCAGTGATCCCCTCTGTCTCAACAAGCTTTGTAAATCTGAGAGGATCCAGCTTTCTTCGGATAACTTGCTCTCCGGTGCGTTCGCTGTCTCCGACATACAGGATCTCAACCTCAACACGCCCGTCTACCTCTACCTGATCGTCAGACACCCTCACCTCATCAATCACTGCATGGCCGACAGCATTGAGAAGCGCAGACACAGCTCCTGACCTAAGGCCGGGCTGGACCTCCGGAATCTCGCGACTGTCCTTGGCCTCTACCTGAGCTGTTGCCCTGGCCATGATTTTGTCTACGGAGAAACTCTCCCTTACTAGCTCTATGCCCATCCGTATCCCCCCAAGTCCTATTCTGAGTCCTGGCACCCATGTCATCACCCAATATAGGGGCACCCTATTACTCCACTAATGTATATGCTATTGTCAGAGGAAAGTATCCCGCGTTTTTCGACTACTTCGGTCAGCAGGAGCATGCGCATGTCATGTTATTTGACACAATTGACTCGACAGAGCACCAATGTTATATTGATGTCAATCATCGGATCTCTTCTGACGGATGGTTGCTTCAACACGTTTAGGAGGGTTGAGCCATGAGTGATCTCAGTAGGCAGAACCCGGTCTACCCTATAGGAGTCGTGCAGAAGCTAACCGGGTTGACTGGAAGGCAGATCCGCTATTACGAGAAGCAAGGTCTGATCCTCCCTCACCGCACTAAAGGCAACCAGAGGATGTACACTGACGAGGAAGTTGATCGCCTCTTGCAGATTAAACACCTTAGGGAGCAAGGGTACAAGATCGACGGAATCAAGCGGGCACTCGGATCAGATCGCACACCCAAGGAGCAAAAAACAAAAATATCTGTCGGCCCCGAGCCCGAAACCGAAGACCAGCCAATCTTAGGCAGGCCCGAACGCCCCACCAAACTGACATCGCTGTATCCTATCAACAATAGGAGCGAGCTCGAAAGGTTGCTTAGGAATTTCCCTGAATAGACGAGGTGGAAGAATGGCTAAACGCACAGCTGAAGACGTACTTAGGCTAGCTAAAGAAAACAACGTCGCATTTGTGAGACTGCAGTTCACCGACATCTTGGGTATAGTCAAGAACGTAGCAATACCTGTCAGACAACTAGAAAAGGCACTCAACAACGAGATGATGTTTGACGGCTCTTCGATAGAAGGGTTCACCCGGATAGAAGAGTCCGATATGAACTTGAGGCCTGACCCCGATACATGGGCTACGTTTCCGTGGCGCCCAGAGTATGAAGCCACAGCAAGACTGATTTGCGACGTGTACAACTGCCATGGTGAGCCCTTCGAAGGCGACCCAAGGTATGTCCTAAGGAGGGTCATCAACCAAGCAGCAGACATGGGATATGAAGTCAACGTCGGACCGGAGTGTGAGTTCTTTCTCTTCCACCTCTCCGATACAGGCGAGCCCACGACTAGGACACACGACAAAGCCGGGTATTTCGACCTCGGCCCTATTGACAAAGGCGAAGACGCGAGACGGGACATCGTCCTAGCACTCGAGGAAATGGGGTTTGAGATCGAGGCGTCTCACCACGAGGTTGCTGCGGGCCAGCACGAGATTGACCTCAAGTACAGCGACGCCCTGACTACGGCAGATAGGGTTGCAACTTTGAAATTTGTGACAAAGACTGTAGCGAGCCTTCACAACCTACATGCAACCTTTATGCCCAAGCCGATCTTTGGCGCTTGCGGCTCAGGGATGCACACACACATATCTCTTTTCAAGGACGGCAAGAACGTTTTTTACGACCCTGACGGGCAGTATCAGCTCAGCGATATTGCCAGGTACTTCATTGGCGGCGTGCTGTTGCATTGCCCGGCTATCACTGCTATAACCAATCCTCTGGTCAACTCATACAAGAGGCTTGTCCCAGGATACGAGGCTCCGGTCTACATAGCCTGGTCTGCTCAAAACAGGAGTTCGCTGATCAGAGTCCCAGCAAGCAGAAAACAGGGCACTCGCATAGAGCTGAGGTCGCCGGATCCCTCGTGCAACCCGTACCTGGCTCTGGCAGTCATTATTGGCGCAGGGCTTCGTGGGATCAGGGACGAGATAGAGCCCCCAGCGTCTGTAGACAAAAACATCTATGACATGTCCAGCAGGGAGCGAAAGGCCTACGGAATCCGTAGACTGCCTGCCACCCTTGAGGAAGCCGTTGACGAGCTAGCCAAGGACGAGCTTATTGCAGAGATACTTGGGTCGCACGTGCTCAGCCACTTTATCAAAGCCAAGAGGATCGAATCCGAGGTCTACAGAATGCAAGTGACTGACTGGGAGGTCAAGCAGTACCTCTGGATGTTTTGAGGTGGGGATGAACCATGGGCAAAGACTCAACCCGATCGGTGCACCGCCTGTCACAGATAGCTGTCACCGGGCTGGCCATCGTAGTCCTTGTAGTATCGATGACAAATTGCGTAGCCGCACGAGCTTCGGATAACTTAGCAGGCTCTGAGGTCTCGGCAGCTGCCTCGGCTCCAAAGCCGGATGAGGGCTTGGACGACGTCCTCATCGAACTCGTCCGGGGCGCAGGCGAGGACTCTAGTGATCTCGTTGAAAGCGTAGTGGCGCATTCCAGTGACCTCGCTAAGGACCCAGGTGAAGACTCCAGTGATCCTGGGTTTGTGCGTGTGTCTCTAAACGATCTCAAACAGGCCGAAAACCTGACCATAATCCAGGATACTCGGGGCCCAAGTGTCGCAGTTTTGGAAATATGCAACTCAGTCAAAGGCTATGGCGAGTTTGAGCCCAATCCTTCGCATGAATTCTCAAGGTCGCTCTTTGGGCGAGCTTGGCTCTATACTGAAATCGACAGAATTAGTGCTGATGTAGGCAGTGATGACACATACTTCGTCTCGCTGAGCGCCGATGTAGTCGTGCTGGATCAACAAGAGCGAATAATCTGGCAGAAGGCAAAAGCCTTTTCGTTCGAAGAAAGACTCGAATCCCCGGTTTACGGAGTATACGCGTATGTCTATGTGCCGACCATCTTTCTCAGCAAAGGGGAGTACAACCTGGAAATCACGATCAACGACAACGTAGCTCAGACTAAGTCGCGGGTCAATACGCTGATAAGAATCAAATGATTGCTTGCCTGGTCAATGCACCGTCAGCTTGCGGCTTAGGAAAGCTGCGCTCTGTTCAGGGCTCATGGGATTCACCGGTATACCCGTTCCGTACTCAATGCCTGTCACTGCCGTCACCCTGGGGATCAGCTCTAAGTGCCAATGGTAGTAGCTCATATCTCCGGCCCGTGCAGGAGCAGTGTGGATGTAGTAGCTATAAGGAGGATCTCCCAGGTCCTCAGCCAACGCGAGCAGGACTCTGCCAAGGCAAAAAGCCATCTCCCTGGCCTCCGCGTCTGTGATTGCTACAAACGAGGAGGCATGCCGTGTCGGAAGTATCCAGATCTCATAGGGCACTCGTGCTGCATACGGTGCGATTGCAACAAAAGCATCACTCCTCAGCAAGACACGTGTCTCTGCCGAAAGCTCGCTCTGTATCAGGTCGCATACAACACAGCTAGAGGAAAACTCGTAGTAGTCTTCGGATTGCTTGAGTTCTGCCTGCACGTCGACAGGTACAAACGGGAGAGCTACAATCTCAGAGCAAGGATGTGAGGTGCCTAGACCGCGCTCGATTCCGTGGTTTCTTATGACTGACACATATTCAAAGCGCCTGTCTGTCTCAAGTGCAGCGACACGGTCTCGATAGGCGCCTATGATAGCTGCAAACCTGTCCAGCGATTGGTCATAGGGTTGAACACTGTGGTGAGGCGATTCTACAACGATTTCATGAGTGCCTACACCGGTGATGAATTGGTGGATGTGGTGCCTGCGAACCACAGGCTCTCCCGTCGGCCTGAGCACCCCCTGGTTGTTAGGCACCACTCGCACTATCCACTCTCCTGAATCCGAACCGTCTTGGCCCCTGATCAGACTGACTTCAGGCAGAGTCATGTGTTCATTGCCACCACAATACGGACACTTAGGATCGTAATCGGCTCCTTCGTCCTCGCGTGTACCACGGCCTTTGCCGACGAATTCCAAGCCTGACGCGGCGTCTCTCGTACCGGACGTCAACACAATCACCCAGCGCCCAGACACTAGATTCTCCCTGAACTCAGACAAATCAGCAACCCCCACTGCACTTGCACGGTCGGCTCTGGCACGGCGCTAGTTCCTTATTCGCAATGCCAATGATATTATCCCCAACACTTGGTCATGCAAACACACTCGCTAACTTCTCTTGAACTGCACAGACTGCTCGTAATCCTTCACATCCGAGAGCCACTGCTCCCTGACAGGAACTCCCTGTATCAAGCAGTAGTAATCCCAGACAGCACCAAAAGGATAGGTCTTAAACTCTTCGAGCAGAGCTAGACGCGATGTATAGTCTTTGTCCAACTCATACTGCTTCAACTTGTCGGTTGGCTCGAGCATAGCAAAGAGCAGGGCTTTTATGGCGTTTCGAGTGCCAATGACCCACGCTGCAACACGGTTGATGCTCGCATCAAAGAAGTCAAGAGCTATGTAGGTCCGATCAAGCACTCCTCCCCTTACTATCTCCTGCATGATTGCTTGCAGCTCGTCATTCATTGTGACGACGTGGTCGCTGTCCCAACGAACTGGCCTGCTAACGTGCAAGAGCACGCCATTGAGCACGGAGAGGACTGCCGATATCTTGTCGGAGACGACCTCTGTCGGATGGAAATGTCCAGCGTCGAGACAGAGCAACGTGCCTCTTGAGACCGAATATGCCAAGTAGAAATCGTGGGACCCAACGACATAGCTCTCCGATCCAATACCAAAAAGCTTGCCTTCAACAGCGTCTATGCAGTGCTCTTTGGAGACGTCTTCGGACAGGATCTCATCCAACGCCTCAACTAGCCTCTGCCTCGGGCCAAATCGATCTATTGGGACATCCTTGTACCCGTCAGGTATCCAGATGTTGTTGACTGCAGGCGTGCCTAGCTGCTTGCCGAAGTGCTCGGCTATCCTTCGCGATGCCTTCCCATGCTCAATCCAGAACTGTCTGATGCCCTCGTCAGGATGGCTCAAGGTAAAACCGTCGTCGCTCAGCGGATGCGAGAAGAAAGTCGGGTTGAAATCAAGCCCGATCCCTCGTTCTTTGGCCCAACCGACCCATCCCTCAAAATGCTCAGGGCCTAGTTCATCCCTGTTGACTCTTGCTCCACCGGTCTCCGCGTATATCGCGTGCAGATTGACTCGATGCCTCCCTGGAATCAGAGACAATGCCTTATCAAGGTCAGCCCGCAGTTCCTCTGGGTTGTTCGCCCTGCCTGGGTAGTTACCGGTAGCCTGGATGCCTCCGGTGAGTCCCTCGGTAGAGCGCTCAAAGCCAATCACATCATCGCCTTGCCAGCAATGAATTGATACAGGGATGGTCTTCAGCCGCTCAAGGACTTGTTCAGTATCAACTCCCCACTTGGCATACTGCTCCCGCGCTCTCGCGTAGGCTTCCTGAATCTGCTTTTCGTGAAGTTGCATTTTGATCGACTCCTTTCCCTCTAACATAAGAATACCACGAGATCGTGTACAAGGCTCGTAAAAAGCGACGCTTCCTGATTCTCACACGCTTGATTACCGTTGAATAGGATGGATAGAAGCCGTTAACAGGGAGGTCTCGCAGCATGGAACGACTCCTTCAGATAATCTTCAACCCGCTCCTCAAGCGGATGAAAAAGACCGTCATCATCATCTGGAAGAGATGAATTCCCGTCATCTACCTGCACAAACGATCCCCCGTCAGCTGTGGACATTCAAGCGTTCATTTGGTATTGTATGACTACGAGGCGTAACACCGCCTCGCTTTGTACTGGACGAGGTGATGCAATTGCCCTTGACTCTTGCAGACATTCGAAGCAACGAAAGCCTTAGCTATCTTATTCAACGTGCAAACGACTACCTGGCAAAACTAGGCTATACAGAACACGGGATAAGGCACGTAAGTTATGTTTCCTCCACTACAGGCCGTATTCTGAGGGAGCTCGGCTATCCTGAGCGATACTGTGAACTCGGGGAGATTGCAGGTTATCTCCACGACATCGGCAACATGCACAACAGAAAATTTCACGGCCCTCATGGAGCCAATCTCGTATATACAGAGCTGAGGCGGATGGATATGCCGCTCGAGGAGATCTGCGAGATCACAATGGCCATAGCCAATCACGAGGAAGAGATAGGGATCGCAGCTACACCTCTGACTGCAGCTCTCATCATAGCTGACAAGAGCGACGCACACAGGACTCGTGTGCGCCAAAAGAGGCCCGGCCGCGATATCCACGACCGTGTCAACCTGGCCATCACTGATTCCAAAGTAGAGGTTGATGCCGATACCCGCATAATCACGCTCGACATCGAATTCGATACCTCAATGTGCCAGATTATGGACTATTTCAAGATCTACCTCAAGCGAATGGAAATGTGCCAAGAGGCAGCCGCCACTCTTAACTGCGATTTCCAACTCGTCATCAATGGACTTCAGTTGATCGGCGAGGTGGCCGAAGATTCGAAAATCGCAGAAGAGCTTGGCGTGGCCCTGCGAAAAACCTCATAGGACTCTGCCCACCACCCGCAGGTCAGGGTTGCGAAGGAGGTCATACTCGCGCCCTCGGTTCCGGCCGCGCAGTACCCTGACAACCAAGCTTCTCTTGTTGACATTGACCACAGTGCACACTTCGCCGTTGTTGAGCCTGACGACGCTGCCAATCGGGTAGGTCGCCACCAGCTTGAGAAAACGGCCGACAAGGTCTCGATCGTACTTGGTGTCGGTCTCCTTGACCAGGATCGAGACCGCCTCATACGGAGTCAAGGCACTGCGGTACACCCTGTCAGACGTCATGGCGTCATACGAGTCTACAATAGCCGCTATTTTCGCATATTCGTGGATCTCATCGCCTTTGAGCCGCCTGGGATATCCCGAACCATCCAAGCGCTCGTGGTGCTGATACGCCACGTGGGCTGCGAAAAGGCTGATGTTGTTCTTCTTTCTCAAGACGTCGAAGCCGTCCGTCGTATGACGCCTGATTACCTCAAACTCTTCCTCTGTCAGCGGGCCGCTCTTGTTGAGTATCTCGCACGGGACAAACAGCTTGCCTATATCATGTAGAATGGCGCCCTCTCCAAGCTCTTTGACATCGAACTCATTCATGCCCGTATCGAGGCCCAACATCACAGAGAGGACACAGACATTCACGGAATGACTGTACGTATAGCTGTCGTAGCTCTTTATGTCGACCATGCTGACAATGACATCCGGATTGGACGAGATCTGTTCGATGATCTCATCCACAATGCTGCTGATCTGGCTCAAGTCGGCAGTCCCGGTTTTTTTGACACTCTCTACGGCATCCCGCAGCAATGAGATTGCCTGCACCCTAGTCTCTTCAGTGATAGGTTCGTCAAAGTCTACTTGATCGAGACTCTCTGACGGGTCCAAGATGTACACGTACGGGTAGCCAAGTTGACCCAGCCTCTTGATGTAAGTCGGCTTTAGGGTCGTGCCCTTGGCGAGCACGACCCTGCCTGCACCATCGTAGATTGTCCTTGCCAGTACCATTCCTTCTCTTAGATCCTCTGTCGCCAATATCCTCATTGAGTTGTCTCCCTACAACCAATTGTCACAGTCAGCACTCTCCGGGACTCCGACCCAAGACTCAAAGCAGCCAAACCCAGGACTCAAACAGGGTCTAGCTCCCCTTATCCTACATGGGCATTGCAGCAGAACTGGACAATAGCATCGTCCTGCCCGCACAGGCATACCTGAATCCACTGTATTGGCGCACTCGCCTCCCCTATCCTGCCTTGCAGCGCCAAGACAGTACTACCGCCTTCTCGCCTAGCGGCGTCAAAGACGTTATCGATCTCAGCCAGCGCCTCCATACCGGGGAGTTCCCCGATCTTTCGAGTCTTAAGGTCTGCTACAGTCATACCTAAGAGCCGAGCAGCCGCTGCATTCGCCACAGTCACGTTTCCAGCAGAATCAACAACAAGAGTCGCGCACGGCATAGCATCGAAGATCGCCTTGTACCTTCTCAGGCTGCGATCGGATTTCATAATACTGATCAGCCGAGCGAGATCTCTAAGGCCCTCCTCATCGAAGTCCATCAACTCCGCAATAAGCCTATTTCTGGCGTCCATCGCAGCGTCGCCACTCAACTGCCTATGATTCTCGTACACAGGAATCGATTTCCCGCCAAGCATTTCCAAGTCATGCTTGCGTATTCTCCAAGATCTACCGATCTTGACGCCTTTCAGCGTGCCGCTTTCAAGAAAGGAGTAGACAGTTCTCGGTGTTACCTTGAGGTACTTGGCGACATCTCCAACAGTCAGCAGAGGTTCCATACGTCTATCCCTCCACATCGCCATCGTCCCAATCCAGCCACTCCCCAAAACACCACAGGCCAAAAAAAACCACATCCCTCCATCAACCCAGAAGAGACATGGGCTAACAACACGGCTCGATTACGGGTTGACTTCGGCAGCCCGGCCATCATAGCAATAGCCGTAGATCCGTGGCTTTGCGCCCCTGCCTTTCGACAGGTTTGCCATTGTCGGTCAAGATCCGTACTTCCGTTGACAAAAAGGCTTGACTTGACTGCTCACCAGTTTCATATTCTGCGTATTCAGTACTTTTCCTTCAAGTTCGCAGTGGAGTTGGAAAAACCATGAACCGCGTCCTGCTTACTACTAAGAGAAGTCACAACGGCTACGTGCGGAATGCAGCGAAATCGCTACATATTGAACGAAATCAGAAGCTGGTTGCGCAATTTGGCCCTATACACCCTCAAGATCCAGTTGTCACCAGGTGCACAAGCGTCTACAGTATTAGTGAACTAGTAGACTAGTTCACTAGTTATGTAGTTTATCGTCGGACTTCAGGCGACACCCACCGAGCCGTCTTGACAACGCCAACCTACGGTGCTCTTAGTGAACGGAGGGTAAACATGAGGATCCGCGTAGATGTGTCAAGGCCGATATACCAACAAATGATTGATGAAGTCAAAAGGGCAATCGCGAGAGGAGAGCTCAAGCCTGGGGACAAACTGCCCTCGCACAGAGATATGGCTCAAGAGATCAGAGTAAACCCAAACACAGTTCAGAGGGCGTATCGAGAGATGGAACAAGGAGGGCTGGTGCAAACCCTTAGGGGCCTGGGCACTTTCATAAGCGATGACCCAACTCTCGTTGAGCGAACTAGAGATGAAATGGCGCGGCGTTCCATACTAGCCTTTGTCCAAGAAATGAGGGCACTAGGCTTCTCTCCTGCAGACATTGTTGCGCTCGTCGAAAAGAGCGTCAACGAGTTCTCAGACGGCCAGAAGGATCTCCGCGACTCGATCCAGGGCATTCAACAGACTGGGGTGATTAACAGTGAGTGATAACAGGCAGATTACAGACAACGGCGGCGGGATGCTCCTCAAAGTGGAGCACCTAAGCAAACGGTACCTTCGCGCTCAGGCGCTCGACGATGTCTCCTTCGAACTCAATAGAGGCAGCATTGTGGGGCTCCTAGGGCCAAACGGGAGCGGAAAATCCACTCTACTGAAATGCATAGCCGGGCTCTGCCGTCCGACTCACGGCAGAATACTGATTGACGGGAAACAGCCCGGGCTGGAGACAAAGAGGAAGGTTGCGTATCTGCCGGAAGTTGATTCTCTCTACCAGTGGATGACCGCCCGTCAGGCTATGGACTTCGCCAAGAGCTTCTACAACGATTGGGATGAAACGCGAGAAGCCAACCTCCTGGACCTCGTCAAGATAGACGCAGAAACATCGATCAAAGCGATGTCCAAAGGCCAGAAGGCTCGCCTCCGGCTGGTCATGGCTCTTTCGAGAAGAGCCCCTCTCATCCTTCTGGACGAACCCCTCTCAGGGATTGATCCGCCCTCCCGGTCGAGGGTGCTCAATGCCATAGTGTCGGAGTTCAGCGAGGAGGAACAGACGATTATATTGTCGACCCATGAGGTGAGCGAGGCTGAGAGCATCTTTGACCAAGTGATTTTCCTGCACAAGGGCAAAATCCGTCTGATGGGCGACGCAGAAGACATTCGTACAGAGCGTAACAGCTCCATACAAGAGCTTCTGGAGGAGGTTTACGCATGACTGCTGGAGCGATCAGATTTGGTAAGCTGTTGAAAAAGGACCTTGAGTCATACAAGGTGTTCATGGCAATTTTTGTTCTAGGCATCATCGCTTGGGACATCTTCCTCTGGACGAGGATTGGCAAATGGAGGCCCGATATGATCGTTGGGCTGACGTTTCTCCCGCTCTTGCTCATCGCGTTTTGGGCGCTGCTCTCACCGTTCTTAAAGTTGCGCCAGGAGTGGGACGGAAACCACGTTCATCTCATACTAGTGCTGCCTGTGCCGGGTTTCTACATCACAGGGGCAAAGGCCTTAGCGACCTTGATCGAGGCGATAATTCTGTCTCTCATTGCAACTGCGGGTATATGGTATGTCGGGATTCTAGCGCTCAATCCGTCTGTCAGTTGGGTAGTGCGGCAAATGACAACCGCAGACGTGGTCGGATTTGCGTTTCAGGCGCTCTTGATGTTCTGGCTCGCACTCTGCGCCGCGATCGTAGTAGTCCAATTCGCGTATCTGTCCGGGCGTCTGTACGAGAAGTTCTCAGGCCTGATCGCTATATGGACGCTCTTTCTCAGCACATGGGTCGTGGAGCAGTTGGGTGCGCTTGCAGAGCCCGCGTTCCGCTGGTTGCCTGATTTCGGGTTCAAGACGTGGCAGACCATCAATGATCAACTAATCACCAGTGTGGTACCTGTGAGCAGCGCACCGATTGCATCCGTGCTCTTGGGCGCCCTGATCCTCTTTGCGGCAGGGTCATGGATGCTCGATAGACAGATTGAGATATAAGGGGTGGACTCGATGAGATTTCGCCAGGTATACCTTTTGATTCTGGTTGCGTTGACCGTAGTCGTTGTTGTGTCAGCTACCTCAGGCAAAGTAGGCCCGTTTAGGTGGAAGGTTGACATCACCTCAGAGTCTGGCAATATGAGCGCCTCGCTCGAGTACTATCCCAGTGCTGAGTCGTCAGCGAGTATCTCTCGTCCATCCGAAGGGCTCTCCGTATTCCTGCTTTCAAACCAAATGGGGAGTGTAAAGGTCAGGGGCGTCGACAGTGACCAGATAGAGATCTCCTACACCATCAAGGTTTACGCTGAGACTCAGGAGCAGGCCGACGAGTACCTTGACAGCTGCTCTATTTCTGCGGACAAGCAAGACGATCGGCTGTCGGTCAGGCTAATACGACCGGTACCGACGACTCACGAAATCAAGGGCGTAGTAGTGGACTACGACGTGTCGGTCCCGCATGGGATCGAGCTCGACATCGACAACCGCTTCGGAACAGCCGACGTCTCGCACTACAATGGTGACGTAACCTTGGACAACCAGTTCGGCGCTACGACTGTGAACGACATAGTCGGCGATGTAGTAGTCCAGGCTGGATATGGGCGATTTAGCGTCACGGATATTACCGGCAATGCTGTAGTCCAGTCCAGCTTCGCGAGCCGGATGAGCGACATCGCAGACGTGGATGGTGCTGTGACGCTGCAACTACAGTATGGCGATGATGTCGAGTTGCGCAACGTGACCAAGCCTGTCAACGTATCTGCAGGTTTCAGCAAGCTGGCCCTTGCGAACGTAGATGGTTCTGCGCAGATAGACTCGCAATACTCAAACATTACCGCTTCGAACATAAAGGGACCTATCAAAGTTACCTCAAGATTTGACACCATTCGGCTATCACGTGTAGTCAATCCAGTCGATCTCAAGGCTAGGTATGCGAACGTCCACATAGGGCTGGTGGATGAGCATGAGGCCACCGGTGGGTTTTCGTTTGACCTCAGAGTCAGATACGGAAACATAAAATCAGGCATACCGCTCGAAGAGGACAAGGTATCAAGTACTGAGACGCTAGCCTCAGGCAAGTATGGTTTGGGAGCGATCCCTATAACCGCAGAGACTCATTACACAGACATCCGGCTGACACTTGATGATTGACCGGGCTAAATGACAGCCAGTGAGCAAGGCCCTCAAGCCTGTGCCTAACCCAGGGGGTAGGGCGTAAACCCCGAAAGCAAGAGGCCCGCCGCCGCACAAGGGCGTCGACGGGCCTCTTCGTCTATCTCGCAGTGCCTGCGAGATTGGTTATGAGCCATACCATGTTTTCGCCAAGCGTGTCCATGGTCCTCATGCCCTCTTCATCTGCTTCTACACTGCCAACCTCTCTGCCGATCCCGAGATTCCAGTAACTTGAGCCGGGCACGATCATCTCATTCGCCAAGAAAAACGCGTTGATCACATTCAGGACATTGATAGAACCTGCTCTGCGCACCGCAGTCACTGCAGCTCCCACTTTGCGCCTAAGCATGTTGTCATTTCCGCGTGCCACATAACCGACTCTGTCTATCAAAGCCTTTGTCTCTGCGGTAGGTCCTGCGAAGTACGTTGGAGATCCTATAATTATGCCGTCTGCATCCAGCATCTTTTGTATGCAGTAGTTGACAACATCTGTTCCAATCGCGCAGCGGCGGTCTTTGCGCTTTCTGCAAATAGAACAAGCCGTGCATCCTCTGATCAGGTGCCCGGCTAGAGAGACCATCTCGCATTCGATTCCGGCCGCCTCAAGCTTCTGAAAAACACGACGGATAAGCATGGCAGTGTTGCCATCCTTTCGCGGACTACCGTTGAACGCCACGACCTTCACACTGAGCACCTCCAACAACTACCGGCTAGATCAGCCTAGTCCGTGGTGTCGCCATCCTATTGGACAAACCCCCGAGGTGTTGATCCTCGGGGGCTCCAATGCAAGTTACAACCGGTCAATATACTTGCTTGACAGTCGTGCGGCTCGGCTTCCGCAGCCCTGACGTGATTACTCGCCTGTAATACCGGAAGTACCCATGGTCTGGACAATCTGGCTCTGGTTGATAAGGAACACAGTGATCGGAACGATCATCAGGATAACTGTAACCGCAGCCGCGGCTCCAGCCCGGCCAACGCCGCCGCCAACGATCTGGTTGAGCGCGTACGGGAGGGGCTTGAGCTGCTCGGCATACAGATACAACTCACCTTGGGTGCCCCACAGCTGCTGGAACGCAAGAATGATGAGCGTAAGCCATGCAGGCTTGACTATCGGCATGACTATACGCCAGTAGCAGTCAAACTCGCTTGCTCCGTCGATTCGAGCAGCCTCCAGCAATGTGTCGTGAATCATGGCGGTGATGAAGTTCCTCATCAAGTAGACTCCAAGCGTCATGGCCCATGCGGGTACTACGATCGCCCAGTATGTGTTCATCCAGCCAAGATACGAAATCAACAGGTAGTGCGGTATCATCAAGACCACGCCTGAGAACATCAGCGACAGCATGATTAGCTGGTTGAGCGCTTCCTTCCCAGGGAAGTTATGTTTTGCCAACGCATAAGCACACATCGAGCCAAAAGCGACGTTGCCCGCAGTCCCCAATGCCACGATAAGCAATGAGTTAAAGAAGTACCTGCTTATCGGCACCCAGCTCTTGGCCATCAGAACAAACAGGTCATTGAAGTTGTCCAACGTGGGGTGCCTTACGAAGAACTGAGGCGGGAATATGAACAACTCATTCAGAGGTTTGAACGCGTTGCTGATCGTGTACACCATAGGCATGGCCATAAAAGCCGCACCAATAGCCAATATCGCAAAAATGACCACGTCTCCGCCTGTAGATCTGTTTATCCTCTTGGCTCTCAGTGAAAAGTCAAATCTCATGCCGACACCCCCTCCTTACCCTATCTTCCTCAGCAGTCGCTGCACAAGCCTCTGTGCGCCAACCATTACGACAAACAAGACCACTGCCATAGCACATGCGTAGCCCATTTCGTAACGGGCGGTGGCGTAGTCCTGCATGTGTTGGACGATCGTCCACGTCGCCCAGTCAGTTGGCGTTGCACCTGTTAACGCTTGAATACTCTGAGTAGCAGCGAAGGACTGGGTAATCGCAATGATCGCACCGAACATGAGGTACGGCCTCATCATAGGCAGAGTGATAAACCACAGCTCCTGCCACCTGTTTTTGATCCCGTCTACAGCGGCTGCTTCGTAGAAGCTGTTGTCTATACCTTGCAAACCTGCAATAAAGGTCAAGAAGCTGACACCAAGGCTCATCCACAAGGAGACCACAATAACTATCGGCATCATCCATCTCGGGTCTACCAACCATTGAATCGGCCGGTCAATGACACCCCAATACAGCAGGAGACCGTTGAGGTAGCCGTATGTGTCACCGCTGAACAAGACTGTCCACACCAGGTATGCGTTCGCTGAGATCGACGGAGCATAAAAGAGCAGTGTCAAGAACGCTCTGATCTTCGGCTTCAACTCGTTGATCAACCACGCAAACACAAAGCACAGCAGATAGCTCACAGGACCGGTGATGACAGCGAACAACAGCGTGTTCTTCACAGCTATCAGGAACACGTCATCTGCTAAGAACAGTCTCAGATAATTCTCCCATCCCACCCACTTCGGCGCTTGAACCATATTAAAGTAGGTGAAGCTCAGGCCTATTGCCACTAAGATGGGGATGACTGTGAATGTGAAGAACAAAATCGTAAACGGCGCAACAAACGCATACGACGCTTTGCTTGCCTTCATCCTGGCCCAAAGATCTGACATCCTTTCTCTCAGGTTCCGCTGCGGCACGCCAGTCCCCGTCGTAGTTGGCGCAACTGTACTCATGCGACGCCTCCTCCCTTCAGTGCTTCGGAGCGGCAATTAAGAATTGCCGACTCCGAAAATCCTGCCAAGTCCGGCATCGAATCTCTACAAATTGAGACCCAATCCAGACCAATCCAACCCTAGTTCAGACCACAGACTCTCGAATTCCTCTATGCCAACCGTCTTGTCCCACTCGAGACGGTGAACATGAGTGTAATGGCTCCAGTAGAGTTCCTTTAGCCTCTCATCCAACTTGTCATAGTTGGTCTCGAATCCCAACTCAGCCCGCTTTCTGGCGATCTCTCGGTTGATCTCTCTGTTGTAGTCGAGCACCGACTCTCTGACGGGCTCGTTCTGAAGGACTATCGCTCGGAACAGCCAGTCAAACTGTCTGGTGACGTAGTATCCGCCGAGCACAGGAGGAACTCCCTCAACCCAGTACCACTGCTCCAACAGGGCCTCGCGCTCTTCGACGTTCCAGGGCAACTGCAGCATAGCTTCGACGTTCGCGGTAGGCCACCGGGCAGCCGCTCCAATGAGAGCCTCCATCTCACGTCCAAATCTGACCTGCGTGTCTGCTCTAGTCCACCACTTCAAGAACTCCCAAGCTTGTTCCTTCTTTTCGGATTTCTCCATGATGATGGCACCTGTTGTCCCTTGAGGTGCGGTTGCATTGCCCGTTGTAAGCTGGGTCAGATTCACAGGAACGGTCCGATTGATCGTGCCGTCTTCCTGCATCACTCCAGGCACAGGGACAAATCCCCACTGACCTCTCAACTCAGGTGCGAATACCGCAAGGGTGTTGTGGACCACGTAGCTCGCGATACCCAAAGGCATCTCACCAGTCCGGAATCTATTGATAAAGTCATATGCAAGCGGCAATCCGTGGAGGATGTAGAGGTCCGTCATTTCCTCAAATGTGGCTACGGCTGCCTCCGACTCCAGGTTGGTTTCGATGCAGTCTTCTTTGTATAGCGCTACACCCTTTTGATATAGGAACATGTTGTACGTATCCATGTTTGCGGGGAGTCCGAACTCCAGGTGTCGCTTCTGAAGCTCCGGAATGATAGCATACACATCTTCCCATGTCTGAGGCACTTCTAGGCCGAGTTCAGCCAGCACGTCCTTTCTATAGAACAACATTGGGAAAGACTGTGCTTCAGGCAGAGCAAACACCTTGTCTCTAAACCTAAAGGTAAGAAGTGCGCTCTTCATGAATCTCTGGGCGACCTCTTCGAAGTCGTCGAACTGGGTGAGGTCAACGACCGCGCCTCTAAAGGCCAGGTCCATGTTTGCAGCCCCGATAGCGACATCCGGTTGAGTACCTGCTATTGTTGCGGGCACCAGCAACGACTGCATGGCTGTCACGAGCTCCAGCTCGACAGCTATTCCCGTCTCAGGAGTGAAGCTGTCCTCGATCATGAGCTTCAGCACCTGAGCCTGGTCTCTACCCAGTCCTACCCATACCTTGATGGTGTTGGGATCAAGGTCGGTAGCAGTGTCGTCGAGTTCCTCTACACCGCGAATCCCAGTGTAGTCATGTGTAAACGACGCTACGAATGCACGGATCTCGTGCCACAGTGTCTGCAAGAACGTCGGTCTTGCCTTAGGCAACTCCTGATCCATTGACGCAACGATGATGTAGTCTATCTGTAGCGGCTGTCTTCTGGTGTTCATGACCCATGTGCCGAGGCTTCCTATGCCGTCTCTGTATTCGCCCAACATCGAAGGAATCGCCCATGGCTTGTCGACCATCCGCTCCAACATCAAGGCGATGTCGATCAACACGGCGGTCTGCCCACCCTTTTGGCCGGTCAAAGCCTCTAGCTCTTCGGCCATGGACCTCATGACCTCAGCCTGCACACCCAGCCTCTCAATCAACTTAGGGATCCTCTTCTCAAGCTGGTAGCTTCTAAGCGGGTCAGGGTTTGCGGAAGTTATCATAATGATGTTTCTGTAGATTGTATTGAGCTCATACAGGCTTTCCTCTGTCTGCTGCAGAAGGGCTGCCAGGTCACCAAGGGTGACTTCCATCCTGAGCACATGCTTGCCCTTGGTCAAGTAGAACAAGAACGGCTCGTCTTCTCGCTCTCCGGTGTCTCCGGCGCGAGCTGCAGGAACGTCCTGTACCATGCCAAGCCTGCGCATCTGGTACCTGTCCGTGTAGTTAAACCTCACGGCATTGAGCTCTGCATACGGCACCTTACCGTCTATAAGTATCCTTCTGTTGCTGTAGACGCCTCTGGACTGGTCCTGTTTGCCTTTGATAGCTATCTGATAAAGACCATCCTCAGGCACCTCAAACTCCCACTCGATCCAATCGCCAGGCTCCTGCCAGCGATGGCCTCCAATGCTGTTCATTCTGGCCTTGGCCGGGTGATACGGCTCAACAGTCGGGTCTCCCTGGTCAAATACAGCAAAGAGCGACGGGCCCGACCTGCGAGGTGCGTCTTCTCCCTGGATCTTGATAAACACGCCTTCAGTCAGTCTATAGCCCTTGCTCTTGAATTCGGCTTCGATCTCTGCGTATGGCCTCGGGTTTTCAAACTGGCATAGCTTAAGGTGTGAGATAGCGAGCGGCTCTGCATTCGATACGAGCCTGATTGTGTTCGGTCCTTCGTTGAAGTAGAACAGGTAGGGCTCTTGAACGTAGCCAATAGAGTCAGTGAGAAATACAGTCTCCCACCTTGGCAACTCAATCTGACGGGGCCTGATCTCATTGCCAGCTGTATCTACCATGACCGGGCCCTCGTCGGCCCAAACACGCCTAAAGACCAACGTATCGGCTCCGTCAAACGGAGTCTCCCCGTTGATCTGAATGACTCTCTCAGCCTCGACTCCCCTGCCGGGTATCGGATAGTACATCAGCTCTATGCTGTACAACCCTGCAGCCGGAACGTCTACTTCCCACTCAATGTATCCCTTTTCAGCCGTGACCACTGCTTTGCCCTCGTAACCGGCAGGCAAACCGTCTGTACCGAGGGCGGCCGCGTCCGCGATCTCTACGGGCATATCAGTAGACGTAAACGACTCCGCGGGAATCATGACCTCTACGTCTGGACGAACAGCATCCGGGTACTCGGATAGATACTCCTTGTACGTCTTGGCGCGCTGATACGCTGTTAACCCAGATAAATCGATGGATTCACTAGAATCCTCCGACTCCTCGACTCCAGAGTCAACTGCGACATCTGCAGCAGAGCCGAGAATCTCGCTGTCTGAAGCACTCTCCGATGTGGCTGCTGACTGAAAGGAAACTGTGCTACCGATGACTACCATAACACCTAAGATGATGGCAGTACAGATCCCTATCATCCGCATTCTCTGACGCACGCAACTCTCTCCCTTCAAATCTAAGGACTTAAGACCCTAAAACCCGCAGGCTGCATTTTGATCTAGTTGACAAGCCTCTCTGTCCAAGCTACAGACTCGGGCAGATAACTGAAATCAAGGGAGTTGTTCACACAACTGCGCCGATCCTCTCCTAGTCTATCAACCTGTCGGCGATAACGCGCTAGTAATGAAGATTTCACCGCAGGTCTCAAAAATCCTTGTGGAAACAGATAATAGCCGCCAGCGAATCTCCAATTTGTTGCCTGTGACAGACTGGAGGCAGCACAGTTTGGTCTCTAGTCCAAAGTCACATATCCGGCCCACCTCCGGATGATACCCGATGCGCTCGAAAATTCCTACCTGTCGCGCACGGGTTGGCACAGTCTTTAGCGAGAAACCTGCCAGTTCATTCAAGGCGCTATCTGATTAACGGTCTGCTAAAGCCGCTTCTTGATTGCCTCAGCTTTCGTAGCCGTAAATCCATGGAATGCTATCGTAACTATTACGGTAGCGATATTAAACATTTCTAGGTTGACCTGCAAGTCTCCTTCCTAAATGCTCCCGCTGACCCTCGGCTTTGCGACGACGCCTGTGAATCCACTAGAACCATGCCTGATAGCCTAATCTAGCCACATAGACTCGAGCTCGTAAACATCCAAGGCGCTCAGCCTGACGTCGCCGCCGACTGCACTAAGCTCTAACCCATCGCTCGCCTGGCTGGGGAACAGCAAACTGGTAATAACTACCTTGCCGTCATTGCCAAACACCTCAAGTGAGGACCAATCGACGAACAGATGCATCTTCACCCGGTTGTTCTCGGGCGCCAAAGGTGCCTCGTACACTCCTGACAAAGCCGCGCCGGATTGGTTGCGGTCGACGAACAAGACGCGATCGGCAGTCCTATAACCAACGGCCGTCTCCTCTCTGTCGCCTGTTCTCACCTTAAGCCCAAACTCAGCCGCGGTGCCTAGTTCGAACTCAGCGATGATCTCGAGCTGAGCTCCCCGGATTTCGGCCAATAGGTTGGTGCCGGGTTCGATCTTCTCGTTAGCAAACCGACAGTGAGTCCGGCGCAGCCTCTGCAGCTCCGGGATCGGCTGCTGAACGAGGCGGATACCTTCCGGATACGTCTTCAGCGACAGCTCATATGGGAGCGTCATAACGCCGTTCCACGGATCTGTGATGCTAGCCAAGTTGTTCGCATACTCCCAGTTGTTCATCCAATTGATCATGATCCGTCGCCCGTTCGGCTCGTCACTGAACGTCTGCGCGGCGTAGGCGTCAGGCCCGTAGTTCATGGGCAGAGCCGCGGTTTCTGGGACAAAGCGTTCGCCGTCAAACGTTCCGATGTGGTAGCCGCGGCCACCCAAGCTCAACACCCACTTGGTGTTGTTCGGATCGCCGTCGACCGGCAGCTCAAAAAGGTCAGGGCATTCAGTCCAGATGTCGCTTTCGCTCCTCAACGTCCAGTCACGCAAGTTTGGCGAAGAATAGATGCGCACCTTGCCCCCGGCAACGACCATGATCCATTCCTTGGTTTCCTCGTGCCAAAAGACCTTGGGATCTCGAAAATCCTCTCCTTTAAACTGGTCGAGGACTGGATTCCCTTCATACTTTCTCCAGGTCCTGCCCCCATCAGAGCTGTAGGCGAGACTCTGCATCTGACCGTCCACTTCAGCGTGGGTGAAGATCGCCACGATGCCCGGTTCGCCGTTGAAAAAACCGCTGGTGTCATGCCAGTCCACGACTGCCGACCCGGACCAGACGGTACCTAGGTGATCGGGATACAGAGCAATCGGCAAGTGCTCCCAGTGGACCAAGTCCTTGCTTACGGCGTGGCCCCAATGCATAGGCCCCCACGTCTTGCCCGCAGGATGGTACTGGTAGAAAAGATGGTATTCTCCGTTGTAGTAGACCATGCCGTTTGGGTCGTTGAGCCATCCTCTCTCGGGGGAGAAGTGAAACTGTGGCCGGTATCTCTCAGTATAACGCAATCCGTGTTCCTCCTCGTTGCCCTCCGATCCGGAGCTTGCTTGCTAAACAGACTGCAGCGCCGCAGCCCGCATCGGCAGTCTTGGACGCGATCCGCGGATCTCCTCCCAGTTGATGCGAATCTGCTTCAAGCATGGTTCTTATTCGTTCAGATGCAAAGTCCCTTCCGACCATGTATCTTGTTCAATGGTCAGTTGCCAGGTGCAGTTGAAAGTCCGCGCATTCCGCAACGAGTAGGCCAGCAAGTTGACCTATAGCAGAGCGCTTCTTTGCTCGATCTCCTGTCATAAAGGTGCGCTCAATGGGTCAAACTCAGTCCTTGATGCCGGTGATCTTTGAAAGCAGCACGAATGGCTTAACCTGTAAGAGGATACGTCCGAATCGTAGAGAACATCACCGTACTAGACAGGCTCACCCTCGTGAGCAAGTCTGTTGATTGCAGCTATTACATGCGTCTATTTGCGGCTAGGAGGTATTGCATTGCCACTTGGAATTGATCAACACGAGTTTAGCAACCCGTCCGCTGAGTTCCGCTCTGTACCGTTTTGGTCTCTCAACGACATACTAGAACCCGCAGAGATTGAACGCCAGTTGGAGGAGTTCAAGAAAGGCGGTTTTGGCGGAGCCTACCTACATAGCAGAACAGGCCTGCTCACAGAGTACCTGGGCGACGAGTGGTGGGCGGCTATGGACGCAGGCGTCAAGGCTGGCGAGCGCTTGGGCTTGGAAATCTGGTTTTATGACGAGGACAAGTGGCCGAGCGGGTTCGCGGGTGGAATGGTTCCTTTGGCCAGCGAGGATTTTCACGCTCGATCGCTGATCAGACTTGATAAGTCAACTCCGCTGCCCGAGGGCGCCAAGGTGCTCGCCGAGGATGACAAATACAGGTACGTCGAGTACAAAGTGCCCATGGGAGATCCTTGGTTCAACGGCACTTGCTGGGTGGATCTTCTCAATCCGGAGACAGTAAAGGCTTTTCTCGAGCTGAGCTACAAGCCGTATGTAGAGAGATACAAAGACAAGATCGGCGAAATCGTAAAGGGCATCTTTACAGATGAACCTCAAGTGTCTCCCAGGGTCCCTGAAGGTATCGAGATTAAAGGAGCAGTAAGCTATTCCCCCATCATACGGGATGACTTCCTCAAGATGCACGGGTACGACTTCGTCGACCACATAGCGTGCTTGTTTGATGATGTGGGAGACTACAGAAGAGTGCGTCTAGACTACTTCAGGACGATCGCCCGTAGGTTCGAAGAGAGCTTTAGTAAACAGATAGGCAGCTACTGCGCAGAGACAGGCCTCACGCTCACAGGGCACTACAATGGCGAAGAAGGGCCGTTTACTGTCCAAGCTAACGTGGGCAACATGATGATCCAGTACAGACACATGCAGCGTCCAGGTATAGACCACCTCGGGTTGGACATAAACGGTGCTCTCAACGCGGTCCGCTCGCTGTCGAGTGTCGCCAACCAGTACGGCCAAGAGCGCAGGCTCTCTGAGATGTTCGGCATCAGCGGCCAAAACATGAACTTCGAGGACCGCAAATGGATCGCGGATTTTCATGCGGTCCTTGGAGTCAACCACGTATGCCCGCACCTTTCTCTATACAGCATGAGAGGGTGCCGCAAACGCGACTATCCTCCAACGTTCTCGCCGCATCAACCCTACTGGCCTTACAACAAGATGGTAGAAGATTACATGGCAAGAATGAGCTACCTATCCACGGTCGGCAAGTATGCGCCGGAGATCTTGGTAATCCATCCTCTAGAGAGCAACTACACTGAGACCTCCTTTGGCAAGCTCGAAGGAGACCCTCGGCGCTTTGACCTCCTAAGGGTGCTCGAGTCTCTGCAGCGAGGCCACAGAGACTATGACCTCGGTGACGAGGAAATCATGGAGGACATCGGATCGGTCTCTGGAAACGAAATACGAGTTGGAGAGATGTCATACAGGGCAGTGGTTCTGCCCCACATGGTGACGATCCGTCCAAACACCCTAAGTCTCCTCAAGAAGTTTGCTGAAGCAGGCGGGCCGATCATATCTGTCGGTGAGCTGCCGCGCTACGTCGACGCTGTTGCTGACGAGGAAGCTCTGGCGTGGCTGCGAGACTCTGCTCTTTGCGTCTCTGTCGATCAGCTTGCAAGCACTCTCGAAAAGGTGCTCGAGCCCGCAGTAAAGGTTGAGGGCAATGGGAGTGACGATGTCTGGATCCACAGGAGGGTGCTCCAAGCGACAGGCGGCGAATCTACAAGCACCGGCCAAGTGGTCTTCTTGACTAACACCTCCAGGTTCAACACGGCGACTTGTAAAGTGCACCTGGACTTCGAAGGCGATGCCACGATATGGGATCCGGCAGACGGCAAGGTCTACACGATCGAACCGCAGGCAGACGGCAGCCTACTAGTCCAACTAAGTCCGGCTCAAAGCCTGGTCTTGGTTACAGGTCACACAGGGGCTACGCCTGTTATCTCGGGCGCATACTCACCTATGCCTGAAGGCAACAAGGTGATGGAGCTGTCCGGGCCTTGGTCTGGCGGCAGGCTGCAGTCTGATCAGCGCGGCAATCCAAACGCCATGACTCTAGACTTCGCGCGTTACTCAACTGATGGCGGAAAGACCTTCAGTCAAAGCGAGCCTGTGATTGGAATCCACGAGCGCTTTACTGAGACTCAGTACAGCGGCCCGCTTCAGCTTGCTTTTGACGTTCAGGTCGATCAAGTCCCCAAGCAGTGCAGCCTAGTCGTCGAAAAGCCGGACATGTACGATCGGATCACTGTAAACGGCCAAGATGTCAGCTTCTCTGGCAGCAGCTACTACGTTGACCCTGCATTCCGCACAGCGGATGTCACTGAGTTCATCAAGGCAGGTGTCAATACAATAGTGCTTTCGCTGGACTACGTGGCGCCGCAGCCGACCAGCCTCGACCAGTATGCCAGGTACGGCACTGAAATCGAGAGCATTTACCTGATCGGCGAGTTTGCTATCGCGGCTCAAGTGTCCGACATACCGCCCGAGGAGACCCAGCGCAACCGTTCGGGGCGCCTGCCTCAGAGGCCTGTGCACAGGTTTAACAGCTTCTCGATCACTGCCGAAAAGACAGAGTTCGGGTCAGACCTGGCTCTGGAGGGGTATCCGTTTTTCGCAGGTGAGTTCAAGCTCAAGCGTTCGTTCGAGCTTACAAATCTCGACCCAAACAAGCGCTATTTCCTTACGTTTCCGTGCGTCGAAGCTATAGTGATAAAGGCTACGTTAAACGGAGTGGAACTCCCGCCGATCGCGTGGAGCCCCTGGGAAGTAGAGATCACCGAGGCGCTGCGTGAAGGAGAAAATGAGCTGGAGCTTGTGCTCACGAACTCGCTCAGGAACCTTCTTGGGCCGCATCACCATCGCGAAGGCGAACTCATAGAGGTTGGGCCAAGCAGCTTCACAGGGCAGCCCGACTGGCCTACCAGGGGCGGTGGAGAGCGCAATTGGTACGATCTGCGCATGGACAACACAGCATCCATATGGCGAGACGACTACCACGTGATACCGTTTGGGCTCCTGAGCCCTCCGGTGATTGAGGCCCGCTAGAGCCATAAAGGCCTGTTGGGGGCCAAAAAAAACAGCCGGGCAACTTGCCCGGCTGTTTCGCCTATATCACCTGGCTGCGTTCCAGCACGTAACGCTGATCTCAGGAACACCTTCTGCCGATACTGAGGTCCCATGCGGAACCGACCACCTGACCACCTTGGTCTCTCCCGGAAGCAAGTCGAAGTAGTTGTCAGACAGGTCAAGGTCTACGTCTATGCTCACCACTCGGGCATAGTTGTCAGTGCTGATCTTTAGCTCGCCTGATGTCCCGTTTCCGATTGCCTCTACAGTCAGGGTTGCAGGCGGCAGATCCATCTCGCAAGGTATGCCCGGATAGTAAAACGCCCTGTCACTGCCGAAGTCACCCTCTATCTCACACACCAGAGTCGTATCGAGTCCGAGGTGCTGCTCTAGGTCTTTGCGATCGATCTCAAGGACCGGCTGCGACACACCTTCTGGGACCGTGAACGCCTTTGTGGTCTCCCACACAGGGCCTCCTGTCCACGGTTGCACGTAGACTCGGAGTTCCCCACTAGCCGGCACAAACTGGTCGTTGCAGACAAAGATCCTGTACACGTCTTTGCAGCCTTCTATGGACGCTATCACCGGTTTGCTCGTCCGCCTCATGGCGTAGTACCCGGCCTTCGGAAATCCGTAGTAGTCGACCATGCTCCATCCACTCGCAGGCCAACAGTCGTTGTACATCCAAAACTGTATGCCATTGCAGTAGGGCTTGCGCCTGCGAGCATTCTCCACTGCGAGCCGCACCAATTCATACCCCACATACTCCATCTTGCGCACTTGCATGTCTATTGACCCAGACGTTCCAAACAGTCTCTGAGCGACAGCCTGAAGCATCTCGTGAATAGTCATGCTCATGTATGGGTTGTTTTTTGTGCGGTATTCCCACATGTACGTATCAGGGTTGGCTATGTCCTCGGCAGTCATGAACTTAAGCAGCGATCTCATAGGCGGAGCGCTAAACACAGCGTACTCGCTTATAAACCGAGCGTAGAGATTGTTGATCCGCTCTCGGTAGTCCACCGCCTTGAACTCCTCGTCTGAGACTGTGGCAAGGTCAAACGCGGCCGAACAATGTGAATCTCCTACTGTTCTCGTATTGTTGGGACTACCTCCATACGGACTCGTAAGCATGAAGTCCCTCGACGGGTCCAAATCATGGAGGAGCGGACCGGTGATCTCGTCAGCGATCTTCCTGCCCGGATAATCGAGGTCACGAGCATCCCCGTGCATACCGCATTCATTGTCGCCGGACCACCATGCAAGGCTCGGGTGATTGCGGAGACTGCGGATCGCGAGTGGGAACTCCTTCCGAAGCTGGTCCATGAAATCGGGATCATCCTCAGGGTAGTTTGCACAGGCCATCTGGAAATCCTGGGACACCATGACACCGTACCGGTCGCACGCATCGAAGAACGCGTCCGGCTCGTAAATACCGCCGCCCCAGCATCTCAGCAAGTTGATGTTGGCTTCCTTGGCCAACCATATCAGGCGGTCATAACGCTCGGGAGTAATAGTTGAAGGGAACGGATCAGCAGGGACCCAGTTTCCTCCCTTGCAGAACACTCTCTTGCCGTTGACTATGACAGCAAAACTGCTTCCTGGGCGATCTCCGCTCTTGTCTGTAGGATCAGAATCGCGGATCGCCATAGTAGTAGCATGCTCAGGCGTACCCGGCCGATCCTGGATCTGCTCGATTCGAATCGTGCGGATTCCAAAGGTGACCTGCTTGCTGTCCAACTCCTTGCCCGCAGAATCAATCAGAGCCACTGTGCAGCTGTACAACGGCTGTTCTCCACTGCCATTGGGCCACCAAAGCTTGGCATCAGGAACGTCTACAGTCAGTCTGAGCGTATTCTCACGGATAGCAACCGTGTCTGCCCAAACTGTTCTTCCCTCAGGGTCCTTGATCTCTACACGGCTCTTTAGCGGCTCCGAGGTCTTTTTGTCTATCTCCACCTGGACGGCTACAGCTGCGCTGGTTTCGCCGATTGACTTGGTGTAGACGTAGACATCATCGATATAGCCGCGGTCGTACGAGTAGAGAGTGACAGGCCTCCATATTCCCGCGCTGACAAACCTGTTCACCCAGTCCCAGTGGAAGGTGCACTGCATCCTTCGAACATGCACTCTCTCCGGTGTGTTGAATGCTGCCGGATAACGGTCAAGAGGCTTGCCTTCAGTTGCCTTTTTTACTGAAGTAAACCTCACTCTTAGTTTGTTTGTGCCGGCCTTGAGCTTCCCGGTGACGTCAAAACGGTGTGGCACGAACATGTTGCTAGTCTTGGCTATCTCTTGACCGTTGAGTTCGATAGTCGCATAAGTGTCCAGTCCTGAAAACTCCAGCACGTTCCAATCAAGGGCAAACTCCTGCGGGACATCGAACTCTCGCTCGTATTGCCAATCCCAGTCCTCTACCCACTGGCATTGATCGGCCTGGTCTCGCCAGAATGGATCCAAAATCACACCGGCTCTCGCCAGATCAACATGAACGTGGCCCGGAACTGTTGCTGTCAATCCCTGCTTGTGCTCTCCGTCCGGGCCGAATCCCGACAAGATCCACTGTCCGTTTAGATCTAAGCTCCTCACACAACTACCCCCCGATCTACAGGTGAGATCCGGTCCAGCCGCTATGCCGCGGGCCGGACCGGTATGCCAGTCAGTTCGACCTGCTCCTCTACTTTCCAACAGACGAAGCGTCGAAGCCGTGAGGAAGGGCGGCTATCTTATCGAGCCACCGCTTGTAAGCAGCGAAGTCAAATGGCGGCTGCCCCAGCAGGTAATGATTGCCCATCTTCTCACCGCTCGATGTCCACTCGATCAAAAACAGCCTCTGATGGCCCCTGGACACCCTGATTTGCCCGAGAGTCTTGTTGGTATTGGCTTTCACATCAAGGTCGCCTTTGAGCAGTGTCTCGCCGGTGTCAGCATCCCATATGCGGTACTTTCCAACCCAATCCTGGTTGGAATCATTGCCTGCGACGACCCTGACATGCCAATTGCTCGGCTCATCAATCATGATGCAGTGAGGCGCCTGGGCTCTCTTGACGTAGTGGTAAGCGAGCTTTTTACCGAAGTAATAGTCGACTATGGCGTCGGAGAACTGCGGCCAACCGTCGATCACATTCCACCAGATAATCCCTGTTCGATACCATTTCTTGAGCCTGGCAGTCTCTACAAAGAACTTGACCGCTTCGGCCTGGGATATCTGAGATGCAACTGCGAAGTCTTCGAGTTTGTCCGGCTCAAAGCCAAACAGCTCCTGGACCTGATCTACCATGAGTTTGACTCTGTAAGCAAACATGCCTTCGTTCCCGGTTGGAGACGTGCAGTGCGTGATCCACTGGCTGTTGTCCTGCCACGGCCACAGGTGGTCCTCGTCAATGAACTTCTTGATCGAGGAGATATTCGGACAACCGTGATAACCCGCCTCTCCGACGAAGTGCGCCTTGGACTCGGTGTAGAACCTGCTCTTGTAGTAGTCTCTCGGCCCCCAGAGATGATCTTCAGGCAGCAGGCTGAAATCCTGCCTCTTGATTATCTCAGGAGAGAAATACGGAGAGCTCGGTAAGAACGGCCTGTACGGGTCATGCCTAAAGACGACCTCAGGCAAGACCTCCCGGGTGACCTTGTTGTTTGCGGGATCCCATCCCCTACCTACGTAGTTGTAATCACACTCGTTGTCTCCGCACCATATAACTAGCGAAGGATGATTCCTGAGCTTCTTGACGACGGATTCGGCTTCCTCGGCCATCGCACGGTAGAACTCCTCGTCCTGTGGATATGCAGCACAGGCCATCGCGAAGTCCTGCCACACCATGATGCCGTGACGATCACAGAGGTCAAAGAACTCGTGGTCCTCGTAAACATTTCCGCCCCAACAGCGCAGTATGTTGCAGTTGAGGTCCGCGAACAAGTCCAGCATCTTCTCGTAACGGCCCGCGTCTCTGCTGTGAAACGCGTCTGCAGGAACCCAGTTGGAGCCCTTGCACATGATGGGACTGCCGTTTACCTTGAGCAGGAACTTGCCGTCGTTCTCAGGGCCTGCCAGCTCACTGCGCAAGAGCTCGAAGGTACGTATACCAATGGTGAAACACCTAGTGGCCACTACCTCTCCGCCGTGGAGAAGCTCTGCCTTGACCTCATACAGGTTCGCCTCTCCATACCCCCTGGGCCACCAAAGCTTGGGCTTGTCTACTGTAAATTCGGTAGAACCGGCAACAAAAAGCAGGCGAGTAGTGCTTTCAAAGGACGAATCGCCGCATGTACCGGAGAGCCTGAGGCTCAGGTCGTCCAGCATCGCAGGATCCACGCTGACCTGGTAGTGCGCCCTGACTCTGGCATGGTTTGGGCCTGCGGAGACGGTAGCGAAGTAGATATCGTCAATCTCACAGACGTCGAGGACGACGATCTCAACCGAACGCCACAGTCCTGCGGACACTGCCCTCGGCATGATGTCCCAACCATAGCTGTGGGGCGCCTTTCTGATCCAGAGCTGCTCAAAATTAGTGGGAAGCGATGACATGTATGGATGATAGGACTTGTTCATGGCTTCCAAGACTGGCGACCTAAGCCTGACTGTGATCACATTGGCCGAGTCAGTCTTCAAATCGTCGGTCACATCAAACCTGTGCTCGATAAACATGTTGTCAGACTCGCCAATCATCTTGCCGTTGAGCCAGTATGTAGCGAGACAGTCCACTCCATGAAAAACGAGCTCGGCTCTTTGGCCCGGTTTGAGTGACGGTGCCTCGAACTCTCTCTCATACCACCATTCGTAGAACTCGTATTGTCTTAATTCGTGGATGTTATCTCCAAAAAAAGGATCCTCCAATATGCCTGCTCTCTCAAGATCCAGCTCTACGTTGCCGGGAACGACAGCGTCAATCGGCTGCAGTCCTGATGCCCTGAGCTCATCCGGCTGTCCAATGCTCTGCGAATTTTGGGGGAAGTAGTAGAGCTTCCAGATTCCGTCCAACTTGATGCTGTTCAATGTATCTCCTCCCAAGCACTTGTGCTAACCGTCATCCCGAATCACTCTCGGCGTCCGCAGCTATGGCAACAGACAAAGCCGCATAGTCGCCGATTGCCTCGCTGAGGCCTGCAGGCACAACCTTGCACACCCGGTGAGAGTGTGGCAAGCACTCTGCTTCTATGACTCGTTTGGCCTCCGGCCACAGCAAGTCGGTCGCCCTCGCGAACACGCTTCCGATGACGATAATCTCAGGATTCAAGATGTCAATGAGAATGGAGCACCCTACACCCAGGTAGTAACCAGAGATCCTATAGACCTCTCTGGCCAGCTCGTCGCCACTGGCTGCAGCTTCTGCAACGAGCTTCGCGTCTATCTTGTCCAGCTCATCAATACTTGCGCAAAAAGACACCGTTTCACCAAGCTGGAATCTCTCCAAAGCCTTGATTCTTGCCAACTGGGCAATGCCGTTGCCGCTGCAGAAGCCCTCCCATGAGCCGGACTTGCCATACCCTACCGGGCCAAAGCGTTCGAGCCTAATGTGGCCAACCTCACCGGCCATGTCGGAGGTGCCGCTGTACAACCTGCCGTCCAGGATCAATCCGGCCCCCAGGCCGGTGCCGAATGTCATGAATATTACGTTTCTGTATCCCCTGGCAGCTCCAAAGAGCCACTCCGCAAGTGCTCCGGCGTTTGCATCGTTCTGCAATGCAGCCTTGACTCCAAAACGATCCTCCAAAATCCGGACGATCTCAACATTGTCCCAGCCGGGAAGATTGGGGGGCGACATGATTATTCCTCTCTTGCTGTCCAGCGGGCCGCCGCAGCTGATCCCAATCCTCGTTAGATCCTCAAACCGGAGCCCATTGCGAGATACGATCTCTTCGATAGTGCTTTGAATGCGCTCCAGGGCCGACTCATAACCGGCTGAGACAGGCGTAGGAAACGAGATCTTGTCCACGATAGTAATGTCGGAGACGCCTAATCGGTTAGGTCTTGGGTCGTCACCAGGTATGCGCCCGAGCACTACCGCGCACTTGGTTCCCCCTATATCCACTCCGACCAGATTTTGCACCTAATCACCTCCTATGGCCCTCCATTCGCAGTGAGAGGGCGTCCGCTTCCAAATTAGCGATGTGCCGGTTGGTTTGCCAATCCGCACTCTTTCATTGCGTCCTTCAGCCTCTCTATGTAGTAAAGGTAGTTCTTGAGAGGTGTCGAAGGTGCAACCTGATGATCGCAGCCCGGGATGTAACCTCCTTGCCTTATGACAGGCCTGAGACGCTCGAACTCGCGATCGATTGACTCCTCGCCTTCTGCTATGCACAGTTTGTTGAAGCCGCCGATGAACTTAAGCTTCGGGTACTTCTCTCGAACCTCGACAATGTCGACGCCCGCATTGACGTCCATAGGCAAGAACCCATCTATTCCTGAATTGACGAAGTTGGGTATGAGCTTGGTGAAGTCCCCGTCTGTATCCACAAGGACAGTTCGGACGCCCTTCTTCTTTAGGAATGGCACGAGTCTTTCGTAGTAAGCTCCGATGAACTCGTCAAATTGCTTCGGCGACAACATAGGGCCGTTTGCACCGCTCAGATCTTCCAAGATGTAGACCACGTCAGCAGGGACCAGCTCCAAGATAGCCCCTACTCGGTCTAGGTATGCTGAGAGCACGAATTCATTGATCTCATGCATGATCTTCGGATGGTCGTAAAACGCGAACAAGTGCTCCTCTATTCCAAACAACGTCCTCGGAATCCAGAAGAAGCCGCAGAGAGCGAGTCTGACTGGGTAGTCACCTCTCCGATGGCCCTCAACGTAACACGAAAACCTCTCCCGGATTATCTCATCAGTGAAGTAGAGCGAGAGGGCTTTCTCCGCTTGGCTGCGAAGCTGACGCCAGTCGTCTTCACATGACAGTTTACCCCCGTTCATGGAAAGGGGCAGGTTGACAAAAAAGCGCTTTACCGGATCCAGGCCAAAGAAACTCTCTATCTTCTCAGTGCACTTCGACAGGTCTGTATCCAAGTATGTCGATACCTGATCCCGCTGTGTCTCAAAGTGACGAAGATATTCGTCTGCGATATCAGCAGGTAAACCCTCGTCTTTCCATCTTTCTACAGTTAAAGTCCAAGGATAAAATGTCTCTTCAACAGCACCTCTGCCATCCGGCCTCAAAAACCCCAGCGTTGCGGCCTCCCGCTCCCTATTCGTCATTATGACTCCTCCTGTTCCAACGACCTACTGCTGCTTTGCTACTACGAACACGCCGCCGTACGCGGGTATCGATACTTCCAGGCTGACTCCGCCACTGGTAACGTTTGTGATTTCGCACTGCCTAACAGAGCCGTCCAAAGGATTCCATACTTCACAGCTAGCGATACGCGGCATATCAACACAGAGGGTTCCCTTATACTCATGCTCCTCCATATTGCATAGGAACACTATCAACACATCGCCGTCTCTTCGCACATGTGAGAGGATCCGACTTGATTCCCGGTGCTTCTCGCAGCTTTTCCCACCTGCCGTCGCATCACAAGTGCAGGCACTCTCAAGCCCAGTGCTCTCAAGCCTGATCGTCCGAGGCAACGCGTTGATGCACTCGTACGCCCGCTGTCCGCAGTCTGTGTTCAAGTATATGAGGGACGAGCCTCCTCTTTGCAGCCTAGAAGAGAATATCTCCTCAACTCGGCAGTCCGCCTCGCCCTCTCTCGCCACGCTCGGCAAGGCCCCGACAGCAATCACTTTGCCGCCCTCATCCATGAACTGTGCGAGCTTTTTTGCAGTCGCAGAACTGAGGACTGTAGTGCTCGGAAGTATGACCGTTTCGTACTCCCTCTTAGCACGAGCTCCCACCCCGGCATTGCACACGCCCTCAGACTCCGGTGCAGGGTCGAACACTAGCTTGCCGTCCTCAACTGCCGAATCCAGCAAGACTCGTTCATCAACGTAGTCGAAGTCTATCTGCTCATCGAGCAGTGCCCAAGAGACTCCCCTGAAGACACTGGCGATCCTCTGAGCCTCTTTGGACTGAACGCCTCCGCGAGCGTCTCGAACCGGAGTACAAGCCGCCCACAAGCTGTGCTCAGGGTACAGGACAGCCACCCTGCTAAATCTCGATCCGCGACGAAGCATATAACCAAGCCGTGCTACGTATCTGTTGAGGTCCCGTAGCTCTGACGGAGCAAATCTCCCAAAGCCGAAGTATGATGTTATCAAGTTGACTCCCAGGGCATAATGCCAATTCATTGACGCTCTGATCCAGTCCATTGGGATCTGCCTGCCCGCTTCACGGGACGTGTGATCCGATGCCTCACTCATAACCGTACTTCTGCCAAACACGTCTGCTATGGATGCTGCGAGCCTGGCAATTGGTATGCTCCTCCTAGACATCAGGCCTTCCGGCTCACTGCAGAGCTGATCTATCCCTGGAGCGTCAAACCTTCTCATCGAGATGTAATAGGACCCATAGAGGAAGAGATGCGAGATAAGGTCTTCCTCAGCCAGCAGGTGGCCACTTGCCATGACGTTGTGAGCTCTGCACCAGTCCTGAATCTTGCCAAAGAAGTTGTCTGCCAGCTCTGATGCAACAAACTCCCAGAAGTCGCACCTTCTCTTGATTACCTCAGCACCGCGGTTCAACAGGACAGCCACCAGAGCTAGCTCTATGCCATAACCATAATGTTTCCTGAACTTGTCAGGGAAATCACTGCGCCAACTGATGATCGGATACGGCAAGTTCTCAGTGTTCCAGCTCATCAGGGACGGCTCGTCTGTAAAGAACGCCTTCACCGACTTGCCAAAACTCTCACCGACGCATGCCGCGTACTTCTCGTGAGTGATCCTCATAAACTCGTCAGTGGCACGCTCATCCAACAGATTGATGTAGCGCCGAGGATCGCTGTAAGAGTGAGCTGCGTGAGTGCCTTCATACAGCTCCCTCTCTACAAGAATGAGGAGGGTGTACTTGCCTTCGGGCACGCTAAAGCGAAGGGTTCCACGCTCGTTTGCTGTATCTGTTATGTCAATTGGATCGTCCGTGTCATCTACTGGAACCAACAACGCCTTGTACAGCTTCCCGCTCAGAGCGTCAGCCCTAAAACTCATTGGCCCCTGGAGCACTCGCCAGTAGTGGTACACCACGAGGCCGCGGGCTTCTAACTCCGGCTTGGCCTCAAGCACGGCTCCGCCTGCAGTTCCTGACGGATAGCCCTGCTCGTCATAGATCCAAATATCGAGGCCTGCGTCCTCATACTCCTTTACGACTTCCCTGAACCTATCCCACACATCCGGGTCATCCGGATAGCCGGGGCCGTAGCTGACATTCGCTACAACCCCGCCAAAACCCAGTTCTGCTATACCCTTGGCGCTGCCATAGGGGTAATCCTGGTGACGAGCGGCTCGGCTGCGCCCCGAATGGCGGCTGTGAACCAAAGGATGTATGGCAAGCCTCTGCGGTGGACACTCAAACTCTGACGGCTCCAGACTGCCAGAGAAGTAGTATCCACAAGTCTTCTTACCGTGCGGTCCCTCTGACATGTGCGACCCTCCGTTCTCTGATCCTTCAGCGCTCTAGTCCTTCAGCACGTCGAACTCTATGTCTGTCGACTTCTGGAACTCCTCCATGACTATTTTCTGGTACTCAATGGCGCGTTTCCCGTCCGTCAAGATCTCCTTTAGCGGGAGAGGAATCCGTCGGCTTCCCGTAGTCCTCGGGTTCTGAGCCACCCATCCTCTCACCCTCTTCGCCACCTCCGGGAAGCGCCTTCCCAGCTCTTTAAGGTTGCCATCGTCATCAAAGAATCCCTGGTAGCGCGTAGGATCCTTTGCTTCCGGATAGTCGCGGAATCCCCAGTTGAGCCATCCACTGCAGAAGCCCTTGCTCCTCTCCATGACTCCAAGTACCCAGTCCGCCTGCGTCTCTTGCGAGATGTACTTAAACGGCTTCCTCCACGGGAAATCCGGCGCTACTCCTCCGCCATATAGCCCGTATTCCTCCAAGATGATGGGTTTGCCGACGTACATGTACTTAATGGCTCCCATGAGGAATGCCATGTTCTTTTCGAAGTTCTTCGGGTCGTCAAATATGTCCATCCTGTCGTCGTACGGGTACCAGTGGATTGATATGTAGTCCAGCAAATCGCCTACAAAATGCGGATCAAAGGCGAAATACCTCGATGGAATCCCCATATCAAACGCGACAGTGCCCTGGTGGCAGCCAATGCTCACCATGTGATTGGTATCATGTCGCCTGATCGCGTTCACGCATCTCTCGATGAAATTGCGGGACAAGTAGTTCTTGAACATCTGGTAGTCCCAAATGATCGGGCTGTTGCGGTCGTTTGCATCGGCCGCGACCTGTATGTCGTCCCAGTCGTCGATGCGAGCCCTAGGCGCCCAAGCTGCGTTGAGCTCAGCCAAGGAGCCGTACTTCTCTTTCAAGTATCTGATCCAGGCTTCTCTGCGCGACGGCCGATCCCAAACCATGTGGGGCTCGTTGCTCAGATCATAGCTAAAGAGCGCAGGATGGTCTCCGAACTCTTTGCCGAACTCCTGGTAGAAGTAGTCGAGGTTGTCCAGTATCTGCTCATCAGTGAAATAGTCCTGCCAGGTCCGATCCGGAGCGCGCATCCAGTCGGGGGTGCCCTCCCAAGCACTTGGTCCTGAGAAGATAATCCTGATATCATGCTCAGCTGCCAGATCCAGCATAGTCCGGCACTTGCTCATAGCCTCATCAGACAAAACCTTGTCCTCGGGGATGAACGGAGCAATCGAAAGGAAAACCCTTATCACGTTCATGCCCATCTCTCGCATCAGAGGGAAGTCCTCTTTGAAGGCGTCAGGGCGGAACTGTGTCCACACCTTTGGCGCCCAGCCGATACCCTGTGCGAAATAGTTGACCCCTATTGGAACAAATGGCGCAGGCTCAGCCCCCGGCCTTATCTCTTCGAAGTGCCAATTGTCATCAGCGACTCTTACGAAACTGCCTTTCTGTAAAGCCATGCGATGTACCTCCAGATCTTTGTCAAATGCCCGGTCCTGCTCAAGGCCCAGGCGACGGACAAGACAACTGAACCCTGGGCCGGACCGAGTATTTCAGCAAATCACAAGCTGGTCGCTCTGCTATAGACCGGCGTACTTGTTGTTAAACTCTTTCATCGCATCGATCAAGAGCGGATGGCTCGTTCCAGTGAGCGTGTTCTCAGGCTGCCATGGGAAATGCCATACCCATAGAGCCATCAATGAGACTCCCTCCTGCTCCATAGCGTCGATGTACGCCCGGGTCCAGGCTGCCTCAGGATCTTCGCCGAATGACGGGCCAGTATTGCCCAGCTCACCAATAAAGACGGGGGCGGGCTTCGAATGAGCAGCCCTGACCAAAGATGTGTAGTAGTCCGTGGTCGAGAGATAACCCGGCCACCGAGTAGACGGCTGCGGCCCGTACGCGTGGATACTAAACACATCAAGAGGCTCTGTTTGGGACTCGATAAAGTTGGCAATGTGCTGGTCCAGAGAGTCTAGGGTCCAGACCTGGCCCGGGAAGTACTTCCGCAGACTGTGGCTGGTATCCCTAACACACGCATCCCCGCTGGTCACCAAGTGATTCGGATCTAGGCTCTTGATGATCGAAGTCCATTCCTTATACACCTGGAGCGTCATATCAAAGGTCAGGCTATCCTCAAGAGTGAGAGTCGGCTTGACATACGGTGAACCTGCAGGGAACTGGCCTGCGCCAAGACCCGGACGTCCCTGCATGTTGACGTCCGCAGCGAGAAACGCCTCGTTCTCAAGCTCCCACATCAAGACGACCGGGTCGTCCTTGTAGCGGGTAACGAACTCCTCAACGTAGTTGTAAGTTGCCTTATAGGTCTCGGAGTTCGGATCCAAGATAGCCTGTTTTGGCTCGCCACAGATGTAGAACCAACCACTGACAACACCAAGACAGGGTATAAGCCTTATGTTGTGAGCCCGACACAAGTCAAAGACTTCATCCATCTGGCGCCAGTACTCGTCACGGTCCCTGAAGTAGAGCTTCTCCGCATCAACCGGGTATCCGGGAGCAGCAAAAAACCTGATAAATGCAACTTTGCTACGATACGCATCTATAATTGCCTCGACCATCGCCTCTTTGGCTCTTGTTGCCGACCCATAGATCTGCGAGATATGGTGCCATGTTCCGTTGTAGCTCTGGTGCAAATCCGGCATGTTCACACCAATGGCCCTGTATTCTTTGCCGTTGAGCATCAACTTGGTCCCATCTGCCGTGACAAATCCGGTCATGGAGCTCTCCTGTGAGGCATCCAATGTGGACACAGTCCCACCGTCCTTCCATAAGCTTGTGAGCTTGGTGTAATCTACATCTCCGTCATCGTCTACTCCAAACGCTATGACTCTCTCCCATCCCGGTTCATAGATGCTCGCTTGCTCAAAGGCCGCTCCTTTGTCATCCCCTCCCATATCCGCAGGAGTAGTCCAGCCGGTGCCGCTGACATTCCTGCTGAGCTCCCAGCTGCTATCTGTTGATACCAGCTCAACTGTACCGTCTTCATACTGCAGCACGATCTGAGCGAGTAACACGGTCAACATCTGACCGCCTGAGATGTCGGGCATGACCCTGGCTGCAAATACATTCTCACCCTTGCGCACCAAATCCGTGATGTCGTAGAGGCCTGAAGTAAGCCATACGAATCCTGGATTGGCATTCAGGCTTGTCAGGAGCCGTTCCCTGGCAGTGCTGAGTTTAGTCCCATTGACATACATAGTCACTGCACGATCAGCACCGACAAACAAGCTGGCAGAGACGATAGGCTTTTGGATGGACAACTGCTTGCGGACTCCCACGTACAGCGAGCGGGTTGTAGCACGTTCCACCTCATTCCAGATCAAATCGGCTTCGTCTAGACAGAGGCCTGCATCGACGCTCTCAACCAAGATCCCACCTGCAAACTCAGTATCTTCTTGACTTGAAGCGGCCAACGACAAACCCGCAGGCGATGCAAGCAGCGCAATCACCAACGAACAGATCATGAACGACCTTAGTTTCACGGATAAAGAAGCCCCCAATCTTAGTGCTCTGCTTGTGAGCAGGTGCTATCTCCTGATGTAGACAGGCAATCAGTTTGCTCTGAGCGGTCCTCGAAATACCTTTTTGCACTGTCAAACATGGCAACGATGCTCTCTGGAGGGACATCGCCCTGCAGGTTGTGAGCAGCTGCAAACACATAGCCCCCATTGCTGCTCATGCAGTCCAACAGCCTTCTTACCTCTCTGTCGATCTCCTCACTGTCACCCCTTGGCAACAGCTCCTGGGTGTCAACACCCCCGTAAAACGTAAGCTGGTCACCGAACTCCGCCTTGAGGCGATCAGGCTCCATGTCTCTGGCTCGCGGCTGAATGGGATTTAGAATCTCCACTCCGCAGTCAATCAGATCCGGGATGATCGCATAGACCGACCCGCAGGAGTGATGGAAAAACGCCGCGCTAGTGTACTGCTTGGTGTATGCGATGCGTTCGGCAAAATAGGGTTTGATTAACTCACGGAACATCTCCGGCGACATCATGGTTGATGCCTGAGTGCCGAAATCATCGCCACTGGTAGTGAAGTGAATGTATGGGCCCAGAGCGCCGTAGTATATGTCTATCACCTTTTTTTGATAGTCAAGAATGATTTCAAAAAACCTGTGAACGAACTGCGGCTCAATCGCCATTCGCATCAAGAAGTCATCAAAACCGCACATCCAGCAACCCAACTCAAAAACTCCGTAGACAGGGTGTTCTGCACTTACTACGTACGGGGTCTCGTTAAAGAGGCGCTTCGCCTCCTCCTGTAGGCGTTCGATAGAGTCCAAGTCGATCCTGAGCGGATCAGGCCACGGATAGCTCTCGAGGTCGTCAATAGACGCACCTCTAAGCGGAGGATCGACAATGTCCCAGTAGGTGCCTGTCCAAACTCTCTTGATGCCCCACTCGTCAATATAAGCATTATCCGAAACGCGTCTTGCCAAGTCGTTTTCAGGAACTACAATACAACCGACCCTGCGTATGTCTATGTCGAAGTACCCGAGCACCCGCTCATCCAAGTGCCCAAACTCCGCAAACCTCTCACGCTCGTCTGCATCTGGACCTGAAAAACCCAAAAACTGAGTCAATCGTTCCATTGCTTCAGGGGCTATACCGGTCATTGGCGTGCCGCCCAGATCAAAGGGCGCCCTATCGACAGCCTGGTGAGCCAGTGTCCTCGCAAACCGCTCTCTGTAGGTCAGTGCCCTCATGTTGTTCACCCACTTCCGAAGGATCGTCCCCTTTATCAGCCATAGCAAGGTCGGAGCAGGCGTGCTCGGACAAGAGCACGCCAACCTCGGTAAGAGTCATGATCTCAACCACCTCTATCAGCGGCCAAGAGCCACTCTCACGGCCTCGCCCCCGTCAACTCTGACAGTGACAGGCTCAATATCTCCGATATCAAGCTCCACTACACCTTCGCCTGTGACCAAGACGAAACTCTCGCTATCCTGAACCACACTCTGCACAGAGACCTGGCCCTGATAAGCCAGTATGTCAGCTACGCGCTTCATGTAGTAGGTGTGATAAGGCTCGATGTCTCGCTCGATAGTCACTGTGCCATCCGAGCTCAGGATAGTCGTGGCTCCGGAGTAGACACCCAAGCCGGGCTCGTCAGTCTTGAGAACCGTGGACACCTTCTTGCCATACAGCTCCTTGACTATGACCATCTCTTTGTTGTCTGAGATGTAGACACCTATGTTGTCAGGCGCCTCAAACTCTGCGACAATGCCGTTCTCTGCAAGGATGCCCCTGTAGAGGCCCGTGAGCTTGTTGTACGGAGTCTGCTGCTTAGCACTTCCCCAGACGGGGTTTGTAGCCAATCCGAGATAAAAACCGAAGCTGTACACATAGTTGTCATTGACCTTGTTGCGGATCACCAGGGAGTGCTCGTCGTCACCGTATACCTTGACGATCGAC